>Ga0256832_1003875_pt1 | contig 10144 bp, 9 predicted proteins | sample 134614metaG_FD_190534 | JGI IMG/M metagenome (GOLD analysis project Ga0256832, IMG submission 190534) | Hydrothermal vent microbial communities from Lau Basin, Pacific Ocean - 134-614 | ecosystem: Environmental > Aquatic > Marine > Hydrothermal vents | place: Pacific Ocean: Lau Basin | collected...
GTCTATCTATCATTCCTACCATAATAACCTTATACTCTTCAAAATTAAAATCATCTACCATAGTACCATCTATAGGTGAACCTTGAGGTATGGTTATCTCTTTAAAAGAGAACTCCTCATCAGGAGAGAGTAATCGGTCAACCAGTTTGGTAGTTACAGGTTTGTGAATAATATTATGAAGACGGGTTGCACTTACTTGATAGAGGTCAATAATACGCTTTGCTCCTGCCATTTTTAACTTTTGTGTAGTATGTACTGAATCTGATAAAGCGATAATAATTGTTTTAGGAAAGAGTGCATGAAGGGAGAGTGTTAAAAAAACATTATAGTGTTTATCTTCTAAAACACAAACCAAGTAGTCATCCTCTTTGACCTCCAACTCTTTTAGTGCATCATCATCAGTAATATCAATCTGTTTTATATCAATATACCCATCTTCTTTAGCCTGTAGATAAGCTTCATCACTTGAAAGCACCAAAGTCAAATGTAAATTTTCATAACTCAACTTTTTAGCAACAAAAGAAGAGTTTTTACTATAACCAAACATAAATGCCCTCTTTTTATATGCCATAGTTTGCTCCTTGAAATGAATCTTTAAAGTGCCTAATACTCGCCTCTCTTCCCATTAACAATAGAATATCTTTTTCATTAAGCACTCTTCGTTTATCTGGATTGAAAACAAATTTACCCTTTAAGCCTCGTTGAATACCAATAAAAAGAAGTTTATAACGCTTAAAGTCTATCTCCTCAATCTTTAACCCAACCAACTTTTCATGTTCAACCAACATAACCTCATCTAGCTGAGCAAGATGTCTTCCTGTTAATATAGCATAGATAGCCTGATACATAACAGGTTGAGTAATGGCTGCAAGTAGCATCTTATTTGCTACAACATTTGGACGTATGATATGGTCTGCACCTGCTAACTTACACTTTTTGGCTATACTCTCATTGGTCGCACGTGTAATCACTTTTATATTTTTAGAGAGTGCTTTAGCATTAAGAATAATATAGACATTTGCAACATCACTACCTGTTAGTGCAAAGAGTGTAATATCTGCATACTCTAAATTAAATTTAGAGATAACATCATGTCTACTTGCATCTTCATGAATGGCTCTATAGCCCTCTTTAGATGCCTCCTCTACTCTCTCTTTCTCTTTCTCAATAATAATATAGTCATCACCTAACTCTTGGGCATAATTTCTTAAAAACATTCTAGTCATCTGTCCATAACCACACAAAATCATAAACTTACCTGTTTTATTTATCTCCTCAACTAAACGGTTCTCTTTTAGCTCATCTAACTTTTCAGAAAAAGAGGAGACAATAACCGAAGTAACAAATGAAATCATAGCAATACCAGAGATAATAACCAACATTGAAACAATACGCCCCTCCATTGTTACAGGAGAGATATCACCATAACCAACAGTTGAAATAGTAATTAATGCCCAGTAGAGTCCATCAAAAAGAGAGCTTATATCTGGATTACTCTTCTCTTCAAAGACATAGATGGCAATACCTGAGGTAAAGACAATAAAGAGTAGTAAAAAGAGAAGTGTAAAGAGTTCAAACTTTTTAGTTGCCAATACCTCAACAAACTGATGAATGCTTTTAGTATAACGTAAAAGCTTAAAGACCCTAAAGAGTACAAAAATACGTAAAACTCTAAGAGGGCGATAGGCAGGTAAAATTGCTAAAAGGTCAATTAGTGCTGCAGGAGTGAGAAGATAGAAAAACTTTGATTTAAAGACTCCTCTACTCGCCTCCCATAGTGAAAAAGGTTTTCTAAGAAACTTTGCTTCTCCATGTGCCTTTACGACCTCTTTTGACCAAGAGTTATGCACCCAAACTCGGGCTATATACTCAACAGTAAAAACAAAAGTTACAACATAGAGGTCAAAGAAGTCAACCCATGGTGGCATGGTATGTTTAACCTCATAAATTAAAATTGCTACAGAAGAGACAATAAGTAAAATCATAAAAATATCAAAATATTGTTTATACTTATAGTCTGGATTTAGAAGTAAATCTGTAACAGTCTCTTTAACTCGATTATATCGTTTAGAGGTATGTATAAAAAAGGCAAATTTTAGAATGAGTTTTTTTAACATGGGAAGAACCTCTTATTGAAATATTTGTCGTATTATAAAGTAATTTTTCTATTTATGCTATAATCTAACTTACTAAAACATAAAGAATTCAAGAAATATGGCAAAAAAAAAGAAAAAACAGACAATCAAGATAAACAATAAAATTAAAGAGCTAATGGGTGGAGAACCTTTTGATGAGGGGATTAAACATCTAAGTGATGACATTTTAGTAGAGCTTACTATGTTACTTGACCTAAAAGTGGCAATGCTAACTAAAAAAGAGATGGTTCGTGCCTTACGTCAAGCTTGGTCAGAGGGTAACACCCAACTACGACTACATATTGTAAACTTCCTTGACCAGATGAATCTGAAAAAAGCACAACATGATGAGAGTGATAAAGTCTCCTATATTGTCTCTCTACTACAAGAGCATGAACACACTAAAGAGGAGGAGCAACAGATTCTATCTGCGTTTGTAGATACCAAGTTCAGTAAGATTAACGGTGAAAAGATTGCTAACAAACTTAACTATATTCGTCAACAGAAACGTATGAAGCTTTGGGAAGAGAGACTTGATGTAAGCTTTAACTCTCTTTGGGAGATGGAGTTCTACTACTCTTATGAGTTTGCAATGCATGAAGAGACCTTTTTTAAGTCACTACTCACCACGACAGCTTCCATTGAAAACAACCTTTTACTTCATGAGGATAATGCGTTTATTCAAAAAGAGTTAGAGGCATTTAAACTCTCAGCTATTGCTAAAAAAGAGGAGGAGATAGAGGCTTTTTTAGAGATTGTCAAGAGCGACCACAAATACCTCTCACAAAGTGAAGTCACTAAACTAATTCGCTCTATGCCACCTGAGGATTCACTCTATGAGATAGATATTCCCCTCTCTATTATTCAAGAGATTATTGCTATGATTAATCCAGAATATCGGGTAACTATGCAAGGAAATAATATTATTGTAGCGATTGATAAGAGCTACTCTCTTTATGGGAAAGAGCTTCCCTATACTGCTGTAGTCTCTTACGCTAGAGCCTTTCTCTACCAACATATTTGGAAAGAGAAACAGCTTCCTATTGCCTCTGACCTTACTTTAGTCAAACAAGATATGAAACAGCATTTTGAACAGAGCATTCAAGATATTGAGGAGGAGCTTTTTGAGTTAGCAGAGGGGCTAGAGATAGAGGATGAGGTAGTTGAGAAGTATATTTTACAATTTATTGAGCCACAAGTTACTTCATCTAAAAATCTTAAAATAAAAGAGAAGGTTAAACGACGCATCGTCTACCACTTTATGGAGTATATTCGCCCACTAAAGGAGAAGAAGCGTAAAGAGGAGTTATTGGCTAAGACCATTCGAGATTTTAAAAACCTCTTTCCTTTGGCTAGATTACTTAACCGTGAAATTATTTTTCATGTGGGACCAACCAATTCGGGAAAAACCTATGAAGCCCTCAAAGTGTTAGAGGAAGCTGAGACAGGTTACTACCTTGCACCTCTACGTCTTTTGGCACTAGAGGGTTATGAAAATCTTAAAGCTAAAGGGGTTGGAGTCTCTCTTATTACTGGTGAAGAGGAGATTATTGATGAAGAGTCTACGCATATTAGTTCTACTATTGAGATGATGAACAACACTGTTGATGTAGATGTCTGTGTCATAGATGAGATACAGATGATAAACGACCGTGACCGTGGTTGGGCGTGGGCAAATGCACTCATTGGGGCTCCTGCTAAAAAAGTAATTTTAACTGGTTCATCTGATGCTTTAGATGCAGTCACTGAACTCTGTGAATACTTAGAAGAGCCACTAACTGTAAAACATTTTGAACGTAAAAATGAGCTAAAACTTCTAACTCATCCTACTTCTATAAAAGAGATAGAGAAAGGGACAGCAGTTATCGCTTTTTCAAGACGAGATGTTTTAGGGCTACGTCAACAACTATCACAGAAGTATGAGGTCTCAGTAGTTTATGGAAATCTCTCTCCTGAAGTGCGGCGTGAAGAGGCTCGTCGCTTTAGAGAAGGAAAATCTGATGTGTTAGTAGCAACAGATGCTATTGCCATGGGGTTGAATCTACCTATTAAAACTATACTTTTCTCAAAAGATAATAAATTTGATGGATTAAGAAGACGTGAACTGTTACCAACAGAGGTTGCACAGATTTCTGGACGTGCTGGGCGTTATGGATTAGAAGAGGTTGGGTACATTGGTGCATTAGATGGAAAAACATTAGAGACCATACGCTCTAAATTTTATCAACCTTTACCAAAACTAGAGCTTCCCTTTTCAGTCATGGCAAGTTTAGAACATGTTATGCTCATTGGTGAGATTTTAGAGACAGAGAATCTCTCTACCATCTTAAACTTCTTTGCTGAAAACATGGAGTTCGAGGGGCCTTTTGTAGCAGCGAACATAGACTCTATGTTAGAGATTGCCTCTATTGTCGATGAGTACCGTTTAGATTTAAAAACACGATTTCACTTAGCATGTGCCCCTGCTTCTATCTCTTCACCCTATATTGAGTCGGTATTCCACCGATACATCAAACAGATAGAGGCAAACCAACCTGTAAAATACATTCCACCAAGAGACCTACCAAAGGTTGCCCAAACAAATGAGATGATGCTCAATGCAGAAGATAGAGTACGAGAAATTTCACTCTATCTATGGCTCTCTTTCAAATTTGAAGAGCTATTTCAAGATACACAAAAGGCTCTTGATGCACGAGTACGTTTAAACAATTACATTGAAGCCTCTCTAAAGCAGGGGAACTTTATTAAAAAATGTACACGTTGTGGAAAGAGTTTAGATTTTACCTACAAGTTCTCTATCTGTGATAGCTGTTTTACTAAAGGACGACGAGGTGCAAGGTCAAATAATCGAGGGGCTAGAAATGGGGGTAATAGCTCTACTAAAGAGAGCCATACTGGTGCTAGACGTAGGTCTAGAAGAGGAGGGTCATAACTCCTATGATGTCTCTCCTCGTAAAACATCCAGTACATTAGTTGCGTAGGAGCCTTTAGGTAGAGTAAACTCCAACTCATAGTGTGCCTTCTCTTCGACATAACGCTTTTTAATATCGGTTACCCTTACCCACGCGTAACGTCTTGCTCCATTTTCGGCTATCTGTTCATCATAGTTTTGTTCAATAAGCCCTGCAACTTTTTGGGTTCTTGTGGTACGTTTTCCTGCCAAGAGACCAGAGGGTGCAATGTCCCACTCCTTAAAACGTTTTGCCTCCTCCTCTAAACTCTCTAACTCAAAAACTCGTCCATAAGGGTAGTGCATCATCAAGTCACCCTCTAAAAGCTTAAAAAAGTGTGGCTGTTTTTTTGTCCCTTTTAGTGAACCTTTTGGTAGCTCAAAAACCTTTTCGGCATCCTCTTCACTAAAGGCTTCAAGCAGAAGTGAAAGCTCAATACGTTTAGAGAGCCAAGCATTAAAGAGGTGTGATTGATAGGCGTTAACAAGAAAAATTCTTGTCTTTCTATCTCGTATCTTTAGAGTCCCATCTAAGATGGCTTTTCCCTCTTTGTAGTTGTCTCCTTGATTTCCAAAACGTTGAACTCCAAAGTAGTTAGGTACACCATTTTCTTTAACCCATTTTAGGGTTGAGTCGAGCTTGTCTTTTTGTACTCCAAGCACCTTTTTTAGACGCACTTTAAAGTGGTTTCCTTTTAGGTGACCTACTCGTATTTTGTTGTTGTGTCTGTAGGTGTTAAGAATTTTGATTTTATCATGGTTAAAGGTTTTCAACTTCTTTTCATTATCTTTTGCAGGTAGAGAGATATACTGCATGGTCATTGCATTTTTATCTTTTAGTCCTGCGTAGCCTATATCTCGCTCTTTTATTTTACAGTATCTAGCTATCGCTTTTACCATCTCCCATGTAGTCATATCTTTTTTACGAACGTGTAAAATGAGGTGTTCACCCTCACCTGTAAACTCATAGAGGGGAATCTCATCGACAATAAAGTCACGACTAGAGGGGTTAAATATAAAGCTGTTTTTTACCTTGAGGGGATAGAGGAGTTTTTGCATTATTTTTTTACTTCAATCTCATTTTTCATAATTGTTTTGGTCTTTTTAACTGAATAGATATAGAGAGCAATAACACCTGCAATCAAGACTGCACCGATTAAGAAGTGATAGAGTATTAACCCTGTAGCCATACCATAGACAAAAGTCAAGATATGTTGCTTTTCAACCTTTTCATCTATGGTCATTTTGCTTTCATCTTTTCTAAAAAGCTCTACACTACTCTGCACAAAAGTAGTAAGATTAGAGAGTATAGCTGATGACTCCTGCTTTATTTTCGAGAGGGTAGATAGTGGTTTTGATTCTTTTTTAGACATTTTTTACCTTAAAATTAAAAATTATTTTAATTATACTAAAATAGTGTTAAAAGTGATGATTTTCACACTCAAAGAGTACCCCCTTGCCTTTGGCAACTTTTGCAAAAACTGTTAAAGGTACAGAGGTACGCTGGGCTATCATCTTTACTTTATCATAGTGTTCAGGAGCAAAACTTATGAGTAGTTCATACTCCTCGCCACTCTTACCTACCTCATCACTCACCTCTTCAAAGAGAAATAGGCTAAAGCCTTGGGTAGCTAACAATTTATTGGTATCGCAAAAGAGACCATCTGAGATGTCCATACCTGCATGTAGATATTTTCTAACCTGCTTCATAAACTCTCTACGCAGTTTTGGCTCATAGAAACGTGATTTTGAAGCTATAGTCTCCCCTCTAAAAAGTGCTTCCAAATCTCGTCTGCTCTCTCCTAACTTACCAGTATAAGCTAACATGTCACCCTCTTTTATACCAGAACGGTAAAGAGGTTTTTTTGATTCAGATATAATAGTGATACTAATATGAAGTTTATCACTAGCAATGGTATCTCCCCCAATAATCTCACAATGAAACTCTTTAGCTGTCTTCTCTAAAGCACTCAAAAGTTCATCTATCTCACTAGTGGTTATCTCTTTTGGCAAAGCAAGGGTTACCAAAGCATACTGTGGTTCAGCATTCATAGCAATCGCATCTGAAATATTGACCAACATCGCCTTTCGACCTATCTGCCACATACTCATCCACTCACGCTTAAAGTGAACATCTTCAAAAAAGGCATCCATACTATAGAGTTTGTCTCCTACAACGGCTGCATCATCACCAATATATTTAGAGTTTAATTTATTGATTAAATAGGCTTCTTTATTCATCTACTTTAACTTCTTTCTTACATCATAGAGTTCCCAGTAGGTATCTATGGCTTCATCTAACTCTTTATCGGTAAGTGTTGTTTTATCTTTTACAGAAAAATTCTCAATAAATGTATCGTTCATTAAAGAGTCTTCCTCTGTTGGATTTTTTAAAAAAGCTTTCAATGCACCCTTAAGGGTTAACTCTCCACTATAGGTCTTTAGATAGACCATAAAGAGTTTCTCTAAAGAAGCAGGTGCATAGCGATGACAAGGAATACAATTTCTCTCATAAACACTATCGACCTCCTCTGCTCCTAAAACTGTGCTAAAAATTACTCCTAATAGTACTATCACTTTAACCATCTAATGTTCCTTTAGTAAAATCAATTCTTATTGTCGTTCCTTCATCTATAACCGATTTAACGCTAATCTCTAGCTCATACTCATCAATAATACCTTTGACAATATTTAGCCCAATTCCAAAACCACCCTCTGAAGAGTTAAAACGAGTATAACGTTCAAAAATCTCTTCAACTTTTTTAGAGTTAATCCCAATGCCTGTGTCTTGAATAGAGAGATAGTTTTTACGTAATGTAATAAATATTTTTCCATTACGCTTATTGTACTTAATTGCATTTGAGATAAGATTATCTAAAACACGAGCTATCTTAACTCCATCTATAAATATAGCTGACTCTTTTAAGTCTAGCTCAAAAGTAATCTTTTTAGCTCCAGCCAAAATAGCAAAGTACTCTACCCTATCTTCAATAAGTTGTTTCATATCTATCCACTCATCTTTAGACTCTCGGTTATGCGACAAGGTCAAATAGGTCAAATCTTGATAGAGATGAGAGACAGTTTTAGCTGCAATATTAATTCGACTCAATCTTTTTTGATTTTTTTCTGACATTATAGAGGTATCCATCATCTCAACATTGGCTAAAATGGCTGAAATAGGAGTATTTAACTCATGCGTTGTATCCTTAATAAAGTCATCCAACAACATAATAGAGTTTCTCATTGGACGTAAAAAGATACTCACAAAAAAGAGACCAAATATAATTAAAACAATCAATGTCAATGTCCCAAAAGCCAAGATGTCAGAGATAGTCTCTTTATACCAAGCCATATCTTCATCTACCTCTATAAAGAGATATTTTGTTCCCAAATAGTAGTCATCGAGTGTTTTTAAAAAGTGCAAAGAGTTACCTATACGGTAAATCTCTTTATCGAACTTAATATCATCATGCTTTAAAAGTGAAAAAATTTTATGCCCCTCTATGTCATAAATGGCTGAACGATACTTATTGCTTCTCGGATAAGTCGTACGATGAGGAAAGTCATTATGTAACTGTTTTAAAGCTTTTGCCTGTTTATTAGCATATTCAGCAAGAATGGTTCGCTGATTTGAAAACATTAACTTCTCTTGACTCTGATAGTAGAATACTCCTAGTAACGATAAAATCATTGTTACTAAAATAAAGTAGAGGGCTAAAAAGCGAAGTAGTGAACGTTTTTCACTACTTCGAAGTAAACTTGTACCCTTGTTTTTTGATACTAACAATTCTATCCTTACCAATAATTTTACGAATATTTTTAATATAGGTACGAAGAGCAGTGTCACTTGGGTCTTCATCATAGTCCCATAGCTCTTTGTAGATTCTCTCATGAGAGAGTACCTCGTTTGGATGTTGCATAAAGAGTTTAAAGAGAGCTGACTCTTTATTTCCTAGCGTTTCAGCAACTCCATCTACCAATAACTCATTTGACTTAGTATTATACTCAATCCCATCACCAAGAGAAATCATCTCGTTTGCTTCATGAAAGAAACCTCTTCTTAAAAGTGTCTCTATACGAATCAATAACTCTTTTAATACAAATGGTTTACGAATATAATCATCACAACCACTATTGAAACCCCTCTCTAAATCATCTACACCATCTAAAGAGGTAATAAAAATTGCAGGAGCCACTACCTCATTTTCTCGTGCCTCTTTTAGAAGTTCAAATCCATTAATCCCTGGGGTATTAACATCCAAAAGAAGTAAATCAAATTTTGACTCATACATTTTATCTTGTGCTTCATAACCATCATAAGTTGATTCTACTTCATACCCCTCATCTTCAAGAAACTCTGTAACTGTTTCATTGAGGTTAGCGTCATCTTCAAGAAGTAATATTTTTGATTTTGTCATTTATTTTCCTTAAATAAACTGCTTCGCCCATGATACAAGTCGACCTGCACTCATTGCACCTGAGATTCGCTCTACCTCTTTTGTCCCTTTAAACATAATTAAAGTTGGAATAGATTGAATTCCATAAATAGCACCTAGCTCTTGATGCTCTTGAGTATTGACTTTTAGACATTGAACTTGCAACGAAAGTTCTCTACTCGCCTCTTCAAATGCTGGTGCCATTTGAAGACAAGGACCACACCAAGGAGCCCAGAAATCAACCATCACTGGAATATCACTATTTACTAAAATGTGCAACAAATCCTCTTTATTGACTTCCAATGGTTTTTGATTGAGCATAGACTCTTTACAGTGTCCACAGACAGCTTTTGTATAACTCGATTTTTTTGGTATTTTATTTACTTTTCCACAATGTGGACAAACAACTTTTACATTCATCTTTACTTCCTTCTTCCAATAAATAGTTAATATTATATCCCAATAAAATTAATGAATTGACAACAAATTAAAATATTGTTAACAAAAATTACATTTATTGATTAAGCACAATGCCTTGTTCTCTAAAATTCTCTGTCATAGGAATAACTAGAGTCATTCCATTATAAATTTTTAAATCACTGCTAATAACATTTTGATTTGCA
>Ga0256832_1003876_pt1 | contig 10144 bp, 12 predicted proteins | sample 134614metaG_FD_190534 | JGI IMG/M metagenome (GOLD analysis project Ga0256832, IMG submission 190534) | Hydrothermal vent microbial communities from Lau Basin, Pacific Ocean - 134-614 | ecosystem: Environmental > Aquatic > Marine > Hydrothermal vents | place: Pacific Ocean: Lau Basin | collected...
GCGAGAAGATGACTTCTTTGAACTCCATAAGCTAATATCAGAGGCTATCATTTCAGATGATGCCAAACCTGCGCCAAAAGAGCGACAAATGTCTCTGTAAGGACGATCTGTAATACCTGCCATAGGAGCAAGCAATACATTGCTTTTGAGTTTATAGGGACCTATATGTAGTGGTTGAAGCATAACAAATAATAAGAGGATCTTTTAACTCGTGAGAAAAACTTATTTTGTTAAATTTATTTTACTCACTTCTTAATATTTTATCCTCTGTGTGTTTACATAAACTGAAAATTAAAACGAGTTGCTTTCTTTCCAGGGTCTGAGATTGTTAGCTGGAGAGAAGCTTGTTTTTTAGGTTGTAGCAAATCATTTTTAGAATAATGTTGTAGGTACTCTTCAGGTTTAAAACGTCTTAATGCGATTTTGTTTTTTTTGTCATCCAGTAAAGTTATTTCAACATAAGGATATGGTTGTGCATAGTCCGCTTGGTTTTCAATAGAGGCGGAAATGAGTAATACACCGCTGTTGTTAGGATGGCTAATGATATTTCTACTAATCATATGAATTTTTTCAGGACTTCGTTTGACTGTGTTATTAAACCAATGTTTATTTGTATATAAAAATTGTGCAACCAATAATAATAGTAAGATAAGTACAGCTAATAGCTGAAAAAAACTACTCTTTTTATTACTTTTTGTGTAAGAGTATTGAGGTGTTAATACATCAGGGTCAATTAGTTCCTCATTGCTATCTACAAAATTTTTATTTTTGGGTAAGGTTGTGGAGAGTGTATCCATAGCATTAAAGATTTCGTCGCACTCTCCACAACGTAGTTGCCCTTGGGCTACTGTTAATTCTTTCATGTTAACGCGGAAAACAGCACCGCAATTTGAGCATTGTGTATACATGGCTTATTTCATTTTTAATGTAATGCGTAAAGTCGTAGGATATTGTTTCATTTAATTTTGATTTAAATATTTGGCGTTTAAATCAATATCTAAGGGGTATTCTAATTTCCATTTTTTCTATTTAGGTATGTCATGACTCAGCGACCAAACTTGTTGGGGATATAACCTGAGCAGTTTTTTTAGGTAATTAGATTTTTAGTAAAAGAAGGCGTAATAAAAAATTAATATTGAGTAACTTATCAGCTTATTTTTATAATATTACGAAATGACAGTTAATGCATGGTTATAATTTGATCATATATTTGATTGATTTGATTAAATGCTTGCACAAAATTAATATGTTCGGCGAATGCCTGTAATTCTTATCCAGTTTTCTTTTTGAGCGACCATAATATTATCAAAGTATTCATTGTAAGCTTCTTTAATGCTATTGGTTTGTTCTTCTAATATCCCCGAAAGAACAATTGTCCCACTTGTTTTACATAGCTGTGAAAATGTTGTTGCTAACTCCACAAGAGGGCCTGATAAAATATTAGCGATGAGTAAATCAACAGGATCTTTGTTTAGTGCGTCTGGAAAGCAAGTCTCGATGGCATTATCAGCAATATGATTTTTCTGCATATTATCTCTGGTTGCGATGAGGGCTTGTTTGTCAATATCAGTCGCAAGGATTTTTCTTGCACCGAGTTTTGCTGCGGCAATAGCCAAAATACCGCTACCACAACCATAGTCGATAACAGAAAGTCCCTTAGGAGGGTTAGCATCTAGCCACTCTAGGCACATGGCGGTGGTAGGGTGTGTGCCACTACCAAACGCTAAGCCTGGGTCTAATATTATTTTGGTAGAGTCATCATCAGGAACTTCATTCCAGCTAGGATAAATCCATAAATTTTCACCAAATTTCATAGGGTGAAAATCTTCCATCCAAGCACGTTCCCAGTCTTGATCTTCTATTGTTTCAATGACATTTTTACTGATCTGCCATCGCTGTTTATTCGCTTCAAGCGTATCCTGTAGCTTAGATATATCAATATCGCCAGCAAATAAAGCAGTGATGATTAAATCATCCCAAAGCGGTGTTTCACCTGGTAGTGGCTCAAGTACGGGGGTGTCACCAGCATCCTGCCACGTGATAGAAAGTGCGTCGGCACTTTCCATACACTTGCATATTTCATCTTGAAATGATTTATTGCAGTGACAGTTTATTTGTTGCCAGCTTGAAGTACTCATGTTTGGCTAAGTTTCTTTTCAAGGTAATCAATACCTGCACCACCTTTACGAAAAGCAGTATCCGCCATAATTCTTAGTTGTAGCGGGATATTCGTTTTAATTCCCATCACCACCATTTCTGTGAGTGCACCTTCCATTCTTGTAATTGCTGCATCCCTGTCTTCACCATGAACAATCAGCTTACCAATCATAGAGTCATAATAAGGTGGCACTTTATAGCCGCCGTATATATGGGTGTCTACTCTTACACCAAGTCCACCTGGTTGATGGAAGCTTTGGATAGTACCTGGTGAGGGAGCAAAGGTATCAGGGTCTTCTGCATTAATGCGACATTCAATGGCATGACCTCTTGGAACAATATCCTCCTGTTTTATTTTTAGCTCTTCACCTGCCGCAATGAGTAGTTGCTGCTTTACAAGGTCAACACCTGTAATAAACTCTGTTACAGGGTGTTCTACTTGTAAACGTGTATTCATTTCGATGAAGTAAAATTCACCGTCTTCATATAAAAATTCGAAAGTCCCAGCACCACGATAGCCAATATCAACACAAGCTTTAGCAATGGTGTTACCTAGTGTATTACGTTGCTCTGTTGTGATACCTGGTGCGGGAGCTTCTTCCACTACTTTTTGATTGCGGCGTTGCATAGAGCAATCGCGTTCACAAAGATGTATTGCATTGCCATGAGTGTCAGATAACACTTGGAACTCAATATGACGAGGCTTTTGTAGGAATTTCTCCATAAAGACCACGTCGTTACCAAACGCGGCACCAGCTTCTGTTTTGGTCATGGCGATTGATTCAAGCAAGTCGGAAGCGTCATATACGGTACGCATACCACGTCCGCCTCCACCGCCTGTGGCTTTGATAATCAGTGGATAACCAATACGTTCTGCCATTGCCAAGCATTCTTCAGGATCGTCAGGAACAGCACCTTCAGAGCCGGGTACGCAAGGTACATTCGATTTAACCATTGCTTCTTTCGCGCGTATTTTATCTCCCATAACGCGGATACTTTCGGCAGTAGGACCAACAAAAATAAAGCCACTGGATTCTACGCGTTCTGCGAAGTCGGCATTTTCTGAAAGAAAACCGTAACCAGGGTGGATAGCATCGGCATCTGTTACTTCAGCAGCACTTATAATGGCAGGAATATTCAGATAGCTATCTAAGGAGCTAGCAGGACCAATGCAAACAGCTTCATCTGCAAGGCGTACATGCTTAAGATCTCTATCAGCAGTAGAATGTATTGCAACGGTCTTTATACCCATTTCTCGGCAAGCACGTAAAATACGTAGTGCAATTTCGCCACGGTTGGCGATGAGGAGTTTTTTTATCATGGAAAATAACTCCTATTATTCAATAACGAAAAGAGGCTGACCAAATTCTACAGGTTGCTCATTCTCGACAAGGATAGATTTAATGGTGCCAGACTTATCGGCTTCAATTTCATTTAGCATTTTCATTGCTTCGATAATGCACAAGGTATCACCAATAGATACTTTTTGACCTACTTCCGTAAAGGGTGCAGCAGTAGGGGAGGATGAGCGGTAAAAAGTCCCCACCATTGGAGAATCAATCGTTACACTTTTTGTAACTTCTTCGGTAGTAGCAGGTGTCGTCTCAACGATAGTTGTAGCGGGTGTTGTGGGGGCTGCAAGAGGTGCGGCAGCAGGCGGCGGAGCACTATATCGTGTAATACGTACTGACTCTTCACCTTCAACAATTTCTAACTCAGCAATACCGCTGTCTTCAATTAGCTCAATCAGTTTTTTTACTTTACGAACATCCATTGGGTCTTTCCTATATAATTGTCTTAAGTAGCTGATTTCATTAAGTCCATAGTCTTATTGTTTCTTGTATCAGCTATTAGGTCGTGTTGTTATTTGAGGGCTAAGCCTCAAGTTTTTCAATAGCAGCTTCCAAAGCCAATTCATAACCCTTTGGTCCAAGTCCAATAATGCAGCCTTCAGCAATATCAGAAAAATAGGAGTGATGTCTAAACAACTCTCGTTTGTATACATTGGATAAGTGAATTTCTATAAAGGGAAGCTCGGTCGCTAATAAAGCATCACGCAAGGCAATGCTTGTATGGGTAAAAGCAGCGGGATTGAAGAGGATAAATTTAACCTTTTCACGTTGTGCTGCATGAATTCGGTCAACTAATTGGTATTCGGCATTGCTTTGAAAGCAATCTAATTGATGTTGTTTTTGCTTGGCTATATTGCGTAAATTATTCTCAATATTCTTTAGTGATAATATTCCATAATGACCTGGCTCTCGTTGCCCTAGCAAGTTAAGATTTGGACCATTTAACAGCAGTATATTAGCCATAGATTTTTGATTCTCTCTCTCAAAAGAAGGGTATTATAATAATTTTTAGGAACGTGCATGAAGTTAAGTCTCTGATGTAAGTTGAGTAGATATAAGGATCTTGATTAAAGTATCCTTCTCTGGAATCACTTTGAATATAATTTTGAAGACGTTAGCAACAGAAGACTGCAATTCTGCGGAGTTTACACCTATTAAATAGGGAGTGCTAGTTATAATCCCACCTATAATAATTAATATGGGTATTAATTATATTATTGATTGGTAACCACTCAGCATAATCAGTAACTGCTTAGATTGCACTCTTATTTTGTTCAAATTTGAGATAAAAGGATGGAAGTCTATCATTTATAAACGAGCACTTTTAACGCAGAAATTGGGCAAAATAGAGTCCAAGCTGAGTAATTACGACTTTTTATTTTTCTAAAAAACGCGGCATCATCTCTACTAGATTACACGGTTTGGTGCGAATATCTAATTGATGCAAAATAATTTCATCCCAACCATCTTTGCAAGCACCAGGAGAGCCGGGCAGGGTAAAAATAACCGTCCCATTAGCAATACCTGCGATGGCACGAGATTGAATGGTTGATGTGCTAATGAGCTTGTAAGATATCATCCGAAATACCTCACCAAAGCCTTCAATTTCCTTATCGTATAACACTTTCATTGCTTCTGGAGTAACATCTCGACCTGTTAAACCCGTACCGCCTGTGGTAATAACCGCATGAATATTAGGGTCAGCTATCCAAGCAGAAACCGTTGCACGTAGCTGATAAATATCATCAGGCACTATTTGTTTATCTGCAAGAAAATGTCCCGATTTTTTTAAGCGATCAACCAGTATATTGCCCGATTTATCAGTTGCTTCATCGCGAGAGTCAGAAACCGTTAAAATAGCAATATTAAGCGGTTTAAAAGGTATTTGACTTGATGACATAATGAGATAAAACCTGTTGATTGATTATTCGGAGAGCAAAAATTGTAAAAGTATATTAATCAACCACCAGTAACAGGTGGAAAAAAAGAAACATGATCACCATCAACTACTTTTGTTTCTAAATCGACATACTCATTGTTAACAGCAATAAGAATTTTATCAGGAAAGCTTGTTTTCCCTGTCGATAACGTCCATACCTGAGCTGCTGTTAAAGTTGTTTCACTTGATTCAAGCGTTATTTCCCCTTTTCCAATTGTTTCTCGCAAACTAGCAAAGTAATTTATATTGATTTTCATTGGTAGATCCTAGATATGTATAAGGTCACACTTACTTTGTTTCTTTTGCAATTTCATACTTAGGCATATCTGCTTTTTTAAGCTTTTCTTCCTTATCGGTAATCACATGATGACGACCATCAAGCGATACACCTTCACCTGATTTATCTTCAATCAAACCAACTGATTTTACTGTTTTACGGTATAAGGTGAAAAACTCAGGTAATAAAACTTGTTGAATATAGTCAAGCACCCATTTCCTGTCGCGTGTGCCTAATACGGTCGCAATATTATTACCAAGTTCGCGCCCCATAGAAAAGCCTGGCTCATCTTTATCATCATCCCACTTAGTATCAGCGTAACCAGTAAAGCGTTGATTTAACTTCTCGTAAAATGGCGTACGATAATCTCCCGCACCATGCACATCACGGGCATTATCTTGCACATGATCTGCCATTTTCTGAGCATAAAGCTGGATAAGCGCACCACGGTCTTCATCATTAATAGTGTTATGCACCATGCGATCTAAAGCATGAATTAAGAAAGCAACAACCTCCTCCATAATTTCAATACGCTGTCCGTGCGTATCAATCTGGAAATTCTCATTCTCGATCTCTAACAAGGTCTGCATGCTAATCTTCCAGCAGTTAAACGCTAGAATGCCGATTGTCTCTTCAACAGAAACCTCACGCTCTTTATTGCTCCACTTGGTCTTAATTCGTATACGCACGGGGGGACGCTCCATAATCTGAGAAAAGTTAAGGCGATTATAAAGGTATGATGAGCAAATGCGAATAGCTATATGAAGTTTGCGGTTTGCTTGTTCCCAAATTTATTTGGGAATGAGCGGAATATCAGTTTATGATAACCATTCCCCCGTATAAGACATTTTATTTGCCATGAAAAAGCTAATACCTTTTTTATTATTGATTCCGCTGGGCTATTTTTCTTATTCCTAAAAACAGGTGGCGGCGGCTTATGCTCCTAATTAAGTCTCAATATCTAACTTATCTGGTTGAACTATGTCATTACTGTTATTATAAAAGTACTACTAATTAGCAGTACTTATTATTAAGCAGGATGAATTATGAATATTATTGGTATAAAGGAGCTTCAAACAAACCCAGGGAAATTAAGCCAAACGTTTTCTAAAAATGATTATTTGCTGATTACAAAAAGCGGAAAACCAATTGGTCTCGCCTTACCCTTTAGTAGCGGTTTTCTTGAAAACGGAATGAAGCCTTGGATGGCGTTAAAAGCATTTGAAATGGGCGACCTGAGTTTAGGGCAGTTAGCAAAAACACTGGAGAAAACAAAAGTAGAGACCATGGAAATGTTGGCTCGTTTGAATATTCCGATAGCTGATTATGACCTACAAGAAGACCTCGATGCTATTGATACGTTACTAGCATAATGAGCCAGCTAATTGTTAGTGGTACCACCTCGCTTATTGTGCTTGAAAAACAAAACCAACTATCTTTATTGTGCCAACTTTTTGACGAAGTCATCATTCCTCAAGCCGTTTATACAGAGCTTATTATCGGGCTAGACAGTAATAAAACAATAAAAGCATTCTCTTGCCTTAAAATTAAATCTGTTGTTCCTTCCAAAAGGTTAGACGATTTATTAATCATATTAGACCAAGGGGAAGCAGAAGCCATTGAATTAGCAATACGTGAAAATCTGCCACTTATTATTGATGAGAAAAAGGGTAGAAAAATAGCCTGCAATTTTGGACTGGTCGTAACAGGCTTGGCAGGAATTTTAATATTAGCCACGCAGAAAAAAGTGCTTAGCTCAGCCCAATCTAAAAAAATGTTAGAAACATCCATACTGAATGGTTATCGCTTATCTGAAGCACTCTATAAGCAAGTAATGGATAAACTTAATACACTATAATTGAATTGTGTTTATGTAGAACGTAGTCTGTGTTGAGTGTTGCGAAACACGAGGAAGACACCTAAATAAACTACGCACTCGTATTATTGATAGCTTAATTTTGTGCGGGTATTGAGTAGATAAGCGATAGTGCATCCACCAAAATCGAGGTGTTGTGGTGGATGCGTTACACTTATCTACCCTACAAATGGTTGCTTAATCAGCAATTACCACTTCTTTACCTTTCACAAAGAAGCTAGCAATGTATAGACATAAGCCAATTAAGAAAACAACACCTGCGGCTTCACGTAACCAGTAAAACAGGGTGATTTTCTCTTGAGTTGCCATAAAGGGTAATGGATTTTCAGAATAACGCTGTAGATATACTTGCAAGATACCCGCGCCTGTTAAGAACAAGGTAATAAAGACCATTGCTATTGTCATCAGCCAGAATGACCACATTTCAATAACTTGAGCGGCAGCATTATTCGCTTTATTACCGCGCATAATAGGCATCGCATAAGAGATCATCGTTAAGTTGACCATAACATAAGCACCGTAGAACGCCATATGACCATGTGCTGCGGTAATTTGCGTACCATGCGTATAGTAGTTGATGGGGGCTAAGGTATGTAAAAATCCCCAGACACCAGCACCTAAAAATGCCATGACTGCTGTACCTAATGCCCATAAAACAGCCGCTTTATTAGGGTGGTCACGTCGTCTTTTATTTACGACATTAAAGGCGAACAAGGTCATCATAAAGAAGGGGATAGGTTCTAAGGCAGAGAAAATAGAGCCTAGCCACTGCCAGTAGTCAGGTGTACCTATCCAGAAGAAGTGATGTCCTGTACCAACCAAGCCAGAGATTAATGCCATTGCAATAATGATATATAACCATTTCTCAATAACCTCACGGTCAACACCTGTCACCTTAATTAAGACATAGGCAAGCATAGAAGCGAGGATTAACTCCCAAACACCTTCAACCCAGAGGTGTACAACCCACCACCAGAAGTATTTATCTAAAACAATATTGTCAGGGTTATAGAATGAGAACAAGAAGAACACCGCTAAACCTACTAAACCTGTGAGTAATACCAAGGTAATAACGGTTTTTCGTCCTGTTAAAACAGTCATGCCGATATTATAGAGGAAAGCCAGTGCAACAATAACAATACCCATTTTGGTAATGGTAGGTTGCTCTAAAAACTCTCGTCCCATCGTGGGCAACAAGTCGTTCATAGTGACTTCTGCCAATGCTGCATACGACATGGATAGATAACCCACAATAGTCATCGCCCCCGCAATTAAAAATACCCAGAACATCAGTTTAGCTAACCAAGGGGCATATAACTCTCGCTCCGACTCTTCGGGGACAAGGTAATAGGCAGAGCCCATAAAACCAAATAATAACCAGACGATAAGCAAGTTAGTATGCACCATACGGGCAATATTAAACGGTATTTCGGGGAATAAAAAATCACCTATTACATATTGCAGTCCCATAATGAGACCAAACAATATCTGACCAACAAAGAGAGCAATGGCGGCTATAAAATATAGCTTTGCAATGGCTTGTGATTCATATTTCATGTGATGTATCTCCCTTATCCTTGATCGTTAGGTGGCCAGTTTCTGGCTGTTTTCACGCCATCAACATATTTTAAGAATTGAGCCAGTGCTTCGAGTTCATCGGGTGTGAAATTGAACTGCGGCATACTGCGGCGACCTGGAATACCATCTTTAGGACGGCTCATAATAAAGCCTTTAATCGCATCGGTATTTTTGCCAAAGCGTGTATAAACATTACCAAGTTCTGGTGCAAAATAAGCGCCTTCTCCCAATAAGGAGTGGCAGCCAATGCAATCATTTCTTTCCCATAAGCGTTTCCCCGCAGCGACTTGCTCGGTCATATTCTCGGAGTTATCGGTTTTGGGTATATTAACGACCGTATCTACAGTCAGCCCAATAAGTACCAAGAAGAAGAAAATTCCCCCTCCATAGTAAATATTCCGAGCCATACCCTTTGTAAAGGTTTCCCTCATGTCATATGTACCTCACTAAATTAGTCGGATTTGCGAGCCTTTGACTTTAGAGGCTAGGTAGAGGGGCTTCCTTGATACGAGTCAAAATAGTTATAAACTTCTTTTAGTGTGGATATGAGAAGGAAGAGATAGGAGTGAGGGAGAATACTTGTGGTGAATCGTATCTGTGTCGCTCAAGCGATTATTGCGTCAAACGCAAATAAAGCTGAGGTAGTTTGCGTGGTAGTTCTTCGGCATTATGAATCAGCATATAAGATCGTTGACCAAATAAATACGGGAGATAATTTTCTGCCTGTTCATCAATGGTGACACAAAAGGGGCGTAATCCCATTTTTTCGGCTTCTATCACTGCCATGCGGGTGTCTTCAATGCCGTAGCGTCCTTCGTATTTATCTAAATCATTGGGTTTGCCGTCGGTGAGGATCAGCAATAAATTTTGACTAGAGGCTTGTTTAATCAGCAGTTGGCTGGCGTAGCGAATGGCAGCGCCCATGCGGGTGTAATAGCCTGGTCTTACGGCCTGTATATGACCAC
>Ga0256832_1003877_pt1 | contig 10142 bp, 6 predicted proteins | sample 134614metaG_FD_190534 | JGI IMG/M metagenome (GOLD analysis project Ga0256832, IMG submission 190534) | Hydrothermal vent microbial communities from Lau Basin, Pacific Ocean - 134-614 | ecosystem: Environmental > Aquatic > Marine > Hydrothermal vents | place: Pacific Ocean: Lau Basin | collected...
CCTGTACGTTGCCTCCCCTCCGCGGATGAGAAAAATCATTGTCTTCCGTTAAACTTCCTGCCAAAATTGTTATCCTAATGCCAAAGGATGACGCGAAATCCCGAAACCCATCGCCGGTCACGGCGAAATCTTTTTCACAAAAAAACTGCAAAAATGAAGAGAATACTGTTTTTCCTGGCACTGGCCTTTTTGGGCGCCTTGACCTTTACCTCTTGTAAGAAAGACAAAAACAACGAACCGCAACCCGAGCCGCTGACAATGGACCAGGCCGAATCCATGGCCGTGGATGTTACGGACGAGGAGGCCGTGATGGCAGAGGTGGATATGCAATCGGATGAAATGCTGGTGCAGTTTGTGGCGGGAGGCCCGCTATCCGGTGACTGCCCGACAGTAACCGCGGATCAGCCGCAAGGTACTTTTCCGGTGACGATCACGATTGACTTTGGCGACGGATGTACGGCGCCCGACGGTCATTGGCGAAGCGGCAAAATCATCATAAATGTATCCGATAAGCCCACCAACCCGGGTGCGACGCGCACGATTACCTTGGTGGACTACCACGTGGACAGTTTGGCGATCGAGGGCACGCGTACCTGGACAAACAATGGGCCGAATGCCCAAGGACAGCCCTCCTTTACCCGCACGACTACCGGTGCCAAGATCACGTATCCGGACGGCAGCTTCCGCTCCTGGGAGACCACGCACACTTTGACGTGGACTGCCGGCTATGACACACCTTGGATGCGGCTGGATGATGAGTATGATATCGAGGGCAGCCGGAATGTGGTGCGCAAAAACGGTGATAGCTTCAGCTCCGTGATCACCACGCCGCTGCACAAGCGCTTTACCTGTCCGTATGTGGAAAGCGGGGTGCGTGAGATCACCAAAAACGGAGAAACCGCCACGCTGGACTATGGAGACGGCACTTGCGATCCTTGGGGGACACTCACATTGCCGGATGGCACGACTAAGCAAATCAAACTACGCAAATGGCACTTTTGAGCCATGCCCTCAGGGAAAACTGTGACGGCGCACCGGTGACGGTGCGCCGTTTTTTTGTGTGCGCGCTGCGGCGCCGGCAGCGCCGCAGCATAGGATGGCAGGGAGTTCCTTCTCAGGACTCCGGTTCATTGATAAAGTATTCGTCAATGTTATTGCGGATGAGCTGCTGGATTTCGGCACTGTAATGGTCATCTCGATTGATCAGATCGTAGCGGATCTGGCCACACAGCCCGGACAGGGCACGGGACAGCTTATCGGACTCCGCGGGAGTGATGTGGTCATCCTTGGTAATATCCCGGACGACATTTAGCAGCTTGGAGTATTCTACCAGGACATCGCGGTTGGCGAGTGTGGAGATCTTGTGGGTGAGCAGCTCCAGTTTGATCCATCCGCTTTCGGATATGGTGCCGTCTGTCATGACTTGCTGGATGGTATCCATCAACTCGAAGTAGAGCTTGGATTTCAGGTCGAATATCTTGACACGCTGCTCCTTTTCGAGCTCCACTTCGCTTTGTTTGTTCAGCAAGGCAGCCGTGATGGCGATGGTGGCGATGGTGCCCAAGACAATCAGGACAATCTCCTGCAAAAAAGGAATGGACGCTGCCTTGTCATAGGCGGCGCGCAGAAAAATATATCCGGTCACAAAGGTCAGGGCGGCGATGAGCAGGTATTTGGCGCTTTCTTTCATGGAATCTGATTTTAGCACAAGGTACCAAATTTGTCGCATAATATACACGGTCCACGGCCCATGGTAAAGGGTCAATGGGTACACATCCTTCGGATGTGTAGAATGTTGGGGCGAAATGCATTTCGCCCCAACAAAAACCAGCCCATCGTTGGAGTGCCGGACCATGGAGACGGTAAAGGGTCAACGGGGCACCCACCCCTTGGCCGGCTTGGCGCTTTCTCGATTCTTCGGTTCTTCAATTCCTCCCCATAACCACCGCCCCATTTCCCATGTCGGATGCACAACACATCATTATATTTCGTTTCTTTGCAATATGCAAGAATCGTTTCAGGACTATTTCAACCACACGATCTATCCCGAGCTGTACCGTAAGGAGCGGGAGCGACGGCGGCTGTTAGGTAGTATGGTGGCAATAGGTGTATTGTTGGCGGTGTCAGCATATCTGATGGTGCGGGTAGGAGGTCTTTTTGGGCTAGTTATATTTGCCTTCCCCGGTATGATGTACTTCGTATGGGCAGGTGCAAAGTACCAGCAATATATCAAGCGCTTTAAACCGGACATCGTCAATTTGATATTGGATCATATTGATGACAAGGTCAGCTTCGGTACGCTGCACTACGATCCGGATCGCGGCATTCCAAAGTCTGATTTTATCAAGTCCGGGCTCTTTGTCACTAAGGCAGATTATTACGAGGCGGAGGACTATATCAGCGGCATTATTGGTGATGTATCATTTGAATTTTGCGAAGTGCGGGTAGCTGAGTTTGCAGGGCCACAGGCCGGTATGCGGCCGGTAGCTTCGGGTATTTTTCTCAAAGCTGAATTTGGTGCGCTCAAAGCGCTGGAAGCACGGCGTCAACGACAGATGCAGGACGCTGCGGGCAGCACATCCTCCCGGGAGATCCCCCCGGCCGACGAAAAAAAACCACAGCGCGAACGCAGTCTCATCTTTATCGTCCCCAAAGATGCCCGGGCTGCTATGACCCGGGCCATTAAGCGTTTTCACTTGCAAGGGGCCGAACCGGTGACGGTAACGGATGAGCCGGACTTTGATAAGTATTTCACGGTATACCGGGCCCGCCGGGCGCCGGTGTCCATGAAAGTGTCCGCAGCGTTGAGCCGGCGCATTTTCCATTTTGCCGAGAAGATGGGACACAAACCGGCCATCCTGATAACGAATACGGGGGCGCGTGCCTTGTTGCCATTCGAAAAGGACTTGCTGGAGCCCGGTTATATTTTTACACGCATGACATATGAGCAGATTGAAAAATTTTACAGAGATTTACAAGTGATCTTCGGATTGATAGAAGAACTGGACAGAATGTTTTGACATGGGTGTACGCCTGGAAGACGACAGATTGTTGCTGGATACCATAGATGCGCTATGCCATAAGTGCGAATACGACAAGGCGCGTGCGCTCCTCGTGCGTGTGGACAAGGAGACCCAGCGTCGCCTGTGGGATGTCAAGATGCTTTTAGCGGAAAGAGAGCTGTCCGGAGAGCGCTTTACGGAGGAGGAGTTGACGGATATGCTTGCACTTTTGCCCCGGGGAGCGCTGCCGGTCCAGGAAGAGGTGGAAGTATTGTTGCTCAAAGGACGTATCCACCGTTGGTATGGAGATGTGGACCGTGCAGATGATTATTTTTTTCAAGCATTACTAGACAGCCGTGACAGTGACTTTGATGCGGGCAAGGTGTGGGCATTGATGGATCTGGCTATCATCGCCCGCATCCGAAATCAATTTGAAAAGGCCCTGGATTTGATAGACACGGCGGAGTCTTTGCTGGATCAATTGCCGGATTTTCGCAAACGCACGGTCGAGCTGGATGTTTGGCTCACCAAGTCGCGCATCTTGTTGAGCATGCAGGACTATACCCGGATGGAAAAAAGTGTGGACCGGCTCCTGGAGCGCGTCCATCCGGAAGCACAAGTATTTTACTTTGCCCAAGCGCTCAACTACAAGGCCATTATCCACGCCGCCCGGGGCAGCCAAAAAGAAGCCCTGCCCATGTTTTTGCAGGCTTTGCAAATCAGTAAGTCAATCGCATACCAGGTCTTGTCTCGCAAGATTGAAACGAATATTGCTACTATTTATGCCCAGATCCAAAACTATCCGGAAGCGCTCCGCCGCTACAAGGCAATTTTGAAAGAATATGACCGCTCCATCCGCCCCGAAAGAAGGGCCACCTTGCTCAACAATATCGGAAACCTTTACCTGAAATTGCGCAAATGGAATAAAGCCATCGCTTATTTCGCCGATGTGGAGGCCATCGCCCGACAGACCGGCCACCAACTGCTCGAGCGCCTGGCATTTTGCCAAATCGCCCGCTGCCTCGTGGAATCCAATAGCTTGGACGCACTCCCCACACATCTCAAGTCTTTTGATGAAGATCTCCTGAATACGCCTCCATTCAACGGCCAGCAAATCCTCTACTACGTAAAGGCAAAGTTTGCATTCGCCAATAAAGCATACAAAGACACCATCACCTTCGCCAAAAAAGCCATCCGCCTGGCCCTGAAATTCAAAGATGATACAACAGAATTGAATGCCTTGTCTATCCTGGCACGTGCTTACGAAAAAAATCAGGACACCAAAGCCGCCGTCAATGTATATAAGAAAATTACCGTAAAAAGAGAAAAGCTGGAAAAGCGCAGCATCACCAATCGCATCACCAAAACGGAGATAGACTATATCATCGCTGCCAAAGAAAAAGAAATTCAGGCCCTGACGCGCGAAAACCAACTACAGGCCGAACTGCTCAAGTCCGCATCCCTTGTGCGTACCAAGCAAAGAGCGCTGATTAAGAAAAATGAAGAAATCAGTCTCTTTGCCCAAAATGTAGCCCTAGAGCTGGGCAGATACATCCGGCGCCTTCACCATGACATTTTTCTCTTGCGGGACAGCGGCGCAGCCATACCGGAATCACTTCAACACACCATCTCTTCACTCGAGTCCCATATCAACCACATGGCTCGCTATGCATCGGTAATCCGGCAATCGGCCGGCGGCCAATTCCGTCCCGCTGATTTGTGGGAACTGATAAACTTGGATATGGCAGAGGAGATCCGGGCGGTGGCAGCACGCCTTGATTTTGTGTCTGAGGTAGAAGAAATGCCCTTTGGGTACCGGCTTTTGAAGATTATCCTGACAGAGCTGGTGCGCAATGCGCTGCGATTCTCGCCCGGCGAGCCGGTCATTTCGGTGCATTTTGCATCGCACGAAGACGGTTATGTGATACGGGTGCAAGACCGGGGCATCGGAATTGACGAAGCGGATGAAGACAAGTTGTTTTTGCCTTTTTACAGGACCGGTCGTTTGCCGGCCAAGGAAGGGGTAGGCCTGGGCTTGACCGTGTGTCATGACCTAGTGGAGAAAATGGGCGGCGTCATTAAGGCTTTTCCAATGAGTCCGGACGGCGGCCTGCGCATCAATATCTCGCTGCCATCGGAAGCCCCTCTATTATTGAATGCTACATAAACTACTGACATGCCACTGACGCCGGTTGTTCGAAATATTTTGATGATCAATGTCCTGATCTTTCTGATTATGATGATGGGTGGCTCGGGCATTTTTGCCGCCAGGTTGGCCGCCTATTATCCGGAATCCCCGTATTTCAGACCCTATCAACTGGTGACCCACATGTTTATGCACGGCAATGTGGCCCACATTTTTTTCAATATGTACGCCTTGGCCATCTTGGGTCCCCCGCTGGAAGAAAGGCTGGGATCACAGCGTTTTTTCATTTTTTACTTTCTGTCGGGTTTGGGCGCTATTGGTTTGTTTTTTTTGGTCAAGTATATTGAGCTGCACGTGTATCACGCGCCGGTGCCCATCAATGTCCCCGTGCTGGGCGCCTCAGGAGCCGTCTTTGGTATCCTGGCCGGCTTCGGCACCTTATATCCCACCGTCCGGCTGATGCTGTTGTTTCCACCGGTGGCCATGCAAGCCAAATATTTTGTGATGCTTTATGCCGGCTTGGAGCTGTACCTTGGCTTGCAGGGTTTGCAGCCCGGTGTGGCACATTTTGCGCACGTCGGTGGCGCGCTGTTTGGTTTTTTGCTGCTCAAGTTCTGGGGCGTCCGTCCCGTGCGATGAGCGCTATTCATCCGGCCGCTTTCGAAAAGTCAGACAATATTGATGAAACGTATTGCTCACCCAGGTGTAGCCATAGCCGTACGGGGCGAGCCGCTGATCGTCTTGCAACCAGAAAAACTCCGGCAACAGATAAAAGCGCGGCGCCAATTGCCGGGCCAGATCAAAAGCAAGTGGGTAGCGCTTGCCTTTTTTCTTGATATTTTTTACGATGATGGTAAGATGTGCACCTGGCTTCATATAGCGCCACAGCCGGAAGTAAATATCTCGAAGCTCCCGGACAAAAGTCTCGTAGTCCGCAATATTGCCCAAGTCATTCCGGTCGTCGGAGTAGTTGAGCTGCAGGCCCCGTGCCTTGCGCGCGGCCTGATTCTCCGCTCCTTTCATATTGAGCATGTCCCAATAGGGCGGCGAGGTGAAGACATAGTCTATCGGCGGAAAGTCCCGTTTGGTGATTTTGCGCGCATCTTTCCGGATCACCCGGTACGTCACATTGTCCCCCTTGGGAAAATCGCTCAGCCGCTTGCGCCCGATCTTGAGAAAAAAGTCGCTTAGTTCGGTACCGTACCCATTGCGTCCGGTTTGCAGCGCTGCCAACTGTGTGGAGCAGGTCCCCGACATCGGGTCAAAAATATTATCTCCCGGCAGGGAAAACTTTTCAATAAAATAGCGTGCGATCTCTTCCGGAAATTTGGCCGGGTGTAGTATCTCATCCTGCCCGCGCCGTTTGGGGCGCAGGATGAGATAGTTTTTGTCCGGTTTGAAGTGCGCCGGTGGCGCCTCGTGGCCCAGGTAGCCGGTCGCATCCATCCGGAAACGCCCGGTACTCTCTTCGTCTTTGCGAAAATAAGACAGGTAATAGTTGCTCACCACAAACGGCATTCGACCGCGGCTGGGCAGCCGCCCGTCCGGATAGCAGCCTATTTTTTCGTCCTTCCGGCTCAGGCCGGTCGCCAGCGTTTGGCTCAGATCCCAGGCAAAGGGCAGGTAGCGCCCGCGTGATATGAGATTGCGGTGTGCCACCGCCAGGAATCGCCGGTCTATCAACTGTGCATAATGTCTTTCCAGGATGCCCACGACCTCGTCTTTGAGCCGTCGGTAAGCCGTGACCGATGCCGTGTCCAGCATTTGCCTCAGGTCGAGAAATATAAACTGGAGCGCCGGCACGTGTCGTGCTTTTGGGCCGTGCAGCGTAATGCCTAGCTCACGGCATACCCTTCGCATCTGTTTTAGGCCTTCCGGATCTCCCCAATACAAGACATGCTTGGGCAAGCTGCCGTCCAGCCGCATGAAAAACCGGAGATTGGAGCGATACAGGGCCTCGTCACTCTGATGAAAAAACCAGGACTTTTGGAACGGTAGCCACTCCTTGGATGTGATGTTGTTGAAGCGGTTTCTCATAGCGCGCAAAACTACACAATCCGGTCGTCTTGCCCGGACAAAAAAAGGAAGAACGCCCGTTCTTCCTTTTTTGTCCGCTAGGAGATAGTCCGTTAGCGTATCAACGTGACCTCGCCTTTGAGTGTTTTTTGCTTGCCGTTCAAGAAAGTCACCTCAACTATATAAACATAAGTGTCAGAAGGCATATCCTTGCCTTTGAACTTGCCGTCCCAGCCCGTGTCAGGCGTGTCGTTGTCATAGACCTTTTGGCCCCAGCGATCGTATATCCGGAAGCCGGTCACATCCAGCAGCGGTGCCACATCATCGGAGAGCACCACATTGAAAAAGTCATTGACGCCATCGTGATTGGGCGTAAAGGCATTCGGTATCTCTACATTTTCCGGAAATACACGAATCACAAATATACCCGAACTGGTAAAACATCCCGCATCGTCAGAAATCGTCAGATGGTAGGTAATGTCGTCCTCCGGTGTGACAGTAGGATTGGAGCACACCAGGCAACTCAAGCCACTTTCCGGATCCCACGAAAATACATAGGGCGGACTGTATGTCACGGGCAGCGTCACAGTGGTACCGGCAAAGACTGTCGTGTCAAATGTGATATTAGGCAGCGGCTCCACGACGAAGACCGTCGCGGTGTCCGTACCGATGCAGCCGGAACCGTCATCCGCCGAGACAACGTATTGCATGGTCGCAGGCGGGAAAGCCCCCGTGATCCCTGCATTGGGCATTGTCAGATACGTGGCCGGCGACCAGCTGTACGTAAAGGTCAAATTGATGTCTTCCACGGACAACGTGGCCGTATCCCCCACGCACATCGTCACATCGTTGGCTTTGACCGGTGTCCCGTGTCTTATCAGGACATCGTGGGAGACAGTATCGGTACAGCCGGTGATGGTATCGGTCGCCGCCAATGTGACGGTGTATGTGCCGGCCGAGCTAAATACGTGGAAGGGATTTTCCTGAGTGCTCACGTGGCCGTCGCCAAAGTCCCAATGGTATTGGTTGGCGTCCATGGATTGATTGACAAAGTCAAACGCCACTCCCTCACAGCCAATCAAGGTGCCGGAATCACTGGTAAATTCAGCCTGGGTATTGAGTATGGTTACGGTCTTTTCGAGTGTCACGGAACACAGCCCGTCCACACTGGTCAGCACCAGTTTGATAGGCTGCTGATTGGAGCCCGGCAGGAAGGTATAGGCATGCGAAGCACTCAGCTGGTTGGCAATGATCGTTCCATCTCCAAAGTCAAAATGGAAGGAGCCGACATCTACCGTATCGTTCGGGTCAATGGTGACTGTGACCTCCTCGCCTAGACAGATGATATTTTTGTCCAGCGAAAAGTCTCCTTCAGGGCCCACCGTCTCAATACTCTTGACAATTGTATCTGCACAGCCGGCACTGGTCGTGACGACATGCGTAATGTCAAACACACCCTTCCCCAAAACCGTAGCGGCCAGACTGTCCATACCCTGCTGTCCGTTGCCAAAGTCCCAATAATGGCCCAGAGGCCACCCCGTAGTGGACATGTCCGTGAAATTTACCTGCAATGGATAGCACAAATGGCCTTGACCGTCCACACTGGATACAAAATCAGCAGTGGGGTAGGATTGCGCCGTGACGGTGATTTGGGTCTGATCTGTACAGCCTGTGGCATCCTCCGTGTAGGTGAGTGTCACGGGATACGTGCCCGGTGAGTTGTACGGGACGATATTGTTTTTTGTATTGCTGGTCATGCCGTTGCCAAAGTCCCAGCTGTAGTTCAGAAAAGAACCCTGCGCCGTAAAATCAGTAGCCGTAAAAGTGATGCTGTCACCCACGCAAATGACCGGCGGTGCCGGTATGGTGATGATGCTGCTGGTCGGCTTGTAGATTTGGATCGTATAATGGGCAGTGGCATCGCAGCCTAGCACGTCTTTCACCGTAAGCGCCACCTGGAAGACATTCGATGAAGACGACGTGTAAGTATGGCTTACATTGGCTCCACTCCCCATCGCCCCGTCTCCAAAGTCCCAGGTCCAACTGGCCACTGTCGTGTCTGCCATCACGAAAGATGTAAAATTGACCGTGCCGGGCAGACATATCAAACTGTCATCTACCGCTATGCTGTCCTCTATGCCATATACACGCGTATAGCGCCGGAGTGTGTCCGAGCAGCCATTGACATCCTGCACCACCAGTTCTACCCACTGGTCACCGCTCTTGGAGAAATAAAACGGATAGGGGAAGGGATCTATCATAACAGTAGGAACTACCGTGTCAGGGAGCACCATCGTGGGGCGCTCGGATGAAACCCACTGAAATCCTTTGTGACACACCACGTTGACATCCTGGGAGTTACTGGCATCCAGCTCTATTATTTGTCCCCTACAGACTTTGTCAGGAATGGTGAAATCTGCCTGTATCTGACGAACGTGGACGACTACGGTATCACTACTCGGCGCGCAGCCGGAGCTGGTGTTTTCGACCGTCAGTACGACGGTATAATCGCCCGTGGCGCTATAGGTATGTGTGACCGCTGTGTCGGTGGACGTCGTCCCGTCCCCGAAATCCCACGTTACCTGATCAAAGTCTTGGCTTCTGGACGTATTAAATTGATAGACCATCGGACTGGCACAATCCATCTCGTAGGTAATCCTTGCACGGGGGCCGTGTACCGTGATGAGATTATTTTTGGTGACGGATGTCTGGCAGCCATTGTAAATCACATCCAGCGTCACATCGTGGCTGCCCGGTTCGTAGAAGGCCCACGCGGCATCCCCCGACTGATAACAGTGTGAGAGCCGATCCCCGTCCGACGTGTAATGGTAGGCATCAATATCCGTATTGTTGGTCAAGTCGCTCAGATAGACCGTGTCTCCGATGCAGATGTCTGTCTTGTCCACACTAAAATCTGGTGTGATGGCACTGCCGACATAGATGGTTTGTACATAAGACGTATCCCTACAGCCGCTGCT
>Ga0256832_1003878_pt1 | contig 10140 bp, 7 predicted proteins | sample 134614metaG_FD_190534 | JGI IMG/M metagenome (GOLD analysis project Ga0256832, IMG submission 190534) | Hydrothermal vent microbial communities from Lau Basin, Pacific Ocean - 134-614 | ecosystem: Environmental > Aquatic > Marine > Hydrothermal vents | place: Pacific Ocean: Lau Basin | collected...
GCGCGCGCCCTGGGCGCGCGCGCGCGGCATCCGGCTGAAGGTCGCCACGGTGGATCACGGGCTGCGCACGCAAGCGGGTGCAGAGGCCGCGATGGTGGGGCGCGAAAGCGCCGGGCTCGGCATCGGGCACGACATTCTCGAATGGCGCGGCTGGAGGGGGCGGGGCAATCTTCAGCACGAGGCGCGCGCGGCGCGGCGCATGTTGCTTGCCGGGTGGGCGCGCGATCACGGGCTTGAGGCGGTGGCGCTGGCGCACACGCGCGACGATCAGGCCGAGACCTTTCTCATGCGCCTTGCCCGCGGCTCGGGGGTGGACGGGCTTTCGGCCATGCAGCCGGCAAGCCGCGCCGGGGGGGTCGCCTGGCTGCGCCCGCTTCTGCGGATCGGGCGCGCGGAGCTTCGCGAGTGGCTCGGGGCGCGGGGCATCGCCTGGGCGGAGGATCCCTCCAATGAGGATACCCGCTTCGAGCGCGTCCGGGTGCGAAAAGCGCTTGGAATTCTCGCCGAACTCGGCATCTCCCAGGATGGTATCGCCGCCACGGCCGAGCGGATGCAAAGGGCGCGTGCGGCGCTCGATCACTACACGCACGAAGCCGCGCGGGCGATCGTGCGATTGCAGGCGGGCGATGTGCTGATCGGCGCCGAAGGGCTTGCCGCCCTGCCCGAGGAAATCCGCCTGCGCCTCATGGCGCACAGCCTCTGCTGGGTTTCATCGGCCGATTACCGCCCGCGCCTGCAGCCGCTGATCGAAGCTCTCGCGGATGTGAACGCGGGCCGCACGCGCAGCCTGCATGGCGCGCTCATGCGCCGGGAAGGGGCGGAGATCCGCATCTTTCGCGAACATGCGGCCGTCATCGGGCTGAAGGGGATTCCCGGCCAGCCCTGGGACAGGCGCTGGATCGTTACCGGCCCGGAAAACCTCGCGCAGGACAACGCCTTGGCCGTGATGGCGCTTGGTGAAGAGGGGCTCGCGCAATGCCCGGACTGGCGCGAAACAGGGCTGCCTAGGGCCTCGCTCCTGGCCACTCCCGCCGTCTGGAAGGGGGGGGAACTTCTCGCCGCGCCGCTGGCGGGGAAGGGCCGTGGATGGCAGGCCCGGCTTCTTCATGGCGACGGCCATTATTTCGCAACCATTTTATCGCATTGAAGATGCCGGAATTATGCCTATTTTAGGCAGAGCGGTTGGGCGACTCCTCTGCAGGCCGCGAAATCGAGGAGAATTTCATTGGGCAACGCACGCAATTTCGCTTTCTGGGCGGTCCTTTTCGTACTGATTCTGGCGCTCTTCAGCCTGTTCAGCGGCGGCCCGTCAAATCTGTCCTCACATCCCGTCAGCTATTCCGATTTCGTGAAGGCGGTGGAGGATGGCAAGGTGGCAACCGTCACCATCGATGGCGAGCGGGTGATCTATCGCACGCGGGATGGCCAGAGCTTTGCCACCATCCGCCCCGAAGATGCGGAGGTGACGAAGCTTCTGCTCGAGAAGGATGTGAAGGTGGAGGCCACGCCGCAGGAGGAATCGGGCCTGCTGGCGCTGCTTTCGATGCTGCTGCCGGTGGCGCTCATCATCGGCTTCTGGTTCTTCATGATGAATCGCATGCAGGGCGGGGGCAAGGGCGGCGCCATGGGCTTTGGCAAATCCAAGGCCAAGCTGCTGACGGAGAAGCACGGGCGCGTCACCTTCGATGACGTGGCCGGGATCGACGAAGCCAAGGAAGAGCTCGAGGAGATCGTCGAATTCCTGCGCAACCCGCAGAAATTCTCGCGCCTTGGCGGCAAGATCCCCAAGGGCGCGCTGCTCGTCGGCCCGCCGGGCACCGGCAAGACGCTGCTGGCGCGCGCCATTGCCGGCGAGGCGGGCGTGCCCTTCTTCACCATCTCGGGCTCGGATTTCGTGGAGATGTTCGTGGGCGTCGGCGCGAGCCGCGTGCGCGACATGTTCGAACAGGCCAAGAAGAACGCGCCCTGCATCGTCTTCATCGACGAGATCGATGCCGTGGGCCGCTCTCGCGGCGCCGGCTATGGCGGCGGCAATGACGAGCGCGAACAGACGCTGAACCAGCTTCTGGTGGAGATGGACGGCTTCGAATCCAACGAAGGCATCATCATCATCGCCGCCACCAACCGCCCCGATGTGCTCGATCCCGCGCTGCTGCGCCCGGGCCGCTTCGATCGCCAGATCCAGGTGCCCAACCCCGATATCAAGGGCCGCGAAAAGATCCTTCAGGTGCATGCGCGGAAAGTTCCGCTCGGGCCGGATGTGGATCTGCGCATCATCGCCCGCGGCACGCCGGGCTTTTCCGGCGCCGATCTTGCCAACCTCGTGAACGAGGCCGCGCTGATGGCGGCGCGGGTGGGGCGGCGTTTCGTCACCATGGAAGATTTCGAGATGGCGAAGGACAAGGTGATGATGGGCCCCGAGCGCCGCTCGATGGTGATGAGCGAGGACGAGAAGAAGCTCACCGCCTATCACGAGGCAGGCCATGCGATCGTGGGGATGAACGTGCCCCAGCACGATCCGATCCACAAGGCCACGATCATCCCCCGCGGGCGCGCGCTTGGCCTGGTCATGAGCCTGCCCGAGCGCGATCAGCTGAGCGTGACGCGCGCCAAGTACGAATCCATGATTGCCATGGCCATGGGCGGCAAGGTCGCCGAGGAGCTGACATTCGGCCCGGAGAATGTCACCTCCGGCGCTTCTTCCGACATCAAGCAGGCCACCCGCATCGCGCGGGCGATGGTCACGCAGTTCGGCATGTCGGACAAGCTGGGCAACATCGATTACGCCAATGAGGAACAAAGCTTCCTCGGCAGCTTCAGCCAGGGCGTGCAGATCTCGCCCGAAACCCAGAAGATGATCGATGCAGAGGTGCGCCGGCTGGTGGACGAAGGCTATGAAACCGCCCGCCGGATCCTCACGGAGAAGGCCGAGGAGCACAAACGCCTTGCCGAGGGGCTCCTTGAATACGAGACCCTCACCGGCGCCGAGATCATGAAGGTGATCAAGGGCGAGCCGCTCAACCGCGGCGAGGATGACGACGGCGAGGAAGATGCTGGCAATGCCGCTTCGATCACCGCCATTCCCAAGACGAAGCCGCGCCGCAAGCCCGGCGGTGAAGGTGGTATCGAGCCCGAGCCCGAGCCTTCCGCCTGATCCGGAACCTGCTGAAAAAACGGCAGGGCCCCGGTTGCGTGTTGCGCTGCCGGGGCTTTCGCTTTTTCATGCGGGCGATTCTTCCCGTAAGGAGCTGATGTCTTCCATTCAGGAGCTGATGCGCATGCCCGCTCTCATGCCCACCGAATACAGATGCGAAGTGATGTGGCTCGGGATCTGCCGGGAGGGCTCCGAAAGCCTCAAGAGCCACGCGGTGAGCGAGCTTTCGCTGTTGTTTGAAGGGCTTGAGGGCGCGCGCCATGCGGGGCTCCTGCGCCCCTCCTGCTCGCGTGTGGTGCAGCAGCATCCAAGAGGAACGCCCATTCGCAACACCCGCCAGATCAGCATCGTTTCGCAGGAAGAACTGGATGCGATCGCTGCCGACATGGGGCTCGAATCCCTGCCGCCTGGGCTTCTGGGGGCAAATATCGTGGTGCGAGGACTGCCCGATTTCACCCATATCCCGCCCTCATCGCGCCTGCAGGGGCCATCGGGCGCCACCCTGTGCGTGGACATGGAAAACCATCCCTGCCAATGGCCCGGGCGCGAGATCGAGGCGCTGTTTCCCGGCAGGGGGCGGGCCTTCAGGCGGGCCGCGAAGGGGCGCCGGGGGGTGACGGCCACGGTCGAGCGCGAGGGGCGGCTTTCCCTCGGCGATGCGATGCGTCTCCATATTCCCGCGCAAAGGCCCTGGGCGCCGGAAAGCTGACGGCATCTCTCCCGGCCTGGGGGCGATTTCGCCTGCCGGGGTGTCGGAAATGGCTTTCCGGCACGGATTGTCCGGGGCTACACCATTGGGCAGAAATGTCGCACCCGGCCGAGGCCCGTGGTGGGCTGCATCTGACAGGGGAAACAGAGATGAGCTTCAAATCCGATATCGAGATCGCCCGCGAGGCGCGCAAGAAACCGATCCAGGAGATCGGCGCGCGCCTTGGCATCGGCCCCGAGCACCTCGTGCCCTATGGCCATGACAAGGCCAAGGTGAGCCAGGCGTTCATCAAGGGGCTTTCGGAGCGCGAGGATGGCAAGCTCATTCTCGTTACCGCCGTCAATCCCACCCCGGCGGGCGAGGGCAAGACAACCACCACCGTCGGCCTCACCGACGGGCTGAACCGCATCGGCAGGAATGCCGCCCTGTGCATCCGCGAGGCTTCGCTCGGCCCCTGTTTCGGCATGAAGGGCGGCGCGGCCGGTGGCGGGCGCGCGCAGGTGGTGCCGATGGAAGACATGAACCTCCACTTCACCGGTGATTTCCACGCCATCACCAGCGCCCACAACCTGCTGAGCGCGATGATCGACAATCACATCTACTGGGGCAATGCGCTCGGCATCGATGCCCGCCGCGTCAGCTGGAAGCGGGTGCTCGACATGAACGACCGCGCGCTGCGCGATATCGTCACCTCGCTTGGCGGCGTGGCCAACGGCTTCCCGCGCCAGACGGGGTTTGACATCACGGTGGCCAGCGAGGTCATGGCGATCCTCTGCCTTGCCGACGATCTCGAGGATCTCGAAGAGCGCCTCGGGCGCATCATCGTTGCCTATACCCGCGATCGCCAGCCGATCCGCGCCCGCGATCTCAAGGCCGATGGCGCGATGACGGTGCTTCTGAAGGATGCCATGCAGCCCAATCTCGTGCAGACGCTGGAAAACAATCCCGCCTTCGTCCACGGCGGCCCGTTTGCGAATATCGCTCATGGCTGCAACAGCGTGATTGCCACCCGCACGGCGCTGAAGCTCGCCGATTTCGTGGTGACGGAAGCCGGCTTCGGCGCCGATCTGGGGGGCGAGAAATTCATGGATATCGTTTGCCGCAAGGCGGGCTTTGCCCCTGATGCGGTGGTGCTGGTGGCCACCGTGCGTGCAATGAAGATGAACGGCGGCGTGGCGAAGGAGGATCTCGGCCGCGAAGACGTGGAAGCGGTGCGCAAGGGCTGTGCCAATCTCGGCCGTCACATCGAGAATCTGCGCCTGTTCGGCGTGCCGGTGGTGGTGGCGATCAATCATTTCGTCACCGATACCGAGGCCGAGGTGCAGGCGATCATGGATTATGCCCGCGGGAAGGGCTCCGAAGCGATCCTTTCGCGCCACTGGGAGCTTGGCGGCGCGGGGGCGGAGGATCTGGCGCGCCGGGTGGCGGAGATCACCGAGAGCGGCGAAAGCGATTTCGCCCCCCTTTATCCCGATGACATGCCGCTCTTCGAGAAGATCGAAACCATCGCGAAGCGCATCTACCGCGCCGATGGCGTGGTGGCCGACAGGAAGATCCGCGATCAGCTCAGGGCCTGGGAAGAGGCGGGATATGGCAATCTGCCCGTCTGCATGGCCAAGACCCAATACAGCTTTTCCACCGATCCCGCCCTGCGCGGCGCGCCCACCGGCTTCGAGATCCCGATCCGCGAGGTGCGGCTTTCGGCGGGGGCGGGCTTTGTCGTGGTTGTCTGCGGCGAGATCATGACGATGCCGGGCCTGCCCCGCCATCCGGCGGCCGAAAATATCCGCCTCAACGAGGCGGGCGAGATCGAAGGGCTTTTCTGACGCCGTATGGCTCTTGATCCCGGCCGGCTTCCGGCGCAGAAGCAAAGCCGGGAAAGATGCGGGAGGCAGGCGATGAAGAGGCCGGAAGAGATCATGAGCATGGCCGATCTGCGCAGCGAGATCGATGCGCTTGATCGCGAGGTGGTGGCGCTTCTTGCGCGGCGCGCGCGCCTCATCGATCGTGCCGCCGAGCTGAAACGGGGCGAGGGGATGCCCGCCCGAATAGACGCGCGCATCGCGGAGGTGCTGGCCAATGTGCGCCGCGAAGCCGAGCGCAACGGGCTCGATCCCGCCCTTGCCGAAAGGATCTGGCGTAAGCTGATCGAATGGTCGATCGCGCGCGAGGAAAGGGCGCTAGCTGCGGCAGGGGCCGGAAATGCCGAAAATCGGGAGCGGGGTTCCGCAAGCTGAGGCGTAAAGCGCCGATGCCATGGGGCCACCGGTGCCCGTATGAGATCCGCCATTCGTTTCGCTTCCCGCATGCCACGGCCCGGAGCCCCCTGCACGGCTTGTTTGTCCGAGACGAGGATCAGGCGCGGCAGAGAAGCTTTTCCAGTGTGAGCGCCATCACAAGGGCGCTGTCGCACATGTCCTGCACCGAAATCCATTCATCGGGCTGATGGGCCAGATCGAGGATTCCGGGGCCATAGGCGATGCAGTTTTTCAGCCGGCCGATCCGATCGATATGTTTCTGATCGTAGGTGCCCGGCGAGACAACATACTCGGGGCGTTTCATGAGCACCGCTTCGATCGCCTCGGCCACGGTCGTGACGACGGGGGCGCGGCGATCCGTCATCGAAGGGGCGACCTCCATCATGTCGCGGATTTCATAAGAGAAATTCGGGCGGCGGGCCTTTATCCGCTCCAGCATGGCGGCAATCTCGGCCTTCACCTCTTCAAGGCTCTCCTCGATCAGGAAACGGCGATCAATCACGATGCGGCAGCGATCGGGCACGCAAGGCGCCGGCAGGCCGGTGTAGCCTTCACACTGCTCGGGCTCGCCACCGTGGATGGAGTTGATGTTGAGCGTGGAGTGGCGCGCGCCCTCGGGCACCACGGGCATTTCGGTGCTGCGCCCTTCGAGAAGCGGGAAGAGATATTCCTCCATCTCCGCCAGCACCGCGCCCATGTGGCGAATGGCGCTGTCGCCGAGGAAGGGCATGGAGCCGTGGGCGATGCGGCCCTTCGTTTCGATCTCGGCCCACCAGACACCGCGATGGCCGAGGCAGATGCGATCCTTGTTGAGCGGTTCGGGGATGATCACATGTTGCACCCGATCGGGGCTGAAAAATCCTTTTTCCGCCAAATGGGCAACGCCGCCATAGCCGCCGGTTTCCTCGTCTGCGGTGGCGGAGATCTCGATTGCACCGGCGAAATCGGGATGCACTGCAATGAAGGCCTCGGCGGCGATGATGGAGGTGGCGAGTCCGCCTTTCATGTCGCATGCGCCGCGGCCATAGATGCGATCGCCCTCGAGGACGGCGGCGAAGGGATCACGGCGCCACCCCTGGCCGACCTCGACCACATCGTGATGGCTGTTGAAATGGACGCACTCGCCCGCGCGCGCCCCCTCGCGCCGCGCGATCATGTTCCAGCGCGGATGTTCTTCGCTGTCGCCCGGTGCGCCCTCGGCGCGGATCAGTTCCACCGCAAAGCCCGAAGCTTCCAGCCGGGCGGCGAGAAACGCGCAGATTTCGCGATAGTTCAGCCCCGGCGGATTGAGCGTCGGGATGCGGATCAGATCCTGCGTCAGCGCGATCAGATCCTCCCTTCGGGCGGCAATTTCGGCGCGCAGGCTTTTTTCACGGGCTTCATTCATGTAATCAGCTTATGACTCCGTTACTGATGCCGCAACGCAACAGTTGCAGCGATTTGCAGGCCAGGCGATGTAAGGCGGCTTAACATTGCCCATATGAAGGCCATCCGTATGATGACGAGGAGGAAATATGGCCGATTTTGACGCTCAGATCGAGGCTTCGAAGAAGCAGGTTGCGCAGGCGCAGAGCAAGATCTCCGAAATTACATCGCGCATCGACAGGGTGCGCGAGAAACTGAAGGCGGGGGAGGAGATCGAACTCGATATCGAAAATGCCACGCTTGAGGACGTGCATGCCCATACCGAGGCGATGAATGCCAATATCGCCGAACTGATCATGGGTCTTGATGACGTCACCGCCGGATTTTCGCGCGAATTCAACGAGATGCGCGACAAGACGGGCTGGGAGAGCTTTGTCGGTATCTTCTCGAAGGCCAAGGCCGAATCCATGCGCGCCGAGCGTATCCGCGCCGCCAGCGTGGATGACAAGCTGCAGGATCTGATCTCGAAATCCGACGTGATCGTGAAGCTTCTCGAAGGCCAGCTTGCGGTGCTCAACGAGCAGAAGGAAAAGGTAAGCGCCAATCTCGCCGATACGCTGGATGAGCGCGAGGCGGTGGTGGCCGAGCTTGAAAGCCTGCGCGCCGAGATTCAGGCGCTTGATCCGAAGATCATCGATCTCGAGAACAGGATCAGCGTCGAGCAGGATGCGGCAAAGCGCACCCAGCTCGAAACCGAGCTTGCCGAGCTCAATGCGAAATACAATGAGATGGTGCAGCAGGAACAGGTGAAGCTCGCCAAGAGCCAGACGCTCGAGCGCTATATCGAGAAGGGCAAGACATGGGTGGACAGCCTGCAGAACCAGGCCGCGACCCAGATGGTGCTGATCAACAAGCTGCAGACGGATACCCGCCAGCGCGTGGTGCTCTATGACGCGCTGACCAAATCTCTGAAAACGGCGCAGCAGCAGGATGTGGCGCACCGGATCAACGAGATCGGCGTGGAAACCGACAAGGAGGCCCAGGCCGCCATGGCCGCGATCGGCACCGCCACCAACCAGCGCATGGCCGACATGATGGAGGCCCATGAGGATCAGATGATATTCGCCCGCAAGGTGCTGGAACAGAAGGCGAAGGCCGATGAACGCTTCGCCCGCCGCTTTGCCGAGATTGTCGAGAAGCACGACAAGAATCTCTACGGTTCCTGATGGCAGATACCGATCTCACCAAGGATCACGCCGAAATCGCAGATGGAGCGCTGACAGGGCGCTATTTCGCAAAGTTCGGGCGCATCCTCGACCATCTCGATCGCGTCGCGGGGATGATGGAGCGCGAAGGGCGTCTTGCGCGGGGCGATGTGGCGATCCTTGCGGGCTACATGCGTGCGCTGGCCAGGACCTTCGCCGCGCTCTCCCACAAATACATGTTTGCCCGCCACCGGGCCGGGGGCGGTGGCAGCGGGCTGACCATAGATCGGGTCGAGAGCGGGTTTCCCGTGTTTCAGGAGATCCTGACCATGGCCAACGATGCCCAGCAGGCCGAACGCCACCTGCGCAACATGCCCGGCGGGGATGAACTGCGCGAGGCGATGATCCGCGAGATCCTGGGCGAATTGCGGGTGCCGGTGAAGCTGCAATATGCGATGGCCCAGCGGCTTTATTACCAAGCCCTTGCGGGGGGCGAACTGTTCTGGGCGCGAAACGATCCAGTCGCCATCTGGCTGGGCAATGTGGGGGATGGGGACAGGCGGCGCTATATGCTGCATTGGGCCGTTTATGACAGTCAGATTAATCTCCCGGCGATCTATCTGATGGATGTCGAGGATACGGGCCGCGAGGCGCTCACGAAGGACGAACGCCGCTGGCCCGAGGTGCAGGCGCATCTGATGGCGCAATCGGTGAATGCGCTGAAGCTTCTGACCATCGCCAGGGGGTTTGACGAGGATTTCGCCGATCTCCACCCCAAGCGCCTGCGCCGCTTTCATGTGGGGCCGATGTATTCCTCCGCCTTCACCCGCCAGAGCGGCCCGCTCAGCGAGGTGCTGGAGCAGGCGCGAGGGGGGGCGGGCGAGGATTGGGCCCTGGCCTGGACGGTTGAAACGCTTGAAAGCGAGCGGGTGAAGGAGGAGCGCACGGGCTGGTTTTCCACCGTGGAGCGGGAGATCTTTGCGCTGGATCCCTTCTCTGCCGAAGGATCGGACAGCGGCGCAACCCGCATCGAGCGCGCGCTGATCCTGCCGCAAAAGCCCTTTCAGGTGCTGGACGAGCTGGATCCGCCCGGTTTCCGGGCCTTGCGCAAGTTCGTGGTAAGCCCCGGAGGGACGGTTGTGAGCTATCGCTAGGCGCCGGGCAGAGGGTATCGAAGCAAGAAGAAGGAAAGAAATGTGAGCATCACGGGTGACATGATGGAGCTTCGCGAAAGCGATATCCGGGCGCATTACGGCGCGGCGGAGGAAATGCTCGCAGGCTTCGATCACACGCCGCGTCTTGCGCGACCCAGGGAAGCCCCGAAAACGGAGCGCTCGCCCGGGATCGCCACCCGCCGCCGTTTCCGCTCCACCACCCCGGGGCTGGTGACGCGCAGCACCGCGCGCCCCGAAGGCGTGCGGCTGATCGAGCGGATCGAAGCGGCTGACG
>Ga0256832_1003879_pt1 | contig 10139 bp, 7 predicted proteins | sample 134614metaG_FD_190534 | JGI IMG/M metagenome (GOLD analysis project Ga0256832, IMG submission 190534) | Hydrothermal vent microbial communities from Lau Basin, Pacific Ocean - 134-614 | ecosystem: Environmental > Aquatic > Marine > Hydrothermal vents | place: Pacific Ocean: Lau Basin | collected...
GCCTACCCAGCCTAATCTCTTTGCTACCTCTTTAACATAACTGTTAGCTGACGCACTACATAAGATATTGATTGTAGTAGCACTACTCTCTTTTTCTATCTTTTCTAAAACTTTTTTGTCTATAGAACTAACAATTAAATCAGCCATTTTACTGTTGAGTCTACTATTGCTGTCTAACTTTAGAGTCTCTATTACACCCTTTTTAAATCTTGATGCATCTATTAATCTTAATCTTCTAACAATGACCAAAAGAGCTATTTTTAAGTTTAGTGACTTTAACTCATCTATAACTAAATATCTAAAGGAGTCAAAATCTATAAGTGTCTTGTCTAGGTCAATTACATTGATAGATTTCATAGAAACTTCCTTAAGATAGGGCTAAAAAAGCCTTTAGGGTCATTAAAGAGGCTAATGTCTGCTCTGTTATGCTTTATATTTTTAATAGATAGCAAAAGAGGTCTAAGATTAAACCTTAAGAGATACTTCAACAGAACAAAATAGAAGAGTGGAGAGAGGTAGGTTTTCTGTTCGGGTAGCTCTTTTTGGGCTACCTCTCCTAACATATCTTCAAAGTAGTTAACACCATTTTGAAGACCTTGATTTATTGACCCCCAAATACGAGGGTTAACCTCAATTAGATACAGCTCACTGTTAGCAGTTAGTTTAAACTCAAACATTGCAAAGCCTCTCCATCTCCAATGCTCTAAAATCTTTTTAGCAACACTTTGCATTCTGCTATCTTCAAAGCTCTCTCTATATACACTTGAACCACCAGAGATTGGATTTTCTGCTAGTCGTCTATGACCATAGGAGGTTACTATGTTGCCATCTTTTACATACATAGAGCAACCAACACCCTCACCCTCTACATACTCTTGGACAATTAGGTCTTTTACACCTCTATATTTCTGTTTTGCTCTCTCTAAATCCTCTTGAGTCTCAATATAGATAACCCCTTTTGAAGATGACAAATCTGTTGGCTTAACTACACAAGGGTAGTTAGCCTCATCTATGCTTTTGTATGTTTTTGGTATCTTAATATCTAGCTTTTGAGCTAGTAACATAAGAAGCTTTTTGTTGTTTAGCTTTTCAAATATCTCATAACTACCCAAGTAGTCTAAACTCTCTTTAAACCTCTCTCTGTTTTTAAGAATAGACTTTATGTTCTCATTTATAACAGGAATAAAATGCTCAATCTTATACTTCTCTATAAGTTCAATATAGCTCTTAGTATCATCACTTTTTACTATGTGGTGAACATCACTATATTTTGTTCTTACATATCTTGTAAAGCCTCTACTATCAAAAGTGTGTATCTCAATATTTGGGTAGTTCTCTTTTAAGAACTTTGCAACAACAATAGCCTTATAGCTAGATATATCTCCTAACAAAACTCTCATGCTCTACCCCTTATGAGTACCTTTTTTATGGAGTTTTTAACTCCTCTTATAAGCCAAATCTGATACCACTCAAAACTACTCTTTGCCCAATGCTCTGGGTGAATGTTTATCATTATCTTTTTAGGTAGGTTACTCTCTTTGATATTTGAGATTATCTGCTCTGTATGGTTAAATGAGAACTCAAATCTACTCTCTACTTTGTCTCTTAAGTTGACAGACTCATTACCCCAAGCACGACCTGCATCGCTAATGTAGAGTATCTCATTGAAGTCCAAATCAAAGTATGGTTCGCTAAGTATGCCATATTTTCTATAGTCATACCTATCCCAAAGTAGACGACTGTCCCACTTAGAGGTGGGTCTGCCATGCATAGCAATACTTCTTATAGGATAAAGCTCATTGAGTCTTTGTAGATTCTTTTCAAAATCATCTATGGCTTTTTCATAATCTCCATTGGTTTGAGCCAAAGACTCATAGTGATAACCTATCTCATGCCCTAAATCGGCTATGGCTTTTATGATTTTGGGTTTAAATGTTCTTGATATGGTTCTAAAGTAGTAGGTAGATTTAACACCTAAGCTATGCTCTAGTTTTGCCATCTCTAAAGAGCTGTTTGCTCTTCTGTCTACATCATGACGCATAAGCACAAAGGGCAAATCTGGGTTGTAGTTAGAGGTAAAATACTCCTCTACAGTAACAAACCTATACCCCTTTGAGATTAGTTCAAGTAGTAACTCTTTATATATGGTATGGGTAAAATCTCTCATCTTTTAAATCTCTCTTGATAATTCGGATTCTCTTTTAAAATTTCTACACTCTTAGGGTAGTTCTCTACTAACCAGACCATAAAGCCTGTTACATCTATGGTATCTTTTAAGAGCTTTTTTCTATTTTCTTGAAATATCTCTTTTAGATTAGGTGTCTCTAAAAGCTCTACTGCTTTGTCTAAAACACCATTTGAGTCCCTAAAACCAAATATGCTTCCACTCCTCTCCTCTGCCATTAGTGTACCTGCATTTAGAGAGTTAACATAGATAGCTGGTGTTCCAAGCATAGCACACTCTGAAGCCATTGTTGCACCCTCTCCTAAAAAGAGAGTTGCATTAGCTAAAACATCATGCATCTTATCTGGTGAGATGTTTAGTCTATATGGAGCAAACCTTTTAGGTAACTCCCCCTCTGAAGATATAAATACCTTATGGTACTTAGAGAGCCTATCTATTATCTCTATTTTAGATTTGTCGCTTAGTCCTGAGTGTCCTATGTCGTGTACTGCTCCCCATGAGACAAACCTTACAACAATATACTTCTCATCTTTTTGAATACCTAGTAGTTTGTGGACATCTTTAGTTGGGGTAAAGTATCTCTCATCGAGGTAACACAGCTCCATAAAGCCGTTAAATCTTATATGTTTTTTACCTAAATCATCTAAAAAGACCGATGGGGTAATGATATTTTTAGAAAAGGGCATAAATGCATAGTTTGTAAGTGTTGCATGTTCTGTATCAGCAAAGGTTACGTGTGGTTTTCTAAGAAGCCATGAGACCTGTGCAGGGTATGGTGAACCAAAACTCAAAAAAACATCTGGTTTAAATCTTAAAGCCTCTTTTAACATAGATATATTTGTCTTTAGTAGATATAAAATCTTACCAACAAGCCCAACTCCTCCCTTTCCTCTTGTTATGTACTCTATATTGTACGCCTTTAGTAGCTCTTGCGAGACCTCTTTGTCTCTGGCTATTACTAAGATTTTATGCTCTTTGTTTTGCATTATCTTAATAAAATTACGAAAGTAGTGTACGTGTGCTGGGTGTCCTATGTCTAATAGTATCTTCATCTTTTTTACCTTTTATTATTTTTTAACCATAAATCTAAATTTATCCACTTCCAAATATCTTTAGAGCAGTTTATCTCTCTGTTTAGATGTCTTTTATACATCTCTAGTGCCTTTGTTGTGTTAACATATTTTTGAAACTCTTTAGTTGGGCTATTTAGTATTTTCATTATCATCTCTTGAAAAAACTCCTCTCTAAACCACTCATCTTCAGGTGTAGCAAAGCCTATTTTGTCATATCTCATTCTAATCTTTTCAGGTAAAATGGACTTCATACTCTCTCTTAAGATATATTTGGTAAGCCCCTTTTTTATGTAGCTATCATTGTGCAAAGAGAGTGTCTGCTCTACTAATCTATAGTCCAAAAATGGTACACGTGACTCAATTGAGAACCTCATTGAGTTTAGGTCTGACCACTTTAGTAGATGCTCTAGCTTATACTCAAAGTGGTTTAAGAGCGACTCTTTAAGACTCTTTGCACCATACAACTCACCAGCAAGGGTGCTACTCTGTCTATATTTTTGATAGAAACTCTTTTGTATATAGGAGGCATCTTCTACCCTTAATCTAGTCTTTAGACTCTTTGGAAGAAGGAAGAAAAGAAGTGTCTTAACCCCATAGAGCGATTTGTGTCTTCTTAAGTAGTGAAACATCTCTAAAGAGAAGTTCAAAAGAGAAAACTGCATTAAAAGCTCTTTGAAGTAGAAACCATAAAAGTAGTGATACCCAGCCAACTGCTCATCTGCCCCTTGTCCATCGAGTGTAACTACAGCATGTTGCTTTGCAAGTTTCATAACACTATATTGAGCATAGATACTAGTAGTTGGCACAGGCTCATCTAGTGTGTTAATCATATCTTCAATATCACCATAGAGAGATTTTGCTGTAGGTGTAGTAAAGTGCATATTGTTCAAATAGGACTTCATCTCATCTATAAACTCACTCTCATCACCTCTTTGCCCCCTCTCATAGACAGCAGAGAAGCTCTTTATATCTTCAATCTTTAATCTTTTAGAGATTGTAGAGATAATACTAGAGGAGTCAAGCCCACCACTCAAACAGACACCAACAGGCACATCTGAACGCATTCGTAACTTAACAGATGAGGTAAAGAGTTCAAGGTACTCCTTAGCATCAATAGGCTCTTTGTTGCAGTTGCTCTTTAGGTCATACCACCTCTTTAACTTAAACTCTCCATCTCTAACAGAGAAGCTATGTCCGTGAGGAATCTTGTAGATTTCATTGTAAAAAGTTCTGTTACTATAGTCTGTTCTGTTAAATGATAGGTAGTCAAAAACAGCCTGTTCATTAACGGTTAAAGGGGTTTGAACTACACTCTTTATAGCTTTAATCTCAGAGGCAAAAAGGAGTGAGTCTTTATCTTTACAATAGTAAAAAGGCTTTATACCAAATCTATCTCTTGCTCCAAAAATCTCTTTAGTCTCTTTGTTGTATATAACAAATGCCCACATTCCATTAAATCTATCTAAACAATCCTTGCCCCACTCCTCATAGGATTTTAAAAGCACCTCTGTGTCTGTATTGCTTCTAAAGGTATACCCCTTTGCTTTAAGCTCCTCTCTTAGCTCTATATAGTTATATATCTCTCCATTATAGATAAGAACTAACTTCTCATCATCGCTCATCATAGGTTGATGACCAGCTAAAGATAAATCTAAAATACTTAAACGCACAAAGCCAAGCCCAATGCTACCATCTATAAAGTAACCACTATCGTCAGGTCCTCTATGTCTTATGGTTCTCATCATCTTAGTAAGGGTATCTCTCTCTACCTTTTGATTGTTAAAGTTTATCTCTCCTACGATTCCACACATTTTATATCCTTATATATATCTATTATCTTCTTAGCAATTACCTCTGATTTTATATGAGATATATCTTCTCTACCTGTAGTTCTCTCTCCAAAATCTAACGCCATTTTTATCTTTGAGGCAAACTCTTTAGCATCAAAACTAGAGATGTAACACCCCTTGGTTTTTGACATAACACTCCTTACATCACCCACATCTGTTGAGACAATAGGTACACTACAAGCCATAGCCTCTTTAATGGCATTTGGACTTCCTTCCCATAGACTTGTTAAGATAACAACATCAGATGCATTATAGTAGTAGGGTATCTTCTCATTTTCTATATTCATCAAGTAGTGTAGCTCTAGGTTGTCATCTTCTAGCAGATTAAATGCATCTTGTGCGAGTTTAAAGTTCTTCTCAATGCGTTTAGGATTGGAGGTAAATAAAATATGTCTTTTTGTTCTGCTCCAACCTATCTCTTTTAGTGCTATATCTTTATCAATAGGTCTAAAGCGACTCATATCTACACCATTAGGGACAATTTCTACATCTTTTTGTCCAAAAGAGTCATACATATCTTTAGACTTTACAATAGTTTTTGACCAAGATAGATGATGAAAAAAGTAGATAATCCACCTAAACCACCTCTTTGCTTTTACATCATCTCCCATTAATGAGGCAACTATAGGTTTAGCCCCTGCCAAAGAGGTTACAATAGCAGAGAGCCAATAGTGTGCATGAACAATATCGTAGCTGTTCCCTTTTAAATGCTCTCTTAACTTAGAGATAGACTTAAAATAGCCCTTTATACCCTTACCCTGTATGGTAAAATACTCTAACTCTAAACCCTCTTTTTTTAGAGATTCTCCTTGATTTTTAATAATAGGGCTTATGCCACCTTTAGTGTTTCCACTGCTTACAAATAGTATTTTCATTATTAATGCTCCTTTCTCCTCTATCTAAAGTTCCAATAGAACATTAGAACTATCAATATAAATAGTAAAATTTTAAAAAATATCTCAAACCTTTTCTCCTTTTTAAATTGGATAATCTTTCTGTCATATTTGTCTAAAAACCAAAATGCAACCACATAGACAATAGGTATATGAGGTAACGCTTTTCTTAGTTCAAGTCCGTCCATTAAAAATGCCAATGCACTCATCTCCATAATAACAAATAGTATTAGTGGGTAAATTTTTGTATATTTGTACCTAAATGCAAACAGAACAGTAAGCCAAAAAGGGATACCTAAAAAGACTCTATATATAAGCCCTGAAGTATAGAGCATAGTTAAGATTTTACTTGAAGATACAACAGTAGGCAGTGGTCCTATAGATTGAGATAGTATATTTACAGCATAGGTAAACCCTACACCCCCAATAACCATACCTTGTGTCTCTCTTGCCTCAATAAGCGTATCTACTCCACCTGTTGTGTACTTTTCAATTATCTCTCCTATTAGGTCTCCAAAAGCCATTAAGAGTATAAAGATAAAAAATGAGATAACCTTTACACCAACACCACCTTGAGAAAAGAGTGCACTTAACCCAACAGCTACAATAATCATTCCTAAAATAGCTGGTCTAAAGAGCATAATTATTGACAAAAAGATTAAGGCTATTAGCAGATATCTTATCTTTCTACTCTTAAGAAATCTATAGTAGAAATCAAAAGATAACACAACTATCATAACCAAAAAGCTCTCTTTTAATCCACTAGAGTGAAAAAAGATAATAAATGAGGAGATAGAGAAAGATAGAGATGCCAAAAATGCATACTTTTTTGACATAAACTGCTGACTTAAACTAAAAAGAGATGTAGCTATGATAACTCCAACAAATAGATAAAATAGATTTAACATTAAGTTAGAGTCAGATACTAAACATAGAGGGTAGAGAACCAATATCATACCCAAATCATCAAAATCCATATAGCTTAAGTAGTGATTTATGCCGTCCATAAGTGGCATATCAATAATCTCCATAACACTGTCATGATAAAAGGTAGCATCAGAGGTACTAAAGACAAAAAAGTTGCCTGTGTAGAAGTAGGAGATGCTATTTTCTAAAAAGACAAAGATAAAAGAGTATACAAAGACCTCTATAGCCAAAGAGCTATAGGTGTTATATTTACTACTTACAATTCGATTTAACTCCAACATAATAAAGTAGCACATAAAGCTAAAAATAGCCAATATATTTACTAAAATATGCTCTCCTGTTATTTTAGGAGAGAGTGTAAAATATAGAAATAGTGATGCAAAGATATATACTGTATTGATTGTTTTTAACATGACTCTTTATATTGATATAGCTGTTTTTTTAAGCCATAAACTAAGATTTAATAACTTCCACAATATATAGCCGTTATCTTTTCTCTTAGCAATATGCTCTTGCATTAACTCTTCAATTTTGCTGTTATGAAGTGGAGAGTCTCTAACTGTATCTAGCATAAAATCCCTCATAGATGTACGCAACCAATGCTGAAAAGGTACACCAAACCCCTTTTTAGGAGCAAATAGAATTTCATCTGGAACAACACCTCTAAATGCTCTTTTTAAAAGATACTTCTTCTCTTTTCCTTTGACTTTATACTTAGATGGCAGACTCATAGCATAATCAACCAACTCATTATCTAAAAAAGGAACACGAACCTCTAGGCTATTTGCCATAGTGGCTCTATCTACCTTTTCAAAATATAAATCAGGCAAAATAATATTCATGTCAGTATATAACGCTCTATTTACAGGGTCTAACTCTTTAAACTTATTGTAAAAGTACTCATAGCGATAGAAAGGGTTAACACTTTTTAGCCTATTTTTTACCTCTTTAGTAAAGTAGTCTGCTGGGTCCTCATCGAACATCTCTTGAGAGAGTATATATGCCATCTCTTTGCTTGGGTCATTTTGATTTAGAGCAAAAAGAAACCTTAAGCCTTTATATTTTGGGCTATCTTTAGGAGTAGCATTTTTAAATAGAAAGAGAAATTTAGAGATAAACTTATATGTTTTGTAGTAGTGAAGTCTTTGGTATCTATGATACCCAGCAAAGAGTTCATCTCCTCCATCTCCTTGAAGAACTACCTTCTCTTTTCCCTTTAACTCTTGACTCATAAGATATAGAGGTATATTTGCTGCATCGCCAAAAGGTTGGTCAAAGTGGTGGTTTATGCTATCTAAAATATCTATAGTGTTACTACCTTTTATATGTAGCTCATGATGCTCTGTACCAAAGTGGTTTGCAATAAACTTTGCACTCTCTAGTTCATTGTTACCATTGTCAAAGTCAAATCCTGCTGAAAAGGTCTTTACCTTTCCATTGTAGTGTTTCGTTGCATAAGCAGTAATAGCTGTAGAGTCAATTCCACCACTTAAGAAGATTCCAATAGGTACATCAGAGACCAACTGCCTCTTTACAGAGGCTTCAAAGAGTTCTCTTGTTTTTTCTATTGCCTCATCTAAAGAGTCCATAGAGGCAGTAACCTCATAGTTTAGTCTATATGGCTCTATTTTAAAGCTCTTTTTGTCTAAATCAAACTCCAAATAGTAACCAGGTTCAAGCTTTTTAATATTTTTATAAAAAGTAGTCTCGCCTAATGTTGTAGCAAAATGGAGATACTCATACAACCCTTGATACTCTAGCTCCTCTTTTACCACTTTAGAGGCAAGAATTGATTTGATTTCAGAGCCAAAGATAAAGTCACTATTTGCACTATAGTAGTAGAGTGGTTTTACTCCAAATCTATCTCTTGCTATATAGATTCTATTTAACTCTCTATCATAAATAGCAAAGGAAAACATACCATTTAACTTCTCAAAAAGCTCAACCCCCCAAAACTCAAACCCCTCTAAGACCACCTCTGTATCGGACTCTTTTTCAAAAACTACACCTTTAGCTTGAAGCTCTCTTTTTAGCTCTCTAAAGTTATATATCTCACCATTATAGACAATTACATATCTGCCACTTCTACTTACCATTGGTTGGTTTGACTCATCACTTAGGTCTAAAATAGATAGACGAGTATGTCCTAAAGCTAAACTACTATCTTGAAAAGAGCCTTGATTATCTGGCCCACGATGAGAAATTGAGAGGTTCATCTCTTCTATATTTATACTCTTTTCAGATACATAACCACATATTCCACACATTAAAGAGCTCCTTTACTTGTTAAGATAGATAAAATCAGACTAAAAAGACCTATAAGAGTTAGTAACTTAAAACTATATTCAACGCTATAGAGTCTCTCTGAATATAGTGTGTTTATGTAGGTTTTAATTATCCCTGCAATTAGAGTACCTAAAATAACACCCTCTATCCCTATCTCATACCCAAGTATTAGACTAAAGATATAGTTTAGAGCTACAGTTCCAAAAGTGATATATATAATATAGTGTGTCTTTCTCTTTATGTAGTAACCAAATCCACTTGCTTGATTACTCTGCACAAATAGTATTGATGCAATTGCCATTGGCAACAGGTACGATGCCTCTACAAAATCTTTACCTCCAAATAGCTCTACAGCCCACTCAGATATAGGATAGACTATCAAAAAAGAGATAGGTATTATTAACAGATAGATATGAAAAAAGTTTCTAATTAGACTCTTTCCTTTTGGAGTATTGTAATTTTTAAGCATAACAGGCAAGAAACCTCCTGTTACTGTTCCTAGAACAATTTGAGGTATCATTGCTAGTTTTATTATAATTGCATAGAGTCCTAACTCATATTTTCCAAAAAGCATAAGAATAACTACTCTATCTGCCATCTGCATTAGAGTATCACCTAGATAGCTAGGAATAAAAGGTAGTGAGAGTTTTAGTAGCTCTTTTAATCTCTCTTTTGCATCTTCTACAATTTTAAAATTTAAAATATACTCTCTTGATATATACAAAGAGACAATAGCTCCAAAAAAGACGCCTACGATTAACCCTTGTAGATATGCCTCAACACTCTTATGAAAATATAAAAAGAGCAGACCCGTTAACATACCTGATATGTATGAAAATAGAGTAACAAATGAAGCCTCTTTAGCTCTCTCTCTCCATCTTAGAAAATTAAATGTATGGTAACTAATCATAGTAAAGAGAACATA
>Ga0256832_1003880_pt1 | contig 10138 bp, 9 predicted proteins | sample 134614metaG_FD_190534 | JGI IMG/M metagenome (GOLD analysis project Ga0256832, IMG submission 190534) | Hydrothermal vent microbial communities from Lau Basin, Pacific Ocean - 134-614 | ecosystem: Environmental > Aquatic > Marine > Hydrothermal vents | place: Pacific Ocean: Lau Basin | collected...
ATATAATTTCTTTAAGCAGAATATTTCTTTTTTGCTCTAAAATATCTTTTCCATTTTCCATTAAAGAAAAATCTTTTTTTAGCTCTAATAAAGATGTTTTATTTTTTGTGTATTTCAAAGAATATACTCCTTGATATCTTCTTCTTTTAGTTTGGTCAACTCTTGTAAAGGTAAAATTTTCAGGATTTCCCATCCAATTTTTAAAGTTTCTTCTAATTCTCTATCTTCAAATCTTTCTTGTTTTAAAAATTTCTCCTCAAATTTTCTGTTAAATTCAAGATATTTCTTTTCAATCTCTCCTATCTCTGATTCCCCAATGATAGCTGCAAGCATTTCTGCTCTTTTGCCTTTAGAATAAGCAGAGTAAATTTGATTTGCCCACCTTTGATGTAACTTTGTAATTCCTCTGTTCATAAGCCTTGAAAGAGACGGAAGTACGTTAATCGGTGGATATATTCCTTTTTGGTGTATTTCTCTATCCAAAACAACTTGTCCTTCTGTTATATAGCCTGTTAAATCTGGAATTGGATGGGTTATATCGTCGTCTGGCATGGTCAATACTGGTATTTGGGTAATAGAACCTCTTTTACCCTTTAAAAGCCCTGCTCTCTCATAAATAGAAGCTAAATCACTGTACATATATCCGGGATATCCTCTTCTACTTGGTATTTCTTCTTTTTTTGCTGAAATCTCTCTTAAAGAGTCTCCATAATTTGTCATATCATAAAGAATAACCGTAACATCATAATCTAATTCAAATGCCAAATATTCTGCAAAAGTCAATACTGAGCGAGGAACTAAAAGTTTATTAACTGCTGGTTCATCTGCCAAACTTAGAAATATTGTTGTATTTTGAAAATTACCTCCTGAGATTATGTTTTCAATTAGGAAATTTGCAGTTTCGAATTTTATTCCGATAGCTCCAAAGACAGTTGCATTTTTTTCTTTTTCTACTTTTATTTGTCTTACAAGTTGAGAAACAAGATCATCTATAGGGACTCCCGAAACAGAGAATAAAGGTAATTTTTGCCCTTTTACGACAGTGTTTAATCCATCTATGGCTGATATTCCTGTATGAACAAAATCCCGTGGATACAATCTTTTTGATGGGTTATAAGGATATCCTGTAACTTCTAAATATTTTTCTGGAATGATTTTTCCTAATTCATCAACCGGTTCTCCGTAAATATTTAAAATTCTACCTAACATTTTTTCAGATACACCTAATTTAAATAGCTCACCTGTAAATTTAACTGTGATGTCTTTTAAATTGAAATCATAAGGCTCTCCTAAAATTTCTATTAGTGTTATTTCTTCATTTAATCCTACAACTTTTCCAAATAATTCTTTTTTTCCAGATTTTACGATTACTTTTTCACCAAAAGATATTCCTTCGATTGTTTCAAAAAATAAAAGAGCTCCTTTTAGATTTATTGCACCTTTATACTCTACAAGCATTTATTCTCCATAAGTTGAAATTAAATTTTCATAAGTTTCAATTATCTTTTTCTCTAATTCATTGTATTTTTTTATTTCTTCGTTGGTTATTTCAAATTTTGATTTTATAAATTCTGAAATTACTTTTTGAGATTTTAAAATTTTTACAGGTATATTTTTTGTTTCAAATGCTTTTTTCCACAGTTCGAAGATAGTTTTTATTATTTTTGCCATTTTGATTTGTCTTTCTGGAGGACAATACATGTCAACAGGATCAAAGGCATTTTGTTGTAGAAAAACTTCTTTAATGATGTTTGCCGTTTCTACAATTAATTTTTGGTCTTCAGGAATAGCTTCAGAACCAAGCAATTTAACAATTCTTTGTAATTTATCATCTTCCTGTAAAATTAAAACCAACCATTTTCTTAATTGGTACCATTCTTTATCAATTTGTTCCCACCAATCTTTTACTACATCTACATAGGAACTGTAACTTAATGTGTAATTTATCGCAGGATAAATTCTTGCATTGGCAAGTTCTTTGTCTAAAACCCAAAATGCACTTGTAAATTTTCTGGTATGTCTTGTTACAGGTTCAGAAAAATCTCCCCCTGGTGGAGACACTGCACCAATAATTGAAAGGGAACCTTTTTGATTGGAAATAGTTTCTACAAATCCAGCTCTTTCATAAACTGAACCAATTTTTGATGACAAATAAGCTGGAAATCCTTCTTCAACAGGAAGCTCATTTAATCTCCCTGAAATTTCCCTCATGGCTTCTGCCCATCTTGATGTTGAATCAGCCATAAGTGCTACATGGTATCCCATATCCCTGTAATACTCTGCAATTGTTATCCCCATATAAATAGATGATTCTCTTGCAGAAACGGGCATATCAGACGTATTTGCAATTAATATAGTTCTTTCTATCAGCTTTTTTCCTGTTTTAGGGTCTTCTATTTGAGGAAATTCTTCTAAAACTTCTGTCATTTCATTTCCCCTTTCTCCACAACCTATATAGACTATTATGTCTGCATCACTCCATTTTGCTAATGTCTGCTGTAATATAGTCTTTCCTGTACCAAATCCACCGGGAATTGAGGCAGTTCCACCTTTGGAAATAGGAAATAAAAAATCAATAATTCTCTGTCCTGTAATCAAAGGAATTTCAGGTTTTATTCTTTTTTTAATTTCTCGGGGAATTCTAACTGGATGTTTTTGTATTAAGGTTTGAGTCGTTCCATCTTCTAATTCTAAGATGATATCTTCTAATTTGTATTTACCTTTTTCAGCAATGAATTTTATTTTCCCTTCTTTTTTCTCATTAAAAATTATTTTGTGTATAAAATTACCTTCTAAAACTTCTCCTATTATTTTCCCCTTTTTTATAAGTTCTCCTTTTTTAACTGTCGGTTTAAATTCCCATTTTTTTTCTCTATTTAAAGAAGGAATTTTTACTCCTTTTTTTATTGTTTCAGTGAGTTTATTTAATGGTCTTTGTATACCATCAAACACATTTCCTAAAAGTCCTGCTCCCAATTCTGCAGAAAGCATACTACCAGAGAAAGTTACAGGTTCTTTTAATTTTAAACCTTCTGTATTTTCATATACTTGGATAATCGCTTCTTTTGGTTTTAACTCAACAACTTCACCGATTAACTGGTCTTTTCCAACATAAGAAAGTTCATAAAGATTTACTTTTTCTTTTTCAAGTTTTGCTTTTACAACAGGTCCCGAAATATAAGTTATATAAGCCATTTAAACCTCTATATTTTTGAAAATCTCTTTCTCAATTTGAGTTTGATATTCTTTTAACAGGGAATCAATGGAAAATTCAATATAGATATTTTTCGATTCAAAAACTATTTTTTTCTCCTGTGTAAAATTTATCTTAAAGTTTTTTAGTTCTTTTACTGGTAAATTTTCGTAAATAGTTAAGTCTCCACTTTTATAATTCTCGTTTAGCCATTTTAAAAAACATTGTGATAATTCTTCAAAATTCTCACTTAAGTACTGTTTTATTTTTTGGAGAATTTGTTCTCTTTTTTCATTTAGAATATTTCCAATTTCTTTTTTAAATTCAATTTCAATTTGACTTATCTTTTGTTTTTTTAATCTTTCTAACTCTATTTCTAATTCTTTTAATTGTTTTTGGAAAAAATTTTTTCCTTCTTTCTCAGCTTCTTCTATTTTTTTCTGATAAATTTTTTGTGCTTCTTCCACTTTTTGCTGTGCAATTTGTTGACTTTTCTTTAAAACTTCTTCTTTAAAGATTTCAAAGTCTAATTCCAAGGACATTGGCAATATACTCCCTTAAACTTCTTTTTAAATGTATTCCGTCTATTGAAGGGACAAATACGATAGAGGGAATAGCTTTCTTTTTTATTTTTGAAGAAAATTTTTCTGAAAATATTTCGAAAAACCTATCAGCAATTACAATTATTCCTACATCCTTCTGATTAAATAAAAGCTCCATAATTTCTGTGAATTCTTGTTTGTTTTTAACGGGAATAGTTTCTATTCCAGCAAGCTTGAATCCTAATGTTTCATCTAAATTTCCGACAAATATAATTCTCATTAAACTTTTCCTAAAATTAAAATAGCAATGATTAAACCATAAATGGCAATTCCTTCTGCAAGTCCTAAAAAAATTAAGGCTCTTCCTGCAACTTCTGGTTTCTCACTAATTGCCCCCATAGCTGAAGAACCTACAAGACCAACTGCAATTCCTGCTGCGAGACTTGAAAAACCAACTGCCAGAGCAGCACCTATATAAGCATAACTGGCATCACCAGCAAAAGCTAAAAAGGGAAACAGAGACAAAACGATAATTTTGTGAATTCTATTCATTCAACCCTCCAGTTTATAAGGTTTATACGGAATTCCACCACCTTTGTAAAATCTTTTAAAAAATTCGTAATATTCAAGTCTTAAAACTTGTATTGTGACTATTAAACCCTCTAATACAATTATAAGTATATTGCCTAAAATTATTATCATCCAATAAAAAAAATCTCCACCTTGGGTATTTTGAATAAGTTTTGCTATTGTAAAAATTGCTAAGAATAAAGTTCCATGAGCTAAAGCAAAAGCACCAAGCCTGATAAATGAAATGGTATTGGTAATACTTTCTAAAAATTCTCTTAAAGTATCTAAGATTGAACCAGCAATTTCTTTCTTCTTATAAAAAATATAAATACCTTGAGTTGATAGTAAAATTCCTAAAATAAATAAGTCATATTTAATATTCATATTAAATACAAAATACTTAGCAATTATCCCAAGTGTAAACCAATAAGTAATAAGCCATAAAACTCCACCTTCACCAAAGATTAGAGATAAATAACTTTTTCTTTTATAAAGTGTAAATATATTAATAAGAAAACTTAAAGTAATTATTCCAATTCCTACTCCAATTCCTAAGATGAAAATTCCTGCAATATTTTCGTTGGGGTTGAAAAGAAGATGAGGAAAAATTCCATGAAATCCAAAAAAACATCCATATAAAAGTCCAAAAAAAGCTGAGCTTATTCCTGAAAGGATTAATATTTCCCCATACTCTTTATATTTTTTATATTTTATGGAAACAAAATAACCAATTAGCGATAAAGTTAATCCGTGTCCTAAATCTCCAAACATAATTCCAAACATTAAAAGGAAAGAAATAGCAAACGGGATAACAGGATTTATCTCATTATACTGAGGATAAGAATACTCTTTTATTAATCTTTCAAAAGGTTTTAATATTTTTGGTGTGGATAACATAACAGGGGCAGTATCTGTAGCTTCTTCATATTTAATCTGTGAATATTTTAGAGATTTTATTAACTTTTTTAAATATTTTTTAGGTACCCATCCACATAAAATGTAATGGTTATCTTCTTTTTCTAATGGGATTTTTGCAATAAGTAATGTTTTTATAAATTTTAATTTTCCATTGTAATCTATTAACTTTTCTTTTACCTTTTCCTTTAACTTTTCTTTTTTCTCAAGTAACTCTTTTTTTTCTTTTTGTAATTTATTTTTTGTTTTTGTTAAAAAGTAAGACAAATCAACTTCTTGTATTTGAAATTTTTCAAAAGCAGTTTGAATATGCTCTTTTTTATCTTCTGTAAAAAATACAGATACAGCGTCTGAACCCTCTGATAAAAAAGTTTCTATAACTAATGGTTTATATGGTTTTAACGAATATTCAAATGTTTCTAAATTTTCTGTTGGAATTACTCCAATTTTTAATTTTATAAACTTTAAATTAGAAACCAATTTCTCTAAATCTATAATCTCTTTCTGAGAATTTTTTATATCCTCTGCTAATCTAACAATTTCAAGTTTACGGTTTATCTCTTTTAGTTTGTTAGAAATTTTTTCTATTTCTAATCCAATATGAGATAGATTTTTTTCTATTTTTTCTATTTCTTTCTCAATATTGTTGATATGATCTTTAAACTTTTTTCTTTGTTTGATTCCTAAAATTTCTAAGTATTTTTCAGAAGTGTTAAATAAACTTTCAGCTTTTCTTTCTAATTGAGAAAATTTTTTTGACTCTTTTTTACAATCTAAATGTAGAACTCCCACTTTTCCTATATTTTCAAGTTCTGTGTCGAGGTACTTTTCAGGTATTTCTATTTTTACACGACACATTTTTTCTGGGAAAAACATTTTAAACTCCCAAAAGCATTCTTTCTATTTCATCTGCAGATATATTGAATTTTTTGCCTTCTAAAATTGCTTTTATATTTTTAATTTCTATTTCTTTTAATCTTAGTGTTGCAAAGGGTACAGATATTTTAAAAGGGAATCCATACCAAGCTTTGTTTAATTGGATGATGTGATAATTATAAACGGCTTTTCTGAAAGATGTATAATCATTAAATTCTTTTTTTAAAAATGGAATTAGTAAATTTGAAAGTTCAGAAAAATTAGATGCAGAACCAACTTTAAAGAGAATTTCTAAATTAATTTTGTAATAAGAGTTTATTAAAAATGGAAAAATTTCTTCAGTTTTTAAATTGTAAATAAATTTGAATTTAATTATTGTTAATAAATTTAATAAATCAAAATAGCTGCCTATGATAGATTTTAAAACTTGCCTTTCGTGTAAAGATAAACTTTTTAAAACTGTTTGAATTTCTTTTAAAAATTCTAAATCAATCTTTTTAAAGTATTCTTCAATATCTTTTTCATTTTTATACTTTAATTTTTTCTCAATAATTTGCTTCCTTTTAAAGAAGAATAAATAAAAAATTTCTTTTTCTTTTTTATCTAAAGTATGGGTGATTTTAAGAAATAGATTTTCAAAGTATTTATTTATTCCTTCTAAAATTTGCAATTCTTCAGGCTCTAAAATAAATTCACCATAATTTGTTCTTTTTAGAGAACTGTAAATATCTCCTATTCCACTGGCAGATAAAAGAGGTAAAAAAAATTCCTTTTTTAAACTATAAGATTTTAAAGCTCTACATTTTGCATTAATGTAGCTGAATTTAAAGGGTTTGGTTATTTGCAAATTTCACCTTTTATTTTTTCAAAAATTTTTTTAGCTACTTTCTCCTCGTTAATTTTTTTAATTTTTTCTTTTTTTATTTCTAATTCTTTTTTCTTTTGAATTTCTAATTTTAATATTTCTTTTTCAATTTCTTTCATTTTGTTTTCTTTTTCTTGTTGAACTTTTTGCTGATAATTTTGAATAATTTTCTGATATTTTTCTTCCCCTTTCTTAATCAAATTTTCAGACTCATTTTCTGCTTTTTTGATAATTTTTAATGCTTCCTTATCTAAAGATAAAATTTTTTCAGTTAAATTCATTATGATTCTCTTTGGAAAAGATTTTTAATTTTGAATATAAAATATACCAAAATTGGAAACAATTATAATTTTTCTATTTAAAAACTATCAAATTGCTATTAAGTTATCTTTTTATAATTAAATTGGTCATAAAAATTTTACGAATAATAGGGTAATTATAATTAACTTGTTAATATAATCTGACGATATAAATAGTTATATTCTTATAATTGGATTATTTTAAATAATTTAATATATAATGATATACAATGTAACTAATAATGTTGACATATAAATATACTTAATATATTTTTAAGAATATATTTTTTAGTATGTATTAACTATTCTGTTATGTATGGAGAAATAGCTTTTTAATATTTTATAAGGAGGTTAGCTATGAGAAAAAGGAGGTTTCGGCACTATCTCTATTCTGCTATGGCAGTAGCAGGATTGACTGCATTCTCATCAATTGATGCTCATGCAGCTAAGTACGATACCAATCCACCATTTAGTTTTGATATGCTAAACAAGGTGGAAGGGAAAAAAGGATTGTTCAATCCTCGTAACCCATACAATATTTTTATCAACTATGAGCTTGGAATGCACTGTGTAGGATTTGACATTACTTATTGTTGTGTAATTCCACCTTACAACAGTATTCAGGCTCAGGCGGTAAAGGCTGGTGTTAATGGACAAAAACCAAAGCTTTTATCTCCAAAAGATGATGTAAAAATGTATTACTGGGTAAAGGACAACCGTTATTCTGAAGGGAACAAAATGAAATACTGGTCTGTTCCTAAAGATGTTAACGGTGATGGTGATATGAACGACCCAGGTGATAGCGTAGCAAACTACGTTTGGACACATCTTTTCATTTACAAAGACCTTGAAGGAACTATTCCTCCAGGTGCTGCTGGGAAAGAAAGTAAAAGAATTAGAATTGGTAAAAGCTTCTCTATTCCAATTGATGCAGGTCCAAGTGGAAAACCTTTATACGGTGGATATCTTGACTATGCAGGAAAAGATGGAGGAAACATTGTTTTCACAGACACATTAGTTCCTGCTGTTAAAGATGTACCTATAAAACTAACTGCTTCTTACATTTGGGATGCGTTAGGATTACCTTTAACTGCATTTAACGACAGTGAAAGAACTGGTTCTATTAGAACAATAACAAACAAAGATTTTCAACCATTCCAGTATTCAATGGTTCAGTTAAGAGATAAAAACGGAAAACCAATTTTAGTTGCTGGTAAACCAGTTGAATTCTTTGGAACAAACCCTGTTGATATTCCAAACTGTTATTCTTGTCACTCAGGAGAAGGTATTGCTTCTAAAATGGCAAGAGAAGAAGGTTTAACCAAACATAAACAGGAATTTAACTACTGGATTAAAAACTATCCAGATGAATCAGAATATATGGCAAGACTTGCTGAAGGATCAATAAATATTCTTGAACTCCACGATGCTCATCATGGAACAAACTTTATGAAAGAATATGATCCAAATGCAACTAACTTAAGACTTGGCTCTATTTCTCATGTAAACTGTACAGATTGTCATGGTGACAACATTTCTGGTAACCTTGTTGAACCAAGACCTACAGCTACTGGATACAAGACTGTAAAAGCTAAAACTTTAACAGAAGCAATGCACGCAGCTCATATGGCTTTTGTTCCTATGCCTGATGCAGCTGGTAGAACTCAAAACTGTCAAGCTTGTCACCCAACTCACTGGCAGGCACCTGCAAAAAGAGTTGAAAAACTTGTTGACAATCCTTATAGCATAATTGATGATTATGGAAATCCAAGATTCTCAGATTCTGACCAAAGAGTTGCTGGTGGTGGATGTTACCTTAGAAGAGATGCTCATACTAATCCAAATGTTACTCCTCCATTCTTCTTAAATGAACTCGGTAAATACATGCTTAGAAATATTAGTATGACAGATGAAAATGGAAAACCTATTAAAGAGAAAAGAGGATTAACTTGTACAAACTGTCATAACCAAGTAACTATGGAACTTTATAATTATGATGATTTGGAAAATCCTGTAACTCAAAAAGGTAAAACTTTAAGAAACAAATCTATTGAAGAAATTATTAGAGTAGTTGCTGGTGGTGATAAAGAGAAATTCAAGAAAATGGTTGATCCTGGTCCAGATGAATTATATACATTCTGGGGTGAGCACAAAGGAGCTACTTTGGTAAAAGCTACTAAAGACAAAAAAGGAAATTTAAAGTTATTACCTTGGAATGCTAAAGAAGGAAATCCAGTTCCTTACGAAGCTGCATCAGCTGGTTCAGATTGGTGGTTAGCTCCTTCAGAACCTCATTGTGCAAACTGTCACTTAGCTCCATTTGTTGAAAGCTTAGGTGGAGAGTACTTCCCAGTTGATCAGAATAACAAATATTCTTTATACAGATATTCTAAGGCTCATGGAAAAATCGCTTGTCAGTCTTGTCACGAATCTATTCACGGATTATATCCTGTTAGATACGAAGGACCTGACAATACAGTTGATTTAACAACTCACGAACAAGCTTTACAGTTCTCTCCTGATGGAAAATATGCAGGACCTGTAACTTGTGCAGCTTGTCACACAGTTAATAAGAAAGGTGTTCCTGTTGAACTCAAAGGAACTAAATATGAAAATGATTACTGGGCTTCTGTAGTTCTCATTCACTACATGAGAGAAGGTGATGAGGAACTTTCAGTAAGAGATTTAGTTAAAAAATTCCCATACAAAAAGGCTCAAGAAATTGTAATAAAAGGATGGAAATAATCTAAAGATTCAATTTCCTCCCTTCCTTTAAGCTCCCCAATTTGGGGAGCTTTTTTTATGTTTGCTTAAATTTAATGTTATAATTTGTCAAAAATTTTATGGAAGGATTAATGAATATAGTTGTTCTTATTTC
>Ga0256832_1003881_pt1 | contig 10133 bp, 7 predicted proteins | sample 134614metaG_FD_190534 | JGI IMG/M metagenome (GOLD analysis project Ga0256832, IMG submission 190534) | Hydrothermal vent microbial communities from Lau Basin, Pacific Ocean - 134-614 | ecosystem: Environmental > Aquatic > Marine > Hydrothermal vents | place: Pacific Ocean: Lau Basin | collected...
TAGGGGCTTTAGCCCCATTTGGTTACCCAAAAAAATAAAAAAATGCGGCTAAAGCCGGCTTCCCACTTAGTTTTTATCCGTCAGCTAAAGCAGACGGTAAAAGCTAAAGCAGACGGTAAAAGCTTACCTACACTCCCACTCCACGCTGCTCAATTCATCAATCGGCCCCTTAAAATAATAATGCCACCATTCGGTACGAATACCCCGAAACCCGGCTTCAATCATAGCATCATGTAATATTTTTCGATGGTCAATTACTTTTTGCGAAAGCCCGGTATAGTCCGTATGTGCTTTCAATCCAAAAAAATCATACGACGAACCCATATACAGCTCACGCATAGCCTTGATATCAAAAATAGTCAAATCCACGGCCATCCCCCGATTGTGCATAGAGCCTTTGGCGGGTGGGGTTACATAGCTGGGATTAGGCACTTTGTCCCAGAGTCTTTGTTGGGCAGGACGTGGGCGATAGCAATCAAAAACCTTGATACCGATTCCTTTTTTTCGTAGTTTCCGGTTGACAGATGCCAAGGCTTGTGCTACATCCGGCCGCAGATAGCAGGCCGGACAATCATAAATGACTTCTCCCGTAAAATTCTCCGTCGTCGCATACCGGATATCCAATACGATGGTTGGATCCAAAGCTTGGATATTGATAAAGCCGGGAAGCCTGGGATAAGAGCGCTTCTTGGCCTTCTTCTTGGGTGGGGAGACCATCTTTTTGACTACAGGCGTAGGCTTGGGTGTGGGTGTATTTTGACAACTCAAAATTAGAGCCAAGCAGCCAAGCCCCCAAAAGATTTTTTTCAGAAAGGAAGGCTTCATTATTCCCCAAAAATTTCTTTTAATTTTTGCGCAAGCAAAGGCCCGCGCAGCCCTTTGGCAATAATCCTTCCGTCTTTATCTAATAAAAATGTAGCCGGGATGGAGCGTACTTTGTACAGTTGGGCGGCTTCACACTGCCAACCTTTGATGTCGCTGATGTGATGCCAAGGCAAGCCGTCATCATCTATGGCCTTTAGCCAAGCAGCCCGTTTGCGGTCTAAGCTGACGCTTAATACATCAAATCCTTTATCGTGGTATTTTTCATAGAGCCGTTTGACATTTGGATTCTCTCGTCGGCAAGGCCCGCACCAACTAGCCCAAAAATCAAGTAAAATCACCTTGCCGCGAAGGCTGGACAGCTTGAGTGGATTGCCTTTTGTGTCATTCAACTCAAAATCCGGAGCAACTTTTCCAATGTCCAAGTTGTGCTCTGCATGAAGCATCCTTTCGAGAGCGATGACAGACGGATCCGGTTTCTTAGTTTTGTATTTTTGGATGTAAAGTTTGCCAAAGTGGCTAAACAAGTCTTTGTTCTTGTTTCTAAAAGCCATGGTGACGCCACCCAGTGCATAGCGGTAGGTTTTAGAATCAGTAGGTATTTTTTCTAATAAATCTTCAATGTAAATTTGTTTTAGGGCATCTTCTTGTCGATAGCGATTCAGGGTTGCGGCATAGGTTTGGAAGGCATCAAAAACCATGGGAATATTATTGTAGGCCGGATTCTTGAAGTCTGCATAATGAAAATATTCTCTGGCAAAATACTCTAGTTCTGCGCCGTAGTTCATGTCATTATTCAAGAAGCTCAAGTAAAGGCTCAAGTTGGCCATGTGTCCGAGATAGGGATGGATTTCTTTTTTTGATTTGGCCCAAGCCAGTTTCTCAGCGTCTAGGGGTTGGAAGGCTTCCTTGAGTTTTTGGACACCGGCATCACGCTTAACTTTGCTCCGTATGGCCTGTTCTTTTATAGGAAATTGTTTGGCTTCTTGCAGTAAGATTTCTATTTTTCTGTTGAAGCTTTCCGGAGCAAATGCAGCCTTTCGAATTTGCCGGCATTGAGGCCGTAAAGCTATTTTTTTATCTAAACCAAAGACGACGGGTTTGACGACGTTGGGCTGTTGTCCGACAAAGTACATGATTGGAGTCTTCGTATTGACCTTGAAGGTGAAGGTCGAGTCTGCTGACGGTTTTTGGGTTTGAATAATGGTAAAAGAGATTCCATTAAATTCATAAAGCATTAATTTTGCCGGAAGGCAATCAGAATACTTTACGGTAAGCGTATAAGGCCTTGCGGCAAAAACAGCAATCTGTAAAAAAAGAAGCAAGACCAAAGTAGTCCACTTAGAATAGGTTTGCGGTATAGTTGACATCAAAAGGTAATTTATTGAGCAGAAAAAAATCAATACGCCAAATAAAGCGTACAAGTCGCAAAGATAAAGGAATTTATAGCGTTTTATTTTAAAAGATTTGTTAAGAGAGAAATGGATTGCCAAAGTTACGGTACTCAATTTTGGGGAACGTCATTTTAGGTGTGTGGGCGAACGCAAGTTGAGACCGATGGATGACGGGGACGTTAGCCATTTATAAATCTTTGCTCCTTGCTTTGACCATTCCTATCAAATCAACCCTTCTCGAATCAAATCATGTAAATGCAAAATACCTGCATAACGTGTGCCATCTAAAGCAATTAATTGAGTGATACTGTTTTTTCTAATCATCTCTAACGCCTTGACTGCGTGTGCATTATAATCAATGGTCTTGGGATGCTGAGTCATAATGTTTTTGGCCGTAAGGCGGTCGGTGTCCTGTCCGGATTCCAGCATGCGACGTAAGTCTCCATCGGTGATAATGCCTTCTAGTTGGCCGGAAGGAGACAACACAGCTGTTACGCCAAGGTGCTTAGAAGTCATTTCGATGATGACATCTTTGATGGATGCGTCCAATTGGACTGCGGGCAATTCATTGTTTTCAACAATATCGCTTACGCGCAAATACAGTTGTTTGCCCAAGGATCCGCCGGGATGGAACTGGGCAAAATCATTAGGCGTGAATCCGCGCAGAGCCAATAGAGAAGTCGCCATGGCATCTCCCATGGCCATTTGCGCTGTGGTACTGGCGGTGGGCGCCAGATTATTGGGGTCTGCTTCTTTGAGAACCGGCGTATGGATGACAAATGTAGCAGCTTTCGCCAAATAAGACTGCTGCTCACTTACCATGGCAATGGTCTGATTGCCTAGATTTTTGAGAAAGGTCATCAAAAGCTTCATCTCCGGAGTCTGCCCACTTTTAGAAATACACAAAATAATATCGTTCTTTTGGATAATCCCTAAATCGCCATGAATTGCATCCGCAGCATGCATAAATATAGAAGGTGTACCTGTCGAATTAAAAGTAGCGACCATCTTCATACCCACAATGGCGCTCTTGCCAATGCCGGTTACAATCAACCGTCCATTATTTTTATAAATCGCCAAAACGGCGGAAATGAATTGTTGAGTGATTGCATTCACTAACCCATTTAGGGTATCTGCTTCAATTTGTATAGTTTCTTGTGCGATTTTTTCAATTAATGTTTCATTTCTCATTCTTTTGTCGTATTTTTGAAAGGTTTTTGTCAGGAAGGGATGTCAAGATGCTTATTTTGATTCTTAGGAGTCGCAAAATAATGGTTTTTTATTGACTAAAAACAATAGCATTCAAAATATCGCCCATCTCCTAAACGACAAATTTTCAACTTACATATTTGAAGTGTTTTCCTAGGGGGAAGGACTTTGCTTTTTCGTCTCAGTGATTCAATTTGGATTTACAAGAAGGGATGGCCGCTTGGATAAGCAAATCATTATTTAGTGGCTTAAAGAAAGAGACAAACAAAAAAATAATGGAGAACGGAGTGAGTAACACAATCGTGAAGTATGACTTAAAAAAATCCTTAAAGCATTTTTTTGGGTTTGATAAGTTTAAGTTGTTTCAAGAGCAAATCATCCAAAGTGTATTGGATGGCAAAGATACTTTTGTCATTATGCCTACCGGTGGGGGCAAATCACTTTGCTATCAACTGCCCGCCTTAATGATGGAAGGAACGGCCATCGTCGTTTCGCCCCTCATTGCTTTGATGAAAAATCAAGTGGATTCCGTTCGGGGATATTCTGAGAATGATGATGTCGCCCATTTTTTGAACTCTTCCTTAAATAAAACCCAAACTAAAAAAGTCCGGGCGGATATCGTCTCAGGAGTCACCAAACTATTGTTTGTTGCTCCGGAAACCTTGACCAAAGAAGAAAACTTGGAGTTTTTTGCCAATGTGAAGATTTCTTTTATTGCCGTTGATGAAGCACATTGTATTTCGGAGTGGGGACATGACTTTAGGCCGGAATACCGTAAGATTCGGTCTATGTTGGATTATATCGGCAAAGAAATTCCGGTGATTGCTTTGACGGCAACGGCGACTCCAAAAGTAAAGTCCGATATTATCAAAAACTTAATGATGGTTGATGAGAATGTCTTTATCTCCTCATTTAATCGGGATAATCTTTTCTACGAAGTTCGGCCCAAAGGTAAAAAACCGGATACGCTCAAAAATATCTTAAAGTTTATCAAGAAGCACGCCGATGGACAATCCGGCATCATCTATGTCCAAAATCGAAAAACAACGGAAGATATTGCCGGTTTTTTGCAAACCAATAAAATCAAAGCCGTCCCTTATCATGCCGGATTAGATTCAAAAACCAGGACTAAAGCCCAAGATGACTTCCTGTCCGAAGAAGTGGATGTCATAGTTGCGACTATCGCCTTTGGTATGGGCATCGACAAACCGGACGTGCGTTTTGTGATTCATTATGACATCCCCAAAAGCATCGAAAACTATTACCAAGAGACCGGACGGGCAGGCCGAGACGGCTTGGCCGGGCATTGCTTGACTTTTTACTCTTATCGGGATATTCAGCGCTTGGAGAAATTTTTGAGAGACAAACCTGTCGCCGAGAGAGAAATGGGGGCTCTGCTGATGCAGGATATGATGGCCTACTCCGAAATCGCTACTTGTCGCCGTCAGTACTTGCTCCATTATTTTGGAGAAGATTTTGATTCCCACGATTGCAACGGGATGTGTGACAACTGCAAGTACCCAAGAGAAAAAGAAGAAGTTCAGGATGAAATGGTCAAGGTGCTCAATGGCGTCCAAGAAATCAAGGAAAACTATCGTATCAAAATGGTCATAGACTTTTTGATGGGAGATGAAAACAAAGAAATTAAAGACTTTGGCTTTCATGAATACAAATATTTTGGCGTAGGCAAAGACAAAGACAAAGCCTTTTGGAATTCTATCATTCGTCAAGCACTTTTGCGGAAGCTACTTTGCAAGGATATTGAAAAATATGGCGTGGTCAAATTGACAGACGCAGGAAGGGATTTTTTGAAAAAACCTTATCCCATCCAAATTCCACTCAATATCAACTACGACAATTTGCCGCCTGAAGATAATACGCCTTCCGGAGTGCTCGATCAAACCATCTTGGCTTTGCTTAAAGATTTGCGAAAGTCAGAAGCCAAGCGCCTTGGAGTGCCTCCTTTTGTTATCTTTCAAGAACCTTCTCTGGAAGATATGGCGACTCAATATCCGATTAGCATGGAAGACATGCTCCAAATCGGTGGAGTGAGCGCAGGAAAAGCTAAAAAATACGCAAAACCATTCTTGGACTTAATCGCCAAGTATGTAAATGAGAATGATATCGAACGCCCGACGGATATTCTGGTGCGCTCCGTGGCCAATCGCTCCAAACTAAAAATTCACATCATTGAAGGGGTGGATCGGCGCTTGCCTTTAGAAGAAATTGCTTCGACCAACAATATCACAATGGAAGCCCTTCAAGAAGAAATGTACAAAATTATTTCCGCCGGTTCCAAGATTAATATTAGTTACTATCTCGAAGAACGTATGGATGAAGATGTCGTCGATGAGATTATGGACTATTTTATGTCTGCCGAGTCTGATTCGCTGGATGATGCTTTTGATGCTTTGGAAGAAGACGATATCACGTACGAAGAAATTCAGCTCGTTCGGTTGCACTTTCTTTCGGAAGTAGCCAACTAGCCAAAAAAAAGCTTATGCGCATCTTGATTATCAATGGCCCGAATCTTAATCTTTTAGGGACTCGTGAACCGGAATTATATGGTAGCCAATCTTTTGAAGAGTTTTTAAAAACTCTTCACTTTGACGGGGTTGAAATAGATTATTTTCAGAGCAATATCGAAGGGGAAATGATTACAGCTATCCAAAATAGCCGCCTCCATCACGATGGCGTCGTACTCAATGCCGCAGCTTATTCTCATACTTCGATTGGCATTGCGGATGCTGTGACGGCCATTGATATTCCGGTGGTGGAAGTCCACATTTCTAATATCTATCGTCGGGAGAATTTTAGGCACTTTACTTATTTGGCTTCCCGGTGTGTGGGGACGATTGCCGGCTTAGGATTGAAGGGCTATGAATTGGCTATCCTGTATTTGCTTTCGCAAAAATAAATCTTAGGCATCTATTGTGTCTTTCTCCGTCTAACCGACAGTCTCATGGAAGCGACCCTACAATATTATGGAATCCGGCATCATGGCCCCGGCTCTTCGGCTGCTTTGATGACTGCTTTGCGAAGGCAGCAACCGGATTGCATCCTGATTGAAGGACCTTCGGATGCCGAATCTTGTATCCCTATTGTCGCAGACCCTAAATTGCGCCCGCCAGTAGCGATTTTGATTTATCGCAAAAAAGATTTGTCCACTGCAGCTTATTTCCCTTTTACCAGCTATTCTCCGGAGTGGCAAGCGATTCAGTTTGGTCTGAAAAAGAAAATAGAAATCCGTTTTATGGATTGGCCGCAGGCTTTACAATTTGAGCTGGCAGACCGTGCGGACAAGGGCGTTCAAACCAGCCTGTTTAATAACCGGCTTGATACGCTGAATGCTGCAGAATTGACACGTGACCCCTTGCAATTTATTGCCCGGTTGGCCGGATATGATGATGTGGAACGTTGGTGGGAAGTGACCTTTGAGCATACGGGAGCAACGGAGATTATTTTTCCCGGTATCAGCAAGATGATGCACGAACTTCGAGCCACGCAGCCTGCTCAAAGTCTGGAAACAACGTTTCGAGAAGCCTATATGCGTACCCGTATTCGGCAGGCCATCAAAGATGGTTTCCACAATATTGCGGTGGTGTGTGGGGCTTGGCACCTTCCGGCATTGGAGTCGCTTGATCTTTTTTCCGCAAGGGAAGACAAAAAACTGCTACAAGGACTCAAAACAAAATTAAAAACCGAAGCAGTATGGATTCCGTGGAGTTACGAACGGATGACTCGGGCTCAATATGGAGCCGGTATGACGTCTCCGGCTTGGTACGAATTATTGCACCAAAAGAAAGACCAAGCCGCCGTCTATTGGATGGCCAAAGTCGCCCAATTGCTTCGTAAAAAAGATTTGGATGTCAGCTCCGCAGCGACGATTGAAGGGATTCGTCTTGCCAATACTTTATCCTCTATGCGGGGCTTAGCCATCCCCGGATTAAAGGAATTGCAAAATGCCGCCATCTCCGTCATTTGTCAGGGGCAAACGGAGCCGATGCGGTTGATATATCAAAAACTTATTGTTGGGGATAAAATCGGTCGGGTACCGGATAGCCAAATTATTTCCCCCTTGCAAAAAGACTTGGTGGCTCGAATAAAAAAGGCTCGTTTGACTAAATTTTATAACACTACGGAGCCGGCTACGAAAAAATTAGATTTGAGAGTGGCATCCAATATGGAAGCGAGTATCTTGCTTCATCAATTATTATTGTTGGGCATTGCTTGGGGCAAAAAAAATAAAGGGCCTAAAGGACAAACCGGTTCCTTTGCCGAATATTGGCGCTTAAAGTGGAGACCGGACTATATGATGCGTGTAATCGACGCCGGAATGTGGGGGAAAACCATTCGCTTGGCTAGTGCAAGTAAAGCCCTGCATCAACTGGACACCCTTCAAAAACCGGAAGACATTGCTCATCTTCTTGCGCTTTGCCTGAATAGTAACCTTCCCAATACTTCCGTAAAAGTCATCGAAAAGCTCGAAGATACAGCGGCTTTGTCTTCTGATGTTTTGAGCTTGATGGAAACCTTGCCACCTATTTTTCAATTACTAAAATATGGCTCTACACGCAGTGTGCCGGAAGGGGCGTTGCGGATTCTGGTAGAGCAATTAGCGCCTAGAATTTTTGTGCTGCTTCCGATTGCTTGCGCAGGAAAAAATGATGAAACTGCTAGGGAGATTTATGCACAATTGATAGATTTTCATCAGGGGTTATTGATTTGGGACGATGCGGAGCTCTTGGAATCTTGGTATCGGACTTTATTCAAAATCATGAATATTTCGACTGTCCCTGATTTTTTGTTGGGGGCGATTCTTCGATTGTGTTTTGATAAGGGGCAATTGGCCTTTGATGACGTAGTTTTACAGATGTCTTATGCCCTTTCGGGAATGCGGGAGCCGTTGCATGCGGTGCATTGGTTGGAAGGATTTTTGAAAGGTAGCGGGTTGATTTTTGTCTATCATCAGCCGTTGTGGGAATTAATCAATCAATGGATTCAACAATTATCAGAAGAGCGCTTCCAAGAAAGTTTGCCCTTGCTCCGCCGAGCCTTTTCGGCATACCAACCTGCCGAACGTAGAAAGCTGTTGGCGAAAGCAAAGTCGAAGGGTGTCGGACAAGTCGAGCCGGGACAGGGCGAAGGAGATGGGGTGAGTTGGGAATTGGCACTGGAGCTGTTGGGGAGTATGACTTCTTAACTCTGGGTTTACTCCGAAAAATCATTACACCGGGATACCAAAATTTGGATTAGGTGATGAAGATCATTTTTCTAACAAATAAAAAAGAAAGATAATAACTATCTTGCGACTTGCGAAATTGGTAACTACTCAGCACGAATCATTTGGCTAATTTTTTTATCAAGAGCATCCGTGCTAAGTCGTTACTGATAATTTAAAGTCAAAAGACTTTCTTTTTTTGAAGGGGAAGTTTTTTGGTGAACACTAAAAAAGGTAACTATTTAGGCATCTACTATTTTGGTCAAAAATATCTGTTTTTTGCCTTAAATTAGGAGCACCTAAACAGTTACAAAAAAAGTAAAAATCAAAAAATGAAAAAGAACATTGTAATTTTTGAAGCCGAAGGCGGTTCCGACAAGTGGATTGACGGACATCGCAAAGACACCATGCCCATCTTGAATGCCATCAAGGCCAAAGGTTGGGATTGTGAGGTGGTTTATTTCCGTGATGAGTGGAAAGATGTTATCTTTGATTATGCCAAGGATAAGTTTGATGCCTACATCAGTCGGATTAATCCCGGGAATTTACCCGAAGGAGAGAAAGTTTATTTTGAGACGTTGGAAAGATTGTCTAACGCAGGTTTAATCGGAATGTCCACTCCGGAAGTCATGATGAATTTTGGGGCAAAGGACGCCTTAGTTAAATTGGCAAAGACAGAATTGGTACCTGATGATACTTTTGCCTACTATGATGTCAAAACTTTTACGGAGACCTTCCCAAAGAGTATTTCATTTGGGGAAAGAGTGTTGAAGCAGAATCGAGGCAGTACCGGCTCCGGTATATGGAGAGTTCAGGTAGCAGATGATATTAGCTATAAGCCCGGTGATTCGTTACCATTGAGTACAAAGTTGAAGTGTACAGAAGCCGTTGATAACCATGTTGAGTACCAAACTTTAGGCGAGTTTATGAAGTTTTGTGAGCAGTATATCGTTGGGGAAAACGGGATGATTGTTGACATGCGGTTTATGCCTAGAATTAAGGAGGGTGAAATTCGGATTTTGATGGTAGGAGACACGCCTATATTTGTTGTCCATAAGAAGCCTGCCGAAGGAGCTGACGCCTTTTCTGCGACCTTGTTTTCCGGGGCAAAATACACTTATGACAAGCCTGAAGATTGGGCAGAATTGATAAAGATGTTTAATGATTCTTTGCCTACGATTTCTGCTAAGTTGGGTGGATTTGATGTGCCTTTAATTTGGACAGCAGACTTTATGCTGGACTGGGATGAGAACAAAAACGATAAATACGTTTTGGGTGAAATCAATTGCTCTTGTGTTGGTTTTACTAGTCACTTAGATCAAGGTATTCAAGAAATTGTTGCCGATGAAGTAGTGCGCAGAGTCACAGAAAAAGCGATGGCTGACGCATAAGATTTACTTGCGAAAAATATTATTTTAAAAAACAGGTTGAGGTTGCACTTCAATCTGTTTTTTATTTTTGACAAAAGTTTTTAACTTTTGGAAAGT
>Ga0256832_1003882_pt1 | contig 10130 bp, 11 predicted proteins | sample 134614metaG_FD_190534 | JGI IMG/M metagenome (GOLD analysis project Ga0256832, IMG submission 190534) | Hydrothermal vent microbial communities from Lau Basin, Pacific Ocean - 134-614 | ecosystem: Environmental > Aquatic > Marine > Hydrothermal vents | place: Pacific Ocean: Lau Basin | collected...
AGAACTCGACGAACTTGCCCACCACCCCGTGCTTGCGCAGGAGCTCGGTGATGGTGAGCACCAGGTCGGTGGCGGTGGCGCCCTCGGGGAGCTCGCCGGTGAGCTTGAAGCCCACCACCTTGGGGGCCAGCATGTAGTAGGGCTGGCCGAGCATCACCGCCTCGGCCTCGATGCCGCCGACGCCCCAGCCGAGCACCCCGAGGCCGTTGATCATCACCGTGTGGCTGTCGGTGCCCACCAGCGAGTCGGGGAAGGCATAGGTCTTGCCGTCCGCCTCCTGGGTCATCACCACCTTGGCCAGGTACTCAAGGTTGACCTGGTGGATGATCCCCTGGTCGGGGGGCACCACGGCGAAGTTATCGAGCGCCTTTTGGCCCCACTTTAGGAGGGTGTAGCGCTCGCGGTTGCGCTTATATTCGAGCTCGGCGTTCTTCTTAAAGGCGTAGACGGTGCCGAAGAAGTCCACCTGCACCGAGTGGTCGATCACCAGGTCGGAGCGGACGATGGGGTTGATCTTCTCCGGGTCCTTGCTGAAGCGGGCCATGGCGCTCCGCATCGCCGCCAGGTCCACCACCGCGGGGACGCCGGTGAAGTCCTGGAGCACCACCCGGGCGAGCTTCAGGGGGACGTTGATGGTGCCGGGCTCGGGCTGCCAGCGGGCCAGGTTGAGGACGTCCTCCTCGGTCACCTGGTAGCCGTCCACGTTCCTGAGGAGGCTTTCCAGCATGACCCGGATGGAGAAGGGCAGCTTCGAGACCTCGGCGAGGCCCTGGCGCTCGAGCTCCATGACGTCGAAGTAGTGCACCTTTCCGGCCTGGGTCTCAAGCGTTTTGAGGGTTCCAAAGGCATCCTTGTACACGAAATACTCCTTCCTGCCCCGGTGCGGGGCGAAACAAGATGGGCGTTTTGGCTGGGGTTGTCGCCGTCGCGGGGGGCGCCCCGCGCGTCCATCCCCAGTCTACCACCTAGAGCATCCCCGCCAAGAACCCTTCCTCGCGGATGGCGCGGATCAGGTCCATCACCGTGAGCCGGTGGGGGTCGTACTCGACCAGGATCTGCCCCGGCTGCCCGGGCTCGACCTTGACGACGCCCTCCAACGACCTCAGGGCGCGCAGCACCTTTTCCGTCTGTTCGGGCGTCTCCAGCCCACGGACGCCGAGTAAGACGCGGTTCATGGCGCCTATTCTAAGACCCCGCGTTCGCCCATGCTCGAGCCCAGACGCTTGGCAAAAAGCCGCGGCCCGGGGTAGTAGCCGGCGTCGAGCGCCGCCCGGGCGAGGGGACTGCCCTCAGGGGCGGGGAGGGCGAGCTCGTAGGCGGCGGCGTCGTAGGCGGACTTCTCCAGCGCCTTTAAGAGCGGCCCCAGGGCGTGCTCGCGGGCGACCAGCCGGGTGACAAGCACCGTGGCCCGGTCCCCCTGCCATAGCGGCTGGGCGAGCACAAACCCCTGGGCGCCGTCCTCGTCCTCGGCGACGAAGCTGTGGCCGCTGCGGGCGAAAAAGCGAAGGGCGGCGGCGTTGGCCCGTGGCCGCTTGTCGCCGGGGCGGAGCTCGGCTTCAAGGCGCTCGAGCGCGGGGAGGTCGGCTTCGTTTAGGGGGCGCACCTGCATACCTAGAGTGTAGGGCCTCAAGGGCCAAAAAGAGCGCCGCCAGCAGCAGGAGCGGCGGAAAAAGCGCCCGGCGCCCCCCGGCGTGGCCGCTGCGGGCGGCCTTCGGCCGGGGCAAAAGGGTCTCAAAGGGGGCCTCCAGCGTGTGCAGGGGGTCCGGCCGCAGCACGCCGCCGGCGCCCAGGGGCGCTTGGGCGCGGCGGAAGGGGGCGAAGAAGTTATACGCCAGCACCGGGAAGAAGGCCTGGTCCCTGAGGCTCGCCAGCGGCGGCAGGTAGAGGCTAGGGCCGTTTTTCCAGATCAGCCCCTCGCCCTCTGGCCCCCGCGCCAGCGGTCGCCAGGGCGCCGGCGGGGCCGGGGGGGCGGCAAGTCGCACGCCAAGGAGCGCCACCCCGTAAAGGAAGGGGTCGGCGGCCTCGCGGTCCACGACCGGGACCAGGGGGCCGGCTTCGGGGGCAAAGTAGAGCGTCGGCCGCGCGGGTGCCGCCGGCGGCAGCGCAAACCGGATGGCGAGCGGGGCGCGGGCGGCGGGGCGGACCCCGAGCAGCCCAAGAAGCCGCGCCAGCGCCGGGGGCGGGTCGTTTACCGCCACCCGCAGGGCCCGCTCGCTGTAGAAGGCGAGGTCGTCGAGGGCGAGGGCGTCCTGGCCTTGGAGACGCGCCTTAAAACGGTGCTGGGTCGGCGCCTCCAGGGCGACGAAGCTCCGCGCCGGGACGCGGACCTCGTAGGTCTGGCCGGTCACCTCCACCCGTCCCCTCCAGGGTCCGGGGCCGGCGTTCCCGAGCGCCACCAGCCCCGGCGCCAGCGCCGTGACGCCGACGTTTTTCTCCATCGCGGCGACGTTGACCTCGCCCCCGGCGTCGCTGACCACCCAGACCCGGGCCCCGGGAAGCCGCTTGAGGCCGAGGGCGGCGGCGGCCTCGAGGTCGGCGCTCTGGTCACCGGGGGCGAGCTTTTCAAGGCGGGGGACGAGCCGGGCCCCGGGCGCGGGGCCGAAAACCTCGGGCGCGAGCCCGGCGCGCACCAGCACCGCCCGCGGCGCTTTTTTAAGCAGCCTTGAGGCCGCCTGTTGGGCGCGCGCCCAGCGGGTGCCGGCGGCCATCGAGGCGGAGGCGTCGAGCACTACCACCCGGGGACCGGGGCGGGGCAGGCTGGGCCCGGTCAGCGCCAGGACGGCGAGCGTGGCCGCCGCCAGGAGCAGCACCAGGTCGAGGTCGAGCCGGCGCCGCCGCGCCCGGGCGGCCGCCTCCTTCCAGAGAAAGACCGCCGTCGCGGCGCGGACGCGGGGTCCCGGACGGCGGTGCAGCCAGTAGAGAAGAGCCCAAAGGAACGGCAGGGCCAAAAGCCAGCGGGGCTCGGCCAGGCTTACCAACGCACCTCGGTCCAGCCGGCGCCGATCAACGTGCTGCCCTTGGGCTTGGTGTAGCTCACGCCCACCCCGAACTTATCGGCGAGGTGGTTGACGAAGGCGGCGTAGCGCTTCAGGTAGTCCTGCATAACGGCGTCGAGCTTGGGGTCACCGCTGGTGGGCAGGCTGGCGGAGAGGTTGGAAAAGGTTTGCTTGAGTGCCTGGCGCTGGTCGGAGAAGCTCTTCATCGTCGCGCCCTTGGGCCAGAAGTTCTTGTAGCGGGCGTAGCCAGGATGCTCCTTGAGCCGGGGGCCGAAGATCGCCTCGGCGGCGGCGCGGCTGGTGGCCAGCGCCAGCCGGTCGCCAAGGTCGAAGAGGAAGAGCGGTTGCCCCAGCCCCCAGCGGATCTCCTTGCCCGCATAGCCCTTGATCTTGACCTTCTTCACCGCGAAGCCGCCCTTGTCCTCGGGGGTGGCCGAGGCGGCGGCCAGCTGTAGCCAGGAGAGGATGTTTACCTCGGCAGTGACGCTGTCCTTGGCCTCGAGCATGAGGATCAGGTCCCCGAACGGCTTTTGCTGGGCCTCGACCGGGTTCGTGCTCACGCCCACGGTGATCAGCGCCAACCGGTTACCAAAGGCGCTGAGGTCGAGGTCGATCTCGGTGCCGAAGGTGGCCGCGAGCCGGCTCAGGTAGCGCCCCAGGCGGGGCAGGGGGAAGTAGTAGCTGCTGGCGCCGAGTCCGTCCGGCAGGTCGCCGGGGTCCCAGGCCTCGCCGGGGCCGAGGAAGAGGGCGGCGAACTCGGCGTCGGCCTCGGGGTCGAGGTCGAAGCGCGTCTTGCTGGCCAGGCCCCGTTTTTCCAGGGAGCTCGCGCTCGCAAGCAGCAGTGGCGTGCGCAAGAGGTCAAGGAGCGGGGGCGGCAGCTTCTGCCCGAGCCCCGCCAGGAGCGGGTGCAGGGGCTTGGCGTCGGCGAAGAACACCAGGTCGCCGCGAAGCGGCAGCGAAAGCCCGCCCTGCCCCCGCACCAGGCGCGCGAAGGCCTGGGGGGAGGCGAGGAGCAGGGTGTTGCCCTTCCAGCCGGCGAGGAGCGGGAAATCCTTGAGCTCCTCGGGGGCCAGGCGCTCCACCATCCAGCCGTTTTGCGGCTGGGCCTTCTTGAGGAGCTTCTTGACCTGGCTGAGGATGGCGCTCCTCTTGGCCGCCGAGGGCCTTGCTAGGGCGAGGAGCCCGCCGTCCGGGTAGACGGCCACGAGCCCCTCCTCGCCGACCAGGTCGAGGGTAACGAGGTCGATAAACGGCTTGAGCTCGCGCTCGACCTTCTTCGGGTCTTCGCCCTCGGCCTTGGCGAAGTCTTGGATCAGGTCCCACAGCGTTAGCCGCTGGCGCTTGAGCTCGGCCTGGATGTCGACGAGATAGGCCTTCTTAATGGCGAGGCCCTGGGTGTAGAAGGCGAGTGCGGCGCCCGGGGGCGCCATGGCCGGCAGGCTTTTGGCCAGGCCCAGGCCAAGGGCCGCCAGGAGCAATGTGATGACGAGCTTTAATCCCTTCATGGAAAAAGCCTACCAGTTTTTCCTAGAGGTAGAGCGGGGTCACGCCCTGGACGCCTTTTTCGAGTGCCTGCCGGCCGAGCTCGCTGAGCGCTTGGCCCGAGGGCGGGGCGTCGAGCAGGTGGCAGCCAGGGAGCGCGTAGAAGGACGCCAGGTCCATCTTCCGGGGCGGCGAGCGCAGCTCGATCGTGTCGCCGACCGCATACACCCCCGCGTAGACGGCGCCGTTGCGCGCGGTCAGCCCGGCGGCCACCTGGCCCCGGGCCCGCGCGGCGACGGCGCTTAGCGTGTCCACGCCCACCACCGGCACCCCAAGCCCCCGCCCGAGCCCCAGGGCGAAGGCCACCCCCACCCGGAGCCCGGTGTAGGAGCCCGGGCCCTGGCCCACGGCGAGGGCCCCGATCTCTTCGAGCCGCAGCCCCAGCGCCTCGAGGAAATGCTTGAGCTCCCCGGCCAGCCGCTCCCCGTGGCGGCGCTCGAGCCGGATCGCCCGCTCGGCCGAGTCCAGGCCGAGGACCAGGTAGGGCGTGGCGGTGTCTAGGGCGAGGACGCGCACGGGAACAATATAAAGTGAGGACATGACCTTTAAACGCTTCGCCGAGTACCTGGCGAAAATCGAGGCCGAGAGCAGCCGCTTGGAGATCATCCGCCTCCTATCCGAGCTCTTTTCCGAGCTCGAGCCCGAGGAACTCCCCAAGGCAGTGCTCCTCCTCACCGGCAAGGTGGCCCCCGAGTTCGAGGGGCTGGAGTTCGGCGTGGCCGAGAAGGAGGCCGCCAAGGCCCTGGCGATGGCGCTTGGCCTCCCCGAGCAGGAGGTCTGGCAGAAGGTGCGCGAGCTGGGCGACGTGGGCCGGGCGGCGCTCGAGCTCTTGCCCGAGAAGGAGGGCGGCGGCCTGCCGCTTTTGGAGGTCTACGCCGAGCTGCGGGCGCTGGCCGAGGATAGCGGGCCCGGCTCCCAGCTCAGGAAGCGGGAGCGGCTGGCCAACCTGATCAAGCGGGGGACGCCGCTCGAGGCCGCCTACATCCTGCGCATCGTCACCGGACGGCTGCGGCTCGGGGTGGGGGAGGCCACGATCCTCGAGGCCCTGGCCCAGGCGGTGCTCGGCGATCGCAAGCTGCGGCCGCTCCTGGAGCGGGCCTACAACCTCACCTCGGACCTCGCCTACGTCGCCGAGCTGGCGCTCCAAGGGGTCGAGGCGCTGGAAAACGTGCAGGTCCAGGTGGGCAAGCCGATCCGGATGATGCTCGCCGAGCGGCTCCCCAACGCCGAGGCGATCGTCCAGAAGCTCGGGCCCCACTTCGCCGAGTTCAAGTACGACGGCGAGCGGGTGCAGGTCCATCACGACGGCGAGCGCTTTTGGGTGTTCTCCCGCCGCATTGAGAACATCACCCACCAGTACCCGGACCTGCTCGAAGCGCTGAAAAAGGAGCTAACGGGGAGCTACATCCTCGAGGCCGAGGCGGTGGTCTTTGACCCCGACTCCGGCGAGATGCTGCCCTTCCAGTACGTCTTGAACCGCAAGGTCAAGTACTTCACCCCCGAGCTCGCCGAGAAGTACCCGGTGAAGGCCTTCGTCTTCGAGCTGCTCTACAAAGACGGCGAGGCCCTGATCGACCTGCCCTATAAGGAGCGGCGGGCCCGGCTCGAGGCCTTCATCCCCCAGGCCGAGCGCTTCGAGCCCTCGACCAAGCGCTGGGTGGAGACCACCGAGGAGCTCGAGCGTTTCTTCGACGAGGCGCTGGAGGCGGGCACCGAGGGTTTGATGTGCAAGAAGCCCGACGCCAACTACGAGGCTGGCAAGCGGGGCTTCAAGTGGGTGAAGTTCAAGCGCGCCGCCGGCGGGCGGCTGGCCGACACCCTGGACGTGGTGATCGTCGGCGCCTGGTGGGGCCGCGGGCGTCGGAGCGGCACCTATGGCTCGCTCCTCGTCGCCACCTACAACCCCGAAGAGGACCGCTTCGAGACCGTCTCCAAGCTGGGCTCGGGCTTCACCGACGAGGACCTGCAGGAGGTCCTGCCCAAGCGGCTCGATCCCCTTCGCCGCGAGGGCCCCTCGCCCCGGGTCTGGTCGTTCCTGGAGCCCGACGTCTGGTTTGAGCCCGCGCAGGTGATCGAGGTCGAGGCCCAGGAGATCACCCTCTCGCCGAACCACACCTGCGCCTACGGCAAGGTCAAGGAGGGGCGGGGGCTGGCGCTGCGCTTCCCTCGCTTCTTGCGCTACCGCGACGACAAGGGCCCCGAGGAGGCCACCACCTCCGACGAGGTGGTTGAGCTCTATCACCTGCAGTGGAAGTAGCATGATGGGCATGCAGCGGACCCTCTTCATCGTCGTCGGCCTGATCGCCGTGCTCGCCATCGGGGGCGTCTTCATGCTGGGCAAGAGGCTCGCCCCCAAGGCCCCGGCCGCGACCGGGATCGAAGACCCCGACCCGCTTTTAAAGGCCCACATCGTCTTTGGCGAACCCGACGCCCCCCACGTGGTGGTGGAGTTTTCCAACTACCTATGCCCCCACTGCAAGAACCACGCCCTCAACGTGCTGCCCATCCTCTTCAAAGACTATGTCGAGACCGGCAAGACCCGCTACGTCTTCAGGGCGCTGCCGTTTTCTGGCCAGCCCCAGGTCTTTACCGCCAGCGTGGCCGCGGAGTGCGTCTACGACCAGGCCAAGGACCGCTTTCTCTCCTTCCACGAGCTGCTTTTCAGGGCCAACGAGGAGTGGGGCCAGTTGCGCGGTCAGGCGCTAGAGGAAAAGCTCCTCGACTACGCCCGCCAGCTTAGCCTGGACACCGACAAGCTCGCCGCCTGCATGAAGGACGAGCGCGTCGCCGAGCGCGTCCGCTTTAACCAGAAGCTGGCCGAGGCGCTCGGCGTGGACGGCACCCCGACCTTCTTCGTGGATGGCCAAAAGAAGGTCGGGGTGCAGCCGCTCTCGGTCTGGGAAACGCTCCTGAAGTAGCGGCGCCGCCTAGGGGATCTGCACCTGCACCACGGCGTACATGTTTTTGAGGTGCAGAACCTGCCCCAGGGCGGCGCCCCCCACCTTGGCGCCGAGGTAGAGCTTGCCGCGATTCAGGCCCTCGGCGAGCACGGCGGTGTTCTTATCCAGGGCGAACTTCTTGGGGCCGGCCTCGTTGTTGAAGGTCAGGGTGTCGCTAACTTGGGTCGCTGCATTTTCCGGGCAGACCGCGTAGTCGCCGCTGACGCTGCAGCCCGAGACGTCGGTGGTGGCGTAGAAGGTCAGGGTTACGTTCTGGGCGCTGTCGAAGCTCGCCTCGCCGTAGACCTTGACCCCCACCAGGTGCCCGGCGGGGAGGGGATCATGGGCGATCTTGACCAGCGCTACCTGCTCCGCCGTGTTGGCCAGGCGGACGTCGACGTCCTCGATGGGGACGGTCACCGGCGGCAGGCTGCAGGCGCCGAGCAGAGCGGCCAGGGCTAAAAGCGGGATCAAATACCTTGCGCGCATCACCCCTTCATCCTAGCCCCCGCCTTCGCGTACCCGCACCCCCTATTTGCGTGCTTGCAGGCTTGGGGTTTAGGGGTTAAGCTAAGAAGGCTGGCTTTTTCGCGCACGACCACGACCGTGCGCAAAGGAGGAAAGATGAAGGCAGAGATTCACCCCAAGCTCGTCCCCGCCCGCATCATCTGCGGCTGTGGCAACGTCATCGAGACCTACTCGGTCAAGCCCGAGATCCACGTCGAGGTTTGCTCGGCCTGCCACCCCTTCTTCACCGGGCAGCAGCGCTTCGTGGACACCGAGGGCCGGGTGGAGCGCTTCCAGCGCCGCTTCGGCGACTCCTACAAGAAGAACCTCAAGCGCCGGAAGAAGGCCTAAGACGGCCGGGCCCGCAGGCGCGGGCCCTTTTTCTTTTCCCATGACCGTATCGCCGCTTTTTCCCCAGACCGGCTGGATCGAGGTGATCGCCGGGCCGATGTTCTCGGGGAAGTCCGAGGAGCTGATCCGGCGCGTCAAGCGGGCCCTGATCGCCGGCCAGCGGGTACAGGTCTTCAAGCCTCAGCTCGATGACCGCTACCACAAGACCGACGTCGTGAGCCACGACGGCCGGCGCGCCGAGGCCCTGCCGGTGGCCGATAGCAAAGCGCTATTCGAAGCCCTGGAGCGGCCCTTTCCCCACGTGGTGGCGATCGACGAGGCCCAGTTCTTTGACGACGGCCTGGTCTCCCTGGCCGAGAAGCTCGCCGACAGTGGCGTGCGGGTGATCGTCGGCGGGCTCGACATGGACTTTCGCGGCGAGCCCTTCGGGGTGATGCCGGCGCTCCTGGCCCGGGCCGAGTTCGTCGAGAAACTGACCGCGGTCTGCGTTCGCTGCGGTGCCCCCGCGACCCGTACCCAGCGGCTGATTGACGGCGAGCCGGCGCGCTACGATGACCCGGTGGTGCTGGTCGGCGCCGCCGAGGCCTACGAGCCCCGCTGTCGCCGCTGCCACGTCGTCCGCCGGGGGTAGCCGTGGCGGCGGTGGTGCCCGTCCTCGCCGGCCCTACCGCGACCGGAAAAAGCGCTTTGGCGCTCGAGCTCGCCGAGCGCTTTGGCCTGGAGATTGTCAACGCCGACGCCACCCTGCTCTATAAGGGCCTCGACATCGGCACCGCGAAACCCTCGCCGGAGGAGCGGGCGCGGGTGCCCCACCACCTGGTGGACGTGCTCGAGCCGAATGAGGCCCTGAGCGTCGTCCGCTACCTTGAGCTGGCCGAGGGGGCGATCGCCGACGTCCTCGCCCGCGGCCGTCTGCCGCTGGTCGTGGGGGGGAGCGGCTATTACATCCGCGCCCTTTCCGAGGGGCTCTTTGAAGTGCCCCCGCCGGATGCAGCGCTCGAGCGGGCCCTGGAGGCCGAGCTAAAGGCCCGGGGCTTTGCCGCGCTGCTTTCGGAGCTAAAGGCGGCGAGCCCCGAGGACGCCGCCCGCGTGGGGCAGAACCCGCGCCGGCTCTTGCGGGCGCTGTTCATCCTCCGAGCCACCGGCCGCCCGCCCCGGGAGCTGCCCAAGCGAAGGCCCCGCTTTGCTTACAAGAAGCTGATCCTCTGGCCCGAGCGCGCCGCCCTCTTGCCGGTGATCCAGGCCCGCGCCCGGGCGCAGTTCGAGGCCGGGCTGGTCGAGGAGGTAAAAGCACTTCTCGATCGCTACCCGGAGATGCCCACCGCCTTGCAGACCATCGGTTACAAGGAGGTGGTCCGCTACCTCAGGGGCGAATACGACCTCGAGGCCGCGATTCAAGTCGACTGGCGCGCTGTCTGGCGCTACGCCAAGCGACAGTACACCTGGTTTCGAAAAGAGCCCGGCGACGTCACCTACCTGCCGCGCATGGGATCCCGGGCCTGGCTCGGTCTCCTAGACTGGTTTTGCCTCCACTTCGGGCTTTGTTAAACTATCCCCGTCGAAAGGCAGGTGAAAACCCATGGATCCCGAACGGATCGAGGCCGTATTGAAGGAGACCCGTGTATTCGAACCTCCCCCCGAGTTTCGGGAAAAGGCCTATATCAAGAGCGAGAAGGAGTACGAGCGCCTTTACAGGGAGAGCCTGGAGGACCCCGAGGGCTTTTGGGGCCGCGTCGCCGAGGAGCTTTTCTGGTTCGAGCCCTGGGAGAAGGTGCTCGAGGGCGACCTCCCCGAG
>Ga0256832_1003883_pt1 | contig 10130 bp, 11 predicted proteins | sample 134614metaG_FD_190534 | JGI IMG/M metagenome (GOLD analysis project Ga0256832, IMG submission 190534) | Hydrothermal vent microbial communities from Lau Basin, Pacific Ocean - 134-614 | ecosystem: Environmental > Aquatic > Marine > Hydrothermal vents | place: Pacific Ocean: Lau Basin | collected...
CGCATTTGCCCGCCAGTATTCCCTTTCGTGCAGCACGTGCCATGTGGCATACCCCAAGCTCAAACCCTTTGGAGATGAATTCGCGGAAAATGGATACATCCTGGGAGGAATGCAGGATAGGGCATACGATGAAAATGTGATAGACGATATACTCAATCTATTCAGGAGGACACCCATAGCCATGAGGTTCATGCACTATGCGGATGCCGAGGTGAACCTGAAGGATAAGGATGCTTCTCTCGATTTCAAGACCCCCTGGATGGTGAAGATACTGACGGGAGGAGCCATAGGGGAGAATGTAAATTTCTATGCGTACGCCATATTCGAGGAGGGCCATCCCCCCGTGTTCGAAGATGCATGGGTGGATATACACAATGTGCTTCCAGTATCCGCAATGATAGGTCAATTCCAGGTTTCGGATTTCATGTTCCCCAGGGAATTGAGACTGACCCGCTCCGACTATTACATCTATAAAGTGGCACAGCTTACATATCACAGGGGAATAGCCTTCGGCTTCCACGATCTGACCTTCGGTCTGGTAAACGGGAATGGAATTCCCGCTGCATCGGGAGATAGATTCGACAACAACGAGCAGAAGTGGTACTTCTTCCATTATGCCCTTCCCGTCGATTTCCAGCTGGGGATTTTCGGTCTGTACGGGGACGATATGGATAGTACCGGATACCATACTCTCTCGAGAGCGGGTATAGATTTTGCAAAGAACTTCGGAAATACCTATCTATTCGCACAGGTTCTCTATGGATTCGACAGAAATACTGGCAATTCCTTCTACGGAGGGTTCATCGGGCTGGACTATGTCAGGGATGAAAGGAATATCATCTCCCTCCTCTTCAACATCGTGGAAGCACCAGATACCTCAACCTTTTATAGCAAAAGGATATACGCCCTATCCCTTACCTATTCCCACTACCTGTACAGGAATGCCAAGGTCCTTCTGGAAGCTGAATACGATTTCCTCAACAGCATAATGCTCCTTACCTTTGGAGCCGATTACGCCTTCTGAGGGGATTTTCCCCTCCCATTAAAATTTCTTCAGGATGCTCGATAAATGCCCTGTATGCGGAAACAGACTCCACGTAAAGGTATATAAATGCACCCGGTGCGGAACGGAAATATCCGGTCTCTTTCCTCAGAATGAGTTTTCCATGTTGAGCGAGGAGCAGTTGAAATTCCTGAGGGTGTTTTTGCGGGCAAGGGGGAATCTCTCTGAAACTGCCAGATACTTTGGCATATCCAACCCCACAGCCCGAAACAGGCTGGAGAGTATCCTGAAAACGCTCGGGCTGGACGAGCCTTTAGGTGGGGATGGTGAAACCATTTCCCCCTCGGAAGTTCTGGATATGCTCTCCAGGGGGGAAATATCCGTCGATGAGGCGGAAAAATTGCTCAGGAAGAGGGATTAATCCTCGCAGTGTATCAATCTGGAAATCCTGTAGGCGTTTCGGGCGGACCATATATAGACTAGGGGAAGGAGAATATAGCCCACCTTTACCGTAAGGGATGCAAAAGCGAACACCCATGCCAGGAAAACCATAAAAGCCTTTCCGAAATCTCCGTTATACACCTGACCCAGCCCGGGGAAAATCAGACTGAGGACCACCGCCACTCCGGGCCTTATCCTGCAATCATCTCCATTTCCATTCGAAGTACTCATCTATGCCCTCCGCTATATCCATCGACAGGGAATCCCTGTATCCTTCTCTCAGGAGTTTTCTCAGTTCACGGGGGTTGGACATGTACCCCAGTTCCACCAGAACGGATGGACTGTATATCCTGCGCAGAACATGAAAGTTCGCCTGCCTGATACCCCTGTCCCTGGTGTATCTTTTCAGATTCCTGTGGATAAAGAATGCGAGCTGTCTGGAGTCCTCCAGAAACTCGCTCTGGAGAACATCTCCGAGTATGAACCCCACATCGCCATTGGCAGATTCCAGTGCATCATCCGGATAGTTTTCCAGCAGTTCCACAGCCCTCTTCCTGGTCGCTTTCTTCAGTGTCAGGAAGAAGGTCTCCAGACCCCATGCCAGGGTATCGCTCATGAAGTTGCAGTGCAGGCTCACATATACCCTCTCCTTCGCCTGTATGGAATTTGCCATAAATGCCCTCTCGAACAGGGTTATGAATGTGTCCCTGTCCCTGGTGAGGTACACCCTGTAGCCCATATCCTTCAACCGGTCTGCCAGTTTCAGAGCCACATTCAGGTTTATATCCTTCTCCTTATAACCCCACACCCCTATGGCACCGAAATCCTGTCCCCCGTGCCCCGCATCCACGATTATGGCAAACGCATGTTTCGAATAGAGGGTCAGCACTCCCGGAGCCTTCCTGTAGAAAGCGAACCCCCCTTCCCTGTAAATCCTGTACTTGTATAAACTTATGGGCTCCACCCTGTAGAAATCCCCTTCGGGAAATGGCATCAGGGTATCCATCTGGACGATTAAATAGGATCCACTATCTGACACATCCACCACGCCATGAATCACAATGCTGTCGGATATTGAGAGAATCAGAAAAATCATACCACCCTGTTCTCCACAGAGCCTATACCATCCACTTCCAGTCTAACCACATCTCCCCGCTCGATAAACCTATCGATTTCCACACCGGCGCATCCGGTAAGGGTTCCCGTTCCCAGCACCTCTGCTGGATAGAGGTTCTCTTCCAGAGAAGCATACTCCACCATCTTCTCTATGGGATGTGCGGGGTCGGCGGTTGTGCCCTCGCATCGAACCTCTCCGTTGACCAGAACCCTCCCCTTCAGGGAGTAGAATCGGGGGATAATCTCATCGGCGGTCGCCACCTCCAGAGATATGCCTGTTGCGAAGTTCTTCGCCTTCACCACGGGACCGAATGGGCTCTCCCTGAATTCCTTCACCTGCATATCCCTTGCCGTAAAATCGTTCAGAACGACGAATCCACCGATAGCATCGAGAGCCTCCTTCCCCTTCACATTCCTGACCTCATCCACGATTACCAGACCAATTTCCAGTTCGTAGTCCAGCAACTTCGTATAGGAGGGATAGGGGACATCCCTTCCACTCTCGTAGAACTGCAGATGGTTTCCCATGTAATAGACGGGCACCTCGTAGAACATCTTCGGGGGCTTGAGGGAGGAAGGGTATCTTCCAGTCAATTTCTTCTGAATCATGAGAATCCTGTAGAGGCCCGGCATAAATCTCTTCACCAGCCCCAGTTTGGACTGGATGTAATGCTTCTCCCAGAGCATGAAATCCCTGAAGGACTTCGGCTCGAATGGAATTATGAACTTTTCTATCTCTTTCTCCAGTTCTTCCGATGCCTCGTTCAACCTTTCCTGGACGTGATTCCTGAAATCATCTTCCCTGTACTTCCTGAGGAATTCCAGAACATCGGTTCCCACATCCGGATTCTTACATCCCATGAGCATGAGGGGAATCCACCTGTCCCCCCTGCCCAGGGCAACTGAAATACTTCCATCTTTAAGAATTGCTCTTCTTATTCTCATTTTCGCTTATCTCCTTCAGGAATTCCTCTATGGCATGGGTGAATGCTTCTGGCTCCTCCAGTGCACTGCTGTGGCCCGCCCCCTCTATGATTACCAGCCTGGCATGGGGTATCATCTCCTTCAGGCGTTTCGCCTCATCAACGGTTCGGGCTACATCCTGGTCCCCCACGATTATGAGGACGGGAATCTTGATATTCTTCAGCTCCTCTACCACAGGCTTTCTGTTGAATATTGCCCATGCTATCTTATATGTGGCATTCCAGTCCAGTTTGTACCACTTCTTCACATATTCGTCGATTATATGTTTCCTCGAAGGGTCACCCAGAATCTTCTTTCCAAAGAGAACCTTTACGATTCCCTTCTCCACGGGTTTTGGACCGAATAGCTTGAAGAGGATTGCCATCAGACCCCATTTCAGCTTCTTCACCAATGTCTCCGCTTCCGCCGATGTCTCTGCAAGTATGAGGGATTTGAGAAGGTCGGGACGCCTGGCGGCTATGCGCATTCCTATGAAGCCACCCATGGAAAGCCCCACCCAGTGGCATGGCTTTTCCCTGCACCCTATCTTCTCCAGAAATTCCACTGCATCCAGGTATAGTTCGTCCATATCGTACCCGCTATCAGTAACCTCGCTCCTTCCCTGTCCTCTCCAGTCGAATATCACAACCCTGTACCTGTCCTTCAGCTTCTCCACCTGATGGCGGAACATGTCTCCATCCATCAGAAAACCATGGGCGAACACTATGGTCTCATCCCCACTGCCATGCTCCTCGTAATAATATCTTGCACCTCTTATCTCCATGTATGGCATAGGGGAAATTATAAAGAAGTCTTCTTTAAATGGCAGGAAGCAGGGTCTGCGAGCCATTAGATTATAGAGAATTGCTGTAAAATTAGTCCCGGAAAGGAGGAAGTGCTATGCTGGAGTTATTTTTGATAGTGTATTCATCCAATCCCCCCAATGGATATGCCGGCAATCCACCGGGGAACAATTATTGCTCTGCCTGCCACTTTGGACCGGGTAGCGCCCTGCACTCCACCACCCGTCTGGTGGTAAATGGCTTGCCCCACAACTACACACCCGGACAGACGTACGACCTGACGGTAATCGTTTACAGGTCCGGAAGTGCCAGATTTGGTTTTCAGGCGATAATACAGGATTCCAACAACGTGGCAAGGGGCTTATTCAACGCAACCGGTAGCAATGTGAATGTGGATGGAGCATACGTGGAGCATCAGAATGCCCCTTACGCTTCCGACAGCTTCGCCTTCTCGTTCCAGTGGACAGCTCCATCGTCGAACGTGGGAACCCTCTATATGTACACGGTCGGGAACGCCGCCAACGGGGATGGAAATGCTTATGAGAGTGGAGATACGGTGTTCTACAGGGTGGATACCATATACGCCCCATCCACGGGAATTGCCGAGGGAAAACTCCTCGATATAGAGATTCTCCCCTACGGAATAAAGGTAATCGGTGCCTCGAGGGTGAGTGTCCAGCTCTATACTATGGATGGAAGAGTGAAGCACATCTACAGCGGAAATCTGAAATCCGATGGAATCATACACATCCCGCAGAGTGGCATCGTGGGAGTGCATACGGATAGGGGTTACAGGACGGTGAAGTTCGTAAGAATCAGATGAAGCTCTTCATAACGGGCACTCCGGGAAGTGGAAAGACCACTCTGGTCAGGAGAATCGTTGAACTGAAACCGGAGAAGTTCGTGGGGTTCTGGACAGAGGAGTTAAGGGAAAACGGAAGGCGGGTTGGTTTTCGAATCGTGGATACTGAAGGGCGAAAAGCCCTTCTCTCCCATATAAACATCGACAGCCCGCACAGGGTGGGGAAGTACAGGGTGGATGTAAAGGGTTTCGAGGAGTTCATCGTTCCCATAATGGAAAAAGCCCTTTCCGAAAGGGGCAGGATAGTCGTGATAGACGAAATCGGAAAAATGGAACTCCTGTCGAATAAGTTTCGGAAATTCATCGAGAGCCTTCTGAATGCGAAGGATATAGATATGCTCGCCACCATCCCTATAAGGGATGTCCATCCACTGGTGAAATTCATAAGGAGGAATTTTCCCGTTATAGAAATAAACAGGGAAAACAGGGACAGTGTCTTCCAGGAAGTTGCCAGAAGATTGAATTTAATGGATTAAAACCCCGGAGGACCGGGGAAATTACCTGTCCACTTCTCCCAGAACTATGTCTATCGTTCCTATGAGGGCTATTATGTCCGGCACCAGGTGCCCAGGGGCTATGTGCTCTATCACGTGGAGATTTACGAATGAAGGGGGCCTTATCCTCAACCTGTATGGCTTTGCGGAGCCATCCGAAACTATGTAGAATCCCAGCTCTCCTTTGGGTCCCTCCACCGCACCGTAGGCTTCACCGGGTGGAACCCTGACCCCCTCGGAAACCAGTTTGAAATGATGTATGAGTTTCTCTATCTGTGTGTATGCATCCCTCTTTGGCGGCGGAACGATTTTATAATCATTCAGAAGAACATCTCCATCCGGAATCCGCTCTATAGCCTGCTTTATGATGCGAACGCTCTGGAGCATCTCCTGCATCCTGACCATGAACCTGTCGTAGGTGTCTCCATTTTTCCCCGTGGGAATCTCGAAGTCGAACTCGGAATATACGGAGTAGGGTTCATCCTTCCTCAAATCCGTCTCTATGCCGCTTCCCCTTATCATGGGACCGGTGAGGCCCATGGAGAGAGCCATTTCAGGAGAAATCACCCCTATTCCCTTCGTCCTCTCCACGAATATGGGGTTTTCTGCAATCAGGTCCATGAGTTCGGGCCAGTGTTTCTTCTCGAATTCGTCTGCCCATTTATACACTCTGTCCAGCCATCCCTTGGGTGCATCCGCCATGACACCACCTATACGGAAGTAGGTGTTGTTCATCCTCTGTCCCGTGAGTTCCTCGAAGAGGTCGTAAATCTTCTCCCTCTCTCTGAATGCATGCAGAAAGAAAGTCCATGCTCCCAGATCCAGAACGTGCGTTCCGACACCTACTATGTGGCTGGAGATTCTGGAGAGTTCTGCTGTTATTACCCTCAGGAATTCTGCTCTCCTGGGGAGTTTCCCCTCTATTCCCAGGAGTTTCTCCACGGCGCGCACGTACGCGAAGTTATTGGTCAGTGGGGAGAGGTAATCCAGCCTGTCGGTATAAATCAATACCTGATGGTAATTCTTATGCTCTGCCGTTTTCTCAGTTCCTCGATGCAGATATCCGATTTTTGCCTCGCACTTAACCACCCTTTCACCATCCAGAGTCAGCTTCAGGCGAAGGACGCCGTGGGTTGCTGGATGGTGGGGTCCCACGTTAAGCTCTATATACTGATTTTCTCCCGTTTTATCTCTGGTGATTGCTTCCATGAGGATGAAATTATAAATCCCTTACCGTGTCCAATTGCCCACTTTTCAGATGGTAAAATGTTCGTTCACCATCTACTGTAATTTACCACTTGAGTGTCCACCACCGGCTTTCCGGGAAGAGACACCTTTTCGCCACGTGAAAAGTAAGAGAGATAGATATGTCCGATTGCGAAAAAGAGTATAAAGAAAAGAAGATACACCCACTCCCGCCTGTTCAGCATCCATATAGTTTAAAGGTCCAATGGGGCGGCACTTCTGGCATTGCAGCTGTCGCTTTTTACAAAACGATGGCATAATCCTTAGTGTCAGCTCGACCTGAATCTATCCGGAACAGAATCTTATGTTCCATTGATATAGGCATGGTTTCCTTTCCCCGCAAAATCTTCCTTCATTCCCTGCCCGCTGGATGATTTCAATGAATTGCATAAAGTGCTCTCGAATCCAGTCTGGTTTTGAAATTTTGCATTCCTTATTCTCGAAGTTTATCGAAGTATCTCCTGACCATTTGCCTTATTTCTTCTTCCCTGTAGTTCAGTTTTATCACCCTCACCGTATGGTTCAATCTGATGTCAGTTGGTATCTGATAGAGGCTGTAAACACCCCCGAATCGGGGCTCCCTCAGGACATATACGATGCTTTCCAGACGGGCGATTACCGCAGCAGATGCACACATTATGCATGGCTCCAGGGTTGCATACAACGTCAATCCACCGAGCTGCCAGTTTCCCAGTTTTCGGGATGCTTCCCTTATCGCAAGTATTTCCGCATGGGCTGTGGGGTCCTTCGTGGAATATACGAGATTGTGGGCTTTCGATATAATCGTTCTCCCATCGGTTATCACTGCTCCCACGGGAAATTCCCCCTCGTCCATCGCTATTTTCGCTTCCTCAATGGCAATATCGATGAAGTGTTCGTGATTCATTCTTCCTCTATCTCAAAAAGGATTTCTCCCTGGTTCACCAGGTCCCCCTCTGAATGGTAAAGTTTCTTTACAATTCCCCCGTGGGGTGCTTCTATTACGGTTTCCATCTTCATGGATTCTATAGTCAGTATGGGCTGGCCCCTCTCCACCCTGTCCCCGACCCGCACCCTGATGGATGTTATCTTTCCGGTTATGGGAGATGTGGTGGTTCCCCTGTCTTCCTCGTGATATGTATCCAGCACCATTTCGAAAATTTTCAGCAGCCCATTCCAGAATAGATATACTCTCTTCCCATCACGCTTCAATGCGAATCTGTGTTTCCCCTTCCTGTACCACTTTCCCCAGCGGATTACATCCTGCAATTTCTCCTCTTCCGGTATTTCGTAAACCTTCCCCCTTTCGTCCCTTATCTTCACGGAATAAAGTCTAAAGGCGGGCGAACGCCCGCCAGATATGTCATCTCCTGCGCATGCCCAGTTTATCGTCCCATCTGAGGGGCTTGTCGAATCTGGGCGCGGGGGCTCCGGGTGCTTCCTTGACGGATACTCCATACTTCCAGTCAGGTGGGCATATTGCTATGTATCTCGCATATCCACCGACGCCACCCATGGGCTTTGCGTATCCGATGGCTATCAGGCATCCAGCCTCGGGCACCTTCCAGAGGTTTGCCACCCCTTCTGCCTGAGCATATCCGTGATGCATGAGCCAGTATTCACCTTCGAGATTGGGGGTGGTGTCCGTATCCAGCGGCTCGTGCCCGTGGAACAGTATGTGCCTCTTCTCATGGAGGAACTTCAGAGCTTCCAGGGATACGCCAGGGAATGGGGCATTTGCGAACCTCTCCTTCTTCTTCTGAAAGTCAGGGTCCCCAGGCTTGGGCCAGAGTTTGCTCCAGTCGGAGCGGACCATAACCACAGCCCCTTCCGGAATCATGCCGTGCTTCTTCTCCCACTCCAGTATATCGGATACCTGAAGGTGATAACCCGTGTCCTGCTTTACCTTTTCGGATATGTCTATCACCACAAGAGGTCTGAGGGTATATGTGGGTGGAAGCTCATCTATGGTTGCGTAATACGGGTCCCAGTGGGCAGGAGGATCCAGCTGCGTTCCATACTGGTCAGTGGGCAGGTAGTAGGCGTTGGCGACGAATCCATGCTTCTCGTATGTGAACACCTCCCCCTTCTTCGCATAATCGCCCAGGTCCTTTCCAGCCTTGGCAGGGTAGAATTTGGCATTGCCGAATCCGGGCCAGACGGGCTGGTCAGGCATGAATGCATGGGTCAGGTCTATGTACTTGGCGTTTACGAAGAACTTCTGATACGCATCCCAGAGGGGATAGCTGCTCTCCTGAGCATAAAGTCCGGAGAGCCCGAATACAGCCACGTAAGTCATTGATGCATAGAGCAATCTCATCATATTACACCTCCCGTATCCTTTAAATTTAAAGCATACCTGTAAGATTTACATCGAAAAAGGAGGTGTATTATGCTGGAGTTGTTGCTTTTGTCCGCGATAGATGTGAAGGTTGGGGGTACGTTCTACACGTACATGTTCTTCTGGCAGAATTCCCTCAGTACGGATGTATCCGATAACCACTACTATGTGCATGGGGACATCACAGCCACCATGAACTTCGAGGACAATATAACCCTGTACACTTCGATAGGCGTATGGGGACCATTCGGAAAGCATCCGATAACGGGTGAGGGTGTAGAAGGTTTCGGTGGAGGACATATGCTTCTGGGATACATCAGGGTGAAGAACTTCCTGGGCTTACCCATAAACTTCAAACTGGGAAAGCAGAGACTCCTTCACAACAATGGGCTGGTCCTCTTCGATGGTGGTGAGGATGGAGCATGGGGTCTGAAGCTCTGCTACAGGCAGGAACCCGTTCATCTGGACCTCTTCGCCTATAGACTGGTGGAGGGAGGAGGAACTGCCTATATGGGAACCGGTAAGGACACCCTTATCAAGCTAGATATGAATCTATACGGATTCAGGGCGAATAAGGATTTTGGAAAAGCCAACCTGGACCTGCTGATAACTGCCAGGGAATATACCAATCAGCTTCCTGTATGGATTTATCTGGGCAGCTCGGGTAATCCATTGAAGAGTCTCAATTACTTCGCCGGATTCTCTTACCTTACGGGCAAAATGGGTAAGGATACAGCGGTATCTGCTTTTGCCTTCGAACTGGGAGCTTCCTATGATCTGACATTTGGGACCCTTGGTTTCGGTACTGTTGGATTTTCAGATGGTCAGGTAAATGTGTCCGGTGGAAAAACCACCATAAAGACTTATGAATCCGCCCTCTATG
>Ga0256832_1003884_pt1 | contig 10128 bp, 3 predicted proteins | sample 134614metaG_FD_190534 | JGI IMG/M metagenome (GOLD analysis project Ga0256832, IMG submission 190534) | Hydrothermal vent microbial communities from Lau Basin, Pacific Ocean - 134-614 | ecosystem: Environmental > Aquatic > Marine > Hydrothermal vents | place: Pacific Ocean: Lau Basin | collected...
AATGACCATACCGCTGAAGAAAAAAAACAAATGCGTTCCTTGGAAGACGCTTGCTTAAAAGAATTAAAACATTAAATGTTCCACGTGGAACGTTTCTAAATAATTTAATTTAACGTTCCACGTGGAACAAAATATCGGTCATCGAAGCAGAGTCTAGGTCGCTGAGTGGCACGACGAAGGAGTGTTGTACCGAAGCGCCGTCATCAAAACACCTCTGTTATTTCGACAGAGTCCTGACCACAAGTCGGGATGACGAGAAATCTCACACCAAATTCCCCACTTTTCTCATAATGTCACAAAAAATCAAACCTTATTTCTATTTATTACCAAATTTCTTATATTTGCTATCAAATAATTATATTATTAAGTGGTATAACTACATTACTAACATACAACCCATAGGGATAAAAGTAAAAGTATTAAAAAGTAATAGTTATGTTTATATAGATTACACGGACAAAACAATTGAAACTTATAAAAATTAAAAACATATAACCATGAAAAGATATAAGTTAAAAGCCTTATTGGTAGTTTTTCTACTGTTACAAAGTATAATCACACAAGCACAAAATACTGAACTATGGGGAATGAGTTCTTGGGGCGGAGGTTATAATTCGGGTACAATATTTAAAACCGATTCTGAAGGAAATAATTTTAGTGTTGTGCATGCTTTTTACAGAACAGTTGGGGAACACCCTAATAAAAAACTTTGTGAAGCAAGCAATGGTAAACTCTATGGAATGACTCAAGGAAGAGGAGCGTACAGTTCAGGTGTTTTATTTGAGTATGATCCAGCTACCGACACTTATATCAAAAAGTTCGATTTTGATGGTAGTGCAACAGGTGCAGGCCCTTCAGGTTCTTTAATTGAGGCTAGTAACGGAAAACTCTATGGTATGACATCTAATGGTGGTGAAAACGATTACGGTGTTCTGTTTGAGTATGATCCTGCTACCGACATCTATACCAAAAAGTTAGATTTCGATGGTAGTGCGTCAGGTGGACACCCTTTAGGTTCTTTAATAGAAGCCGGCAACGGAAAACTCTATGGTATGACCTATCGGGGAGGTGTAAATAATTATGGTGTTCTGTTTGAATACGATCTTTCTACCGACATCTATACCAAAAAGTTAGATTTTGATGGTAGTACAACAGGTTCATATCCTCGAGGTTCATTAATTGAAGCAGGTAATGGAAAATTTTATGGAATGACAAATTTAGGAGGTGCAAATAATAATGGTGTTCTATTTGAATACGATCCGACTACCGATACCTATACTAAAAAGTTAGATTTTGATGGTAGTACAACAGGTTCAAGTCCTTTAGGTTCATTGCTTGAAGCCGGCAACGGGAAGATGTATGGGATGACTGCTCATGGAGGTGCTAACTATTATGGTGTTCTATTTGAATACGATCCTATTACCAATAACTTTACAAAAAAGTTGGATTTCGATGGGAGCACACTAGGCGGTAATCCTTATGGAACTTTAATAGAAGCAAGTAACGGTAAACTCTATGGAATGACTTATCAAGGAGGTGTAAATAATTATGGTGTTCTGTTTGAATACAATCCTATTACCAATACTTATGTCAAGAAGTTAGATTTTAATGGAAGTGCAACGGGTTCATATCCTAAAGGTTCATTACTTGAGGCAACTAACGGAAAATTCTATGGAACGACTTATTATGGAGGTTCAAGTGGTGATGGTGTTCTATTTGAATACGATCCCACTACTGACATCTATACCAAAAAGTTAGATTTTGATTACAGTGCAACGGGTGCATATCCTTATGGTTCCTTACTAGAAGCCGGTAACGGTAAACTCTATGGAATGACTGTTGGAGGAGGTGTAAATAATTATGGTGTTCTGTTTGAATACAATCCTAATACCTATACTTATACCAAAAAGTTAGATTTTGATGGCAGTGTAACAGGTAGTATACCTGTTGGTTCATTAATTGAAGCCGGCAACGGCAAACTCTATGGAATCACTGTCATGGGAGGTGTAAATGATTATGGTGTTCTGTTTGAATACGATCCCACTACCGACACCTATACCAAGAAGTTAGATTTTGATGGCAGTGCAACGGGTGCATATCCTTATGGTTCCGTACTAGAAGCCGGTAACGGTAAACTCTATGGGATGACTGCTGAAGGAGGTATATATAATGAAGGTGTTCTATTTGAATTTGATACTACCACCAATATCTATACCAAGAAGTTTGATTTTTATGGTAGTATAAAAGGAAGTAAACCTCATGGACCTTTATTAGAAGCGAGCAATGGAAAACTCTATGGAATGACCAGCCGGGGAGGTGTAAATGATTATGGTGTTCTGTTTGAATACGATCCCACTACAAACACCTATACCAAAAAGTTAGATTTTAATGGCAGTGCAACGGGTGCATATCCTTATGGTTCCTTACTAGAAGCCGGTAACGGCAAATTCTATGGGATGACTGCTGAAGGAGGATTAAATGATTATGGTGTTCTATTTGAATACAATCCTGCTGCCAATTCCTATACCAAAAAGTTAGATTTTGATGGTAGTGTAACAGGTGCATATCCTTATGGTTCTTTATTTGAAGCAAGTAACGGAAAACTCTATGGACTGACTGCTTATGGTGGTGTAAATGATTATGGTGTTCTATTTGAATACAATTCTATTACCAACTCTTATACCAAAAATTTAGATTTCGATAGAAATACAATAGGTAGATATCCTTATGGTTCATTAATAGAAATAAATACAACCAATGGAATAGTGGAAAATGATTTTGGTAAACAACTAATAGTGCAACCAAATCCCAATCATGGCAATTTTGCTATTAATTTTGGTCAGGTTTATAAAAATATTGAGGTCTCAATATCAGATATGAGTGGTAAATTGGTTTATTCCAATTCTTTTACAGATACTGAAATTGTAAATATTTCCATAAAACAAGTACCTGCCGGCGTTTATTTAACGCGTATTCAAAGTGGCGAGAAAAAAGCGGTTATTAAATTGATTAAGGAATAATATTTACTAACATAACATATTAAACAATAAGTATTTTAGCAATCTATGAAGTAATAAACTAGGTCGCTGAGTGTCCCGATGACGTAGGAATCGGGATGTACCGAAGCGCCGTCATCAATGCACCCCTGTCATTTCGACAGAGTCCTGACCACAAGTCGGGATGACGAGAAATCTCACACCAAATTCCCCACTTTTCTCATAATGTCATAAAAAATCAAACTCCATTTTCATTTATTACCAAATTTCTTATATTTGCTATCAAATAATTACGTTATTTGGTGGCATAACTACATTACTAACATACAACCCCTAGGGATAAAAGTATTAAAAATATAAAACCATGAAAAAACATAAGTTAAAAACCTTATTGGCAGTATTTCTACTGTTACAAAGTATAATCACACAAGCGCAAAACACCGAACTATGGGGAATGACTTCTCATGGTGGTGATTACAATTCGGGTACGATATTTAAAACGGATTTTGAAGGCAATAATCAGAGTGTTGAATATACATTTTATAAAGTCATAGGAACAAAACCTTTAGGGAAACTCTGTTTAGCTGCTAACGGTAAACTCTATGGAATGACTTCATCAGGAGGTTCATATGATTATGGTGTTCTATTTGAATACGATCCTGCTACCAATACCTATGTTAAAAAGTTAGATTTTGATGGTAGTACGAATGGTAAATATCCTAGAGGTTCCTTACTAGAAGCCGGTAACGGAAAACTTTATGGGATGACACATGAAGGGGGTTCGAATGGTAAAGGTGTTCTATTTGAATACGATCCTGCTACCAATACCTATGTCAAAAAGTTAGATTTTGATGGTAGCGCGACAGGTAGATTTCCTCAAGGTTCATTAATAGAAGCGGGTAACGGAAAACTTTATGGAATGACTAATGAAGGAGGTGTAAATGATGATGGTGTTCTATTTGAATACGACCCCGTTACTAATGCCTATGCCAAGAGGTTGGATTTCGATAGGTATGCAACAGGTTCATATCCAAATGGTTCCTTACTTGAAGCTGGTAACGGAAAACTCTATGGTGTGACTTCATGGGGAGGATCACGTGATTATGGCGTTTTATTTGAATATGATCCTACTACTGACACTTATACCAAAAAGTTAGATTTTAATGATGCTATTGTGACAGGTAGATATCCTCTTGGTTCCTTACTAGAAGCCGGCAATGGAAAACTTTATGGGATGACTTATAAAGGGGGGGTAAACGATTTAGGTGTTCTATTTGAATACAATCCTACTACCGACACCTATACCAAAAAGTTAGATTTTGATGGTAGTTCGACAGGTAGATATCCCAAAGGTTCCTTATTAGAAGCCGGCAACGGAAAACTTTATGGGATGACACTTGAAGGTGGTTCAAATGGTAAAGGTGTTCTATTTGAATACGATCCTGCTACCGATACTTATACCAAGAAGTTAGATTTTGATGGCAGTGCAACTGGTGAATATCCTTATGGTTCCTTACTGGAAGCCGGCAACGGAAAACTCTATGGGATGACTTCAGAAGGTGGTGTAAGAGATTGGGGTGTTCTATTTGAATACGATCCTGTTACTTTTACCTATACCAAAAAGTTAGATTTTGAAAGTAGTATAAAAGGTTTATATCCTTATGGTTCCTTACTGGAAGCCGGTAACGGAAAACTCTATGGGATGACTGCTTATGGTGGTGTAAATGGTTACGGTGTTCTATTTGAATACAATCCTGTTACTGATACCTATACCAAAAAGTTAGATTTTGATGGTAGTGCAACAGGTTCACGCCCTTATGGTTCTTTAATTGAAGCCGGTAATGGCAAACTCTATGGGATGACTTATAAAGGAGGTGTAAATGATGATGGTGTTCTATTTGAATACGATCCGGCTACTAATACCTATATCAAAAAGTTAGATTTTGATGGTAGTGCGATAGGTTCACATCCAGAAAGTTCCTTATTAGAAGCTGGTAACGGAAAACTCTATGGGATGACATCTAAAGGTGGTGTAAACGATTATGGTGTTCTATTTGAATACGATCCCATTACCAATACCTATACCAAAAAGTTAGATTTCGATGGCAGTGCAACAGGTGCAATGCCTGGTGGTTCCTTACTAGAAGCCGGCAACGGGAAACTCTACGGTATGACTTATTATGGAGGTTCAAATACTTTTGGTGTTCTATTTGAATACGATCCTGCTTCCAATATCTATATCAAAAAGTTAAATTTTAATGGTACGACAGGTAGATATCCTGATGGTTCCTTACTAGAAGCCGGTAACGGCAAACTCTATGGGATGACATCTCAAGGAGGTGTAAATGATAATGGTGTTTTATTTGAATACGATCCTGCTACCGATACGTATACCAAAAAGTTAGATTTTGATGATCCTATTGTGACAGGTATATATCCTTATGGTTCTTTAATTGAAGCAAGTAACGGAAAACTCTATGGAATGACATCTCTTGGTGGTGTAAACAATGATGGCGTTCTATTTGAATACAATCCTAATACCGACATCTATACCAAAAAGTTGGATTTCGATGGTAGTACAACGGGTGAACGTCCTTATGGATCTTTAATAGAAATAAATGCCACCAATGGAATAGTTGAAAATGATTTTGGTAAACAACTAATGGTGCAACCTAATCCCAGTAATGGCAATTTTGCTATTAGTTTTGGTCAGGTTTATAAAAATATTGAGGTCACAATATCTGACCTTAATGGTAAATTGGTTTATTCCAATTCTTATAAAGATGCCGAAACAGTAAATATTTCCATAAAACAAGTACCAGCCGGCATTTATTTAACGCACATTCAAAGTGGCGAAAAGAAAGCGGTTATTAAATTGATTAAGGAATAATATATACCAACACAATATATTAAACAATAAGTGTTTTAGCAAACTAAGAAGCAGAATATCAGGTCGCTGAGTGTCCCGATGACGTAGGAATCGGGATGTACCGAAGCGCCGTCATCAATGCACCCCTGTCATTTCGACAGAGTCCCGACCACAAGTCGGGATGACGAGAAATCTCACACCAAATACCCCGCTTTTCTATAATGTCACAAAAATCAAACTTTATTTCTATTTATTACCAAATTTCTTATATTTGCTATCAAATAATTACGTTATTAAGTGGTATAACCACATTGTTTGTAAAAATTAAAAAAACAAATCGTAAAAAAAATAATAAAAATACTTATATTTCGCTACGCGTCAATAAGAATAAAGACTAAAAACCTGCAAAATATTATTAACATTAAAATACCTCAAAAATGAAAAAACTAAATTTAATTTTATTATTTGCTGTCTTATTTGTAATTATTAACGGTTGTAAAAAAGATGAACAGGAAGAAAATCAAACCGAAGACACCAACACTTTTCCGGGACAAACCGTATTAGTAAACGGCGGTACATTTATGATGGGAAGTCCTAGCGGTACAGGTAATAGTAACGAACACCCACAACACAGTGTAACGGTAAGCAGTTTTAGAATAAGCAAATACGAAATAACCAACCAACAATATGCTGACTTTATGAACGCCATAAATGCCAATGCAGATGGTAGCGTAGGTGGTGTTGAATATTTAGATATGGATAGTGAATACATTCAAATAAGCTACAATGGCAATAGTTTTGTAGTGGATGCCGGCAAAGAGAATCATCCTGTAATGGAAGTAAGTTGGTACGGTGCCAAAGCATATAGCGAATATTACGGTGGTCGTTTACCCACCGAAGCCGAATGGGAATTTGCCGCAAGAGGCGGTAACAATAGCAACGGCTATACCTATTCTGGCAGTAACAATGTTAATGACGTTGCCTGGTATAATGGCAATTCAGGATTTTTAACACGCACCGTAGGCACAAAAAACGCCAACGAATTAGGTTTACACGATATGAGTGGCAATGTAGGGGAATGGTGTAATGATTGGTTCGGTGATAACTATTATAGCAGTAGCCCCAGTAATGACCCGCAAGGTCCTTCTTCCGGCACCTACCGTATTTTTCGTAATGGTAGTGTGAGCTACAGCGCCTTCTACTGTCGTGTTGCCTTTCGCAACATTACCAACCCAACCGGCACGTACCTTAATTTGGGCTTCCGCCCTGTGTTTATTCAATAGTTCAAAGTTTCCTATATGGCTTTTCTTTTGAGCTATGTGGCAGCAGCTTTATACTTTTGCTAAAAAGTGAAGTAGGGACGACTGAACGAAAAGTAAAAGCATGAAATACCGCGAAGCCGCCGATTTTTTTAATCTAACAGATCCATTAATTAACCTGTTAGATTTCAATAAATAATAATATTCATAATAAATGAATTTAAAATCAATCTAAATTATTGTTAATAAATAAAATAAGAATCATTAACTTTTGCTAACACTATATATATCACATAGAGAGATGCTCGCCTACTTCAATCTTTCGGCTTATTTGCACCGGAAAATTCATAGAATTTTACTGGCGCAAATGAAAAGATAGAAAAATTCTATGAATATTCCTATCTTTGTAGCATAAGGTGAAGGAATGCGAACTTTTAAGCGGCTACGATGCCATATATTAACTGTTAACATACAACCCCTAGGGATAAAAGTATTAAAAATATAAAACCATGAAAAAACACAAATTAAAACCATTAGTAGCAGTAGTAGCATTACTACTTAGTGCAATCACACAAGCACAAAACACCGAACTATGGGGAATGACTACCGAAGGAGGTGTTTATAATCAAGGAACGATTTTTAAAACCGATTCTGAAGGCAATAATCAGAGTGAAGAATATTTATTTCAACTTGTTGTTGGTAAGTATCCTAAAGCTGGTCTTTGTGTAGCAAGTAATGGAAAATTTTATGGTGTAACTTCATCAGGCTTACACAGCAAGGTTGTTTTGTTTGAATATGATCCTGTTACTAACACTTATTTAGAAAAATTGGAATTCGATGTAAATACTATGGGGAGTGAAGCTCATGGATCTTTTGTTGAAGCGAGTAATGCTAAACTCTATGGGATGACATCTGAAGGGGGAGCAAATGATTTAGGTGTTCTATTTGAATATGACCCTGCTACTAATATCTATACCAAAAAATTAGATTTTAATGGAACTGTTTTGGGAGGTTATCCACACGGATCTTTAATAGAAGCCGGGAACGGAAAACTCTATGGAATGACTTCGCAAGGAGGTGTTAATAATGATGGTGTTTTATTTGAATACGATCCTGCTACAAGTACCTATACCAAGAAATTTGACTTTGATGGTGCAACCACAGGAAGTAAGCCTTATGGTTCTTTAATAGAAGCCGGTAACGGCAAACTCTATGGCATGACTTATGAGGGCGGTATAAGAGATCGAGGTGTTCTATTTGAATATAATCCGGCTACCGATACCTATACCAAGAAGTTAGATTTTGATAACAGTGCAACAGGTAGACGTCCTGATGGTTCTTTAATAGAAGCCGGTAACGGCAAACTCTATGGAATGACTACTTTTGGAGGTGTAAATAATGATGGTGTTCTATTTGAATACAATCCTGTTACCGATACCTATACCAAAAAGTTTGATTTCGACGGTAGTGCGACAGGTGCACGACCTTATGGTTCCTTACTTGAAGCCGGTAATGGAAAACTTTATGGAATGACAGCTGGTGGAGGTGCGAATAATGATGGTGTTTTATTTGAATACGACCCAATTGCCGATATCTATACCAAAAAGTTAGATTTTGATGGAACAGATAAGGGTAAAAACCCAACAGGTTTTTTAATAGAAGTAAATAATGATAAACTCTATGGGCTAACCCGAAATGGAGGATCTCTAGATAAAGGTGTTCTGTTTGAATACGATTTTACAAATGATACTTTTGATAAAAAGCTTGATTTTGGTGGTAGTGTACAGGGTTATAGGCCTTATGGTTCTTTATTGCTGTATTCTAATGGAAAGCTTTATGGAATGACATCTATGGGTGGTATTTATAATAAAGGAGTACTGTTTGAGTGCAATCCCATTACAGGGGAATATTCTAAGAAGTTAGATTTTGATGGAATCGCTATGGGTAGTATGCCGACTGGTTCTTTAATTCAAACAAGTAGTAGTAGTTTATATGGAGTGACTGGCGGAGGTGGTGTAAATGGTTATGGTGTTATATTTGAATACAATCCGGCTACCAATGTATATACCAAAAAGTTTGATTTTGATGGAACTGTAAATGGAAGTTACCCCGTTTTTTCTTTAATGGAAGCTAGTAATGATAAGCTCTATGGAGTGACTTCCGGAGGAGGTTCAAATGATGATGGTGTTCTTTTTGAATATGACCCCGCTACTAATACTTATACCAAAAAGTTTGATTTTGATGGAGTTGTAAATGGAAGAGATTCATCTGGTTCATTAGTAGAAGTAGGTAACGGTAAATTATATGGGACTACTGAATATGGCGGTGTAAATGATGATGGTGTTCTTTTTGAATATGACATAATTAGTGGAATCTATACAAAAAAAATAGATTTTGATTGGCATACGGTCGGTAATAATCCTATTGGCACTTTAGTGCAAGCAGACAATGGAAAACTTTACGGAATGCTTAGGTTTGGTGGTCATCATAATGGTGGTATTTTGTTTGAATACGATCCAGCAACCAATATATATACAAAAAAAATACATTTAGATTGGGATACAACAGGTATTCACCCTTTTGGTTCTTTAATGAAAGCAAGTAATGGCAAACTCTATGGAATGACTTTAGAAGGAGGTGTAAATGGTTTAGGTGTGCTATTTGAATACGATCCGTCCACCGGTATCGCAACCAAAAAGTTGGATTTTGATGGGGCTAATGGGGCACATCCCTTTTATAACCATTTAATAGAAATAAATACCACCAATGGAATAGTGGAAAATGATTTTGGTAAACAACTAATGGTGCATCCAAACCCTAATCATGGCAATTTTACTATTAATTTTGGTCAGGTTTATAAAAATATTGAGGTTACAATATCTGATTTGAATGGTAAACAGATTTATTCCAATTCTTTTACAGAAGCCGAAACAATGAATATTTCCATAAAACAAGTACCAGCCGGCATTTATTTAACTCGTATTCAAAGTGGAGAGAAAAAAGC
>Ga0256832_1003885_pt1 | contig 10125 bp, 10 predicted proteins | sample 134614metaG_FD_190534 | JGI IMG/M metagenome (GOLD analysis project Ga0256832, IMG submission 190534) | Hydrothermal vent microbial communities from Lau Basin, Pacific Ocean - 134-614 | ecosystem: Environmental > Aquatic > Marine > Hydrothermal vents | place: Pacific Ocean: Lau Basin | collected...
GCACAGGAAATTCCTCCTAAATTTTCAATCAAACAGGGGTATTTAGAGCAGTCAAATGTTAATGGAATTGAGGCTATGATAGAGCTGATCAATGCACAGAGAAGATTTGAGATATACGGAAATCTAATGAGAAGCCTTGATCAGATGGAACAAAAAAGCAATGAGATAGGAAGAGCTTAAGAGAGGTGAGAAAAGATGATAAGGGCATTATGGACTTCAGCTTCAGGAATGCAAGCACAGCAGACGAACCTTGATGTGATATCCCACAATATAGCCAATGTAAATACAGTGGGATTTAAAAGAAGTAGAGCAAACTTTGAGGATCTGATCTATCAGGATCTGAAAGATCCGGGAGTTATGAGCTCAAATGAAACAAGAGTTCCCTCGGGGATACAGATAGGCTTAGGAGTAAAGCTGTCTGATGTCTCAAAGATATTCACACAGGGAAGCCTTATGAAAACAGATAAACCCCTTGATTTAGCCATTCAGGGGGAAGGTTTTTTCAAGATAGAGCTTCCCGGAGGAGGAGAGGCTTACACAAGAGCGGGAAACTTTCAGGTTGACAACGAGGGGTATGTTGTTACACCAAACGGGTATAAACTGTCACCTAACATACAGATATCTTCTCCAGAAACCCTCATAAGCATAAACATAAGCCCAAACGGAAAGGTTTATCTTGTTAGAAACGAAGGGGGACAGCAAACTGTTGAGGAGCTTACGGACATAAAACTGTACAAATTTATAAATCCTGCAGGATTAAAAGCGATAGGAGAAAACCTTTTTGTCCAGACGGAAGCATCAGGTGATCCAATTGAGGGGGATCCTAATACCGACGGTTTTGGGAAGCTTGCACAGGGATTTTTAGAGGCATCAAATGTTAATATAGTTGAGGAGATGGTTAATCTGATTGTAGCCCAGAGGGCTTACGAGATAAACTCTAAAGGTATTATAACAGCAGATGAGATGCTCAGGACTGTTGGATCACTTAAGACTTAATCTATTTTTACTTTTTTTGCTGTTTTCTTTCAGCTACGGCGAAACGGTTATTAAGCTAAAAAAATATGTGGAAACAGAAAAGCCGAACCTGAATCTTTCCCAAATAGCAGACATAAAAACAGAAAATAAAAGTTTTTTGCAGTTTCTTTCAAGCATAAAGGTTGCAGAAAATCTCAAACCGGGAGAAAAGACCACCCTAACCAAAAAGGATATTAAAAACATTCTCAAAAAAAATTATGTTGATCCAGACTCTGTGATAATCACCGGAAGCAGTGTAACACTAAAAAGAAAAGAGATCATAATATCAAAGCAGACCGTAGAAGAAAAAGTGTCAGAATACCTGAAAAAAAAATATAAGGATATCAATATTGAAAGCATAGATTTCAGCCTTAAACCATTTAAACCTGACTCAGAGTATAAAATTAAGATAAAAGAAAGGTCTAAAACAACTTCCCGCATATACCTGACAGCTTTAGTAATCCAGAAAGGAAAGGAGAAGAAAATAAACATTTCTGTAAGATACAAGCAGATGGTAAACGCCCCTGTTCCAAAAAAAGATCTTTTAAGGGGACAGATAATAAATGAGGAAGACATTGAGATAAAAAAAGTTCCTGCACAGAGAGGAATAATAACAGATAAAAAACTTCTTGTCGGTGCTGTTGTCAGAACAACCCTAAAAAAAGGAAAACCGGTAAAAATAAGCATGATAACCCCGGATTATCCTGTAAAAAGAAGGAGTTATGTAAAAGTGATCTACGACCGAAATGGAATAAAGATAGAAATCACAGGGATAGCCCTTGAGAATGGAATTATTGGGCAGGTAATAAAGGTAAAAAACCAGTCAACAGGGAAGATACTGCCATGCAAGGTAATTGGAAAAGATACAGTTTTATTTGTAGGTGGGCTTTAATACTGCCTGTTATTTTCCTCTTTTCATGTGCAGAAAAAAAGCAGACCTTAAAACCGTTTGAACCAAAACCACCTGAGATACAGTCAGAAAGACCTGTTTCTCCACCAGGATCTTTATTTACAGAAGCAACCGCAACAAACCTTTTTTCAGATGACAAGGCTTATCAGGTAGGAGATGTAATCACTGTTAAAGTTATAGAGAACATTTCAGGCTCAGGAAGTGCAAACAGCCAGTCTTCAAGGGATACATCAGTTGATCTTGACTTTCCTTCCCCTACCCTTATGGGAAAACCCCTTGTTAACAAATCTCCTATAGCAGGTATGAAAGCAGGTTCAAAAAATAACTTTAAAGGAACAGGAAAGACTGACAGAAAAGCAAGGCTAATAGCAACAATCTCTGCAAGGGTCGTGAAGGTTTATCCAAACGGAAATCTTTTTATAGTTGGCAAAAAAATCATAAAGATCAATGAAGATGAGCAGGTACTCAGAATATCCGGCATTGTAGAACCTACATACATAGATCAGGACAACTCTATCTTATCCTCAAAAATCTCAGATATGTACATAGAGTACAACGGCAAAGGATTTATAGCAGATAATCAGCGTCCAGGGTGGCTCGCACAGTTTCTTACAAAAATCTGGCCTTTTTAGGAGGGTAATATGGGCCTCAGATATATTTTGTTAGGTATGCTTATCTTCAGTTTTTCCTTTGCAGAAAATTTAGTAAAGATTAGAGACGAGGTTAATGTTGTCGGTTTAAGACCTAATTATCTTATAGGATACGGAATTGTTGTAGGTTTGAAAGGAACAGGAGACGGAACAACCACAAGATATACCCTCATAAGCATAGCAAACATGCTGAAAAAAATGGGAATATATATAGACCCTGCACAGGTTAAAACAAAAAATTCTGCTGCCGTCATGGTAACAGCAAAACTTCCTCCTTTCGCAAAAACAGGAATGAGGTTTGATGTTACAGTAGCATCAATGGGTGATGCGAAGGACATAGGGAACGGTGTTCTGATCAGAACACCACTTTTTGGACCTGACGGAAAGGTTTATGCATTTGCGCAGGGATCTGTTTCCACAGGTGGAGGTTTTTCAGAGTCTAACAAGGGGGGAAAGGTTGTTAAAAACTTCCCTACTACAGGTGTTGTAGTTGATGGGGGAATAGTTGAGAAGGATCTTCCCTTTGATTTTTCAAAAATGAATCAGCTTGTTTTAACTTTAAAAAGACCTGATTTTTCAAAGGCAATTCAGATACAGGACGTGATAAACAACCATTTTGGAATAGAAATAGCAAAAGCCGTTGATGCAACAACTGTAAAAGTGGCTTTTCCACAGGGGAAAGATAAGGTTAAAACGGTGGGAGAGATACTCAGCCTTAATATAAAAACAGATTCAGAACCTACAATTGTCATTTATGAAAGAACAGGGACTGTTATAATGAGCGGTGATATAAAGATAGACGCTCCGATATATGTTTCCCACGGGAATATATATGTTTCTGTTGAGAAAAAACCTGAAGTATCACAGCCCCCTCCACTTTCTGGAGGTGAAACGGTTCAGACAGAAGAAGTGAAAACAACGGTAGTAGAAGAAAAGGGCAGAATATTTGCTATACATTCACCGAGGTTGAAAGATCTTGTGGAGGCTCTCAATGATATTGGCGTATCGCCAAGGGATCTTATAGCTATAATTCAGGCAATAAAAAACACAGGGAAACTCCACGCAAAGATAGTAATAATGTAAAAGGGGTATAAATTATGTTCAATCCAGATATGAAGATAAAACCTTATTGGGAAATGAAAGATCTTTCGCAGATCAAAAAGCCTGAAGATGCTGCAAAGGAGTTTGAAGCAATGCTTGTAAGAATGATAATGAAGGAATTCAGGAAGACCCTTGACGGAGGTATATTCTCAAGCTCTTTTTCATATAAAATGTATATGGATATGTTTGATATGCAGATAGCAGAGGCTGTGGCTTCATCAGATAGTTTAGGTCTTAAGCAGTACATACTTGATGCACTTAAAGTTTACGAAAAATACTCCTCCGGAGAATAGATGGGAGATACCCTGAACTCAATCTTTAATAGATTGAACCAGTATTCTGATGCGATAGTTGTAGTCCTGATAATAATGATTATCGGGGCTATGGTTCTTCCTGTTCCCCCTTTTTTACTTGACATTCTCCTTACAGCAAGCATTACATTTTCTATTGTTATACTGATGACAACCCTTTACGTTCAGAACCCCCTTCAGCTTTCTTCCTTTCCTTCGCTTCTATTGATAGCTACACTTTTCAGGCTGTCTCTCAATGTTGCAACAACAAGGAGGATACTGCTTCACGGACATGAGGGACCAGATGCTGCAGGGCACGTTATTCAGGCTTTCGGAGAGTTTGTTGTAGGAGGAAGCTATATTGTAGGGGCTATAGTTTTTGTCATACTTGTAACAATCAACTACATAGTGATAACAAAGGGAACAGAAAGAATATCAGAGGTTGCTGCAAGGTTTACCCTTGATGCACTGCCAGGAAAACAGATGGCTATAGATGCTGACCTGAATGCCGGAATAATTGATGAAAAGGAAGCCCAGAGAAGGAGAATGCAGATACAGAAAGAGGCAGATTTTTACGGAGCGATGGACGGTGCTTCAAAATTCATTAGGGGTGATGCTGTTGCAGGCATTATAATAGCGATAGTAAATATAATAGGTGGGCTTGCTATAGGAATTCTCCAGCACAACATGGATGTGCAGACGGCTCTCCAGAACTTCACCCTCCTCACAGTTGGTGACGGGCTTGTTTCACAGATACCTTCCCTTATTACATCAACAGCAGCAGGTTTGATGGTTACAAGGGCTGTTTCTGAGGAGAATTTAGGAAAAGAGGTTTTTCAACAGCTTACAGGCTTTCCAAAAGCTCTGTATATGGCATCTTTTTCAATCTTTGCAATGGGTATAGTTCCGGGAATGCCTTTTATTCCCTTTTTGCTTTTGTCTGCCCTTATCGGAATAACAGCATTTATGATGAATCAGCTTCTTAAGAAAAGGGAGGTTGAGGTTGCTGAAGAAAAGGCAAGAGAGCTACTGAAAACAGCTGAAGAGGAAGAAAAACCTGAGGAGATACTTCCTCAACCTGAACTTATAACATTTGAAATAGGATATGCTCTTATACCTTACGTTGACGAATCCCAGAACGGAGAGATAGTGAAAAGGATAAGATCTCTAAGGAAACAGCTGTCAAAGGATCTGGGTATCATAATCCCTCTCGTTCACATAAAAGACAACCTTGAACTCAAGCCAGGAGAATACAGGATACTAATTAGAGACATAGAGGTTGGGAGAGGAGAGATACACCCTGATAAACTTCTTGCTATAGATACAGGAACAACGAAAGGAAAAATAGAAGGAATAAAGACAAAAGAGCCTGCGTTTGGTCTTGATGCGTACTGGATAGATGAATCTCTTAAAGATAAAGCAAAGATGCTCGGATACACCGTTGTTGACATACCAACGGTGGTTATAACCCATCTGTCTGAGATAATCAAAAAGCATGCAGATGAGGTTCTTGGAAGAAGTGAAACAAAAGAGCTTATAGACTCTCTCTCATCAAGGTATCCGGTAGTGAGGGAGATAGTTCCTGAACAGGTTCCACTGAACATAGTTCACAGAGTCCTGCAGAACCTTTTAAGAGAAGGAGTGCCTGTGAGAGATCTCCTAACTATAATAGAAACGCTTTCAGATAACATAACAAAAACAAACGATCCTGAAGTTTTAACGGAATTTGTAAGACAGGCGTTAAACAGAATGATCACATCTATATACCAGAAAAACAACACCCTTTACGCTTTGACTTTAGGTCCTAAAACAGAGAATTACATTATGGAAAAAGTTCAGGAAAACGGGGGAACCCTTCCTCCTTTTGAACCTACTTTTGTTCAAAAACTGGTTCATCAACTTACAGAAAAAGCACAGCAGTTTGTTCTCCATCAGGCAACCCCTGTCCTTCTTACATCACCTGCAACAAGAAGGTTTGTAAAGAAAATAATAGAGCCTTACCTTCCTGACTACGTTGTGTTATCTTATGCTGAGATAGATCCGAAAGTTAAAGTAAATGTTCTGGGAGTTGTAGATCCTTATGGAGATTAAGATTTACGAGGGTTACGATCTGGAAAAGCTTATACAGAAGGCAAAAGATGAACTTGGAGAGGACATAAAGATCCTCCATTATGAGACTGTTGAGGAAAAAAAGTTTTTCTTCTTTAAAGGTAAAAAAAAGTACAGACTTTTTGTTGAACCGGTTGACGAACAGGAACTTGCCGAACCTGTTCTGAAGTTTGAGGAACTTCTTGAAAAGGTAGAGGATCTGATAGACAAGAAAATAAGAAACTCTCTGCCAAAATATGCACAGGGGCTTGCAACCCCTGAAAATCTCCCTCCACACATTCAGACAGGTTCTGTTTCGTCAAACATATTTAATGAGTTTACCGGAGATGCCCTTTATCTTGTGGAACAGCTACTGGAAAAAGATGTTCTTCCTGATGTGGCAAAAAAGATAGTTACAGAAGGATGCGGTCTTGACATAGATACTAACAAGTGGGATCTTAACACAGTTACAATAAAAGAAGCTGTAATAAAGGGAATAAAGAAACATATTAAATTTACAGGAAGTTTTGAGAACGGCAGTGATGGACTTCAGATATACGCTTTTGTAGGTCCCACCGGGGTAGGAAAAACCACAAATCTTTTTAAGATTGCCTCACAGCTTGTTATAGATAAGAAGAAAAAAGTAGCCGTAATTAGCACAGACACATTTAAGGTGGGAGCTTCCCATCAGGCAAGGACTTATGCAAACATTCTGAACATACCCTTTTACTCAATATCTGAATCTAAAAAGCTAAAGAATACTGTTGAACAGCTTAGAAAGTTTGATTTTATCTTGATTGATACGGTAGGAAGAAGCCATTATGACTACTGGAGATTGGGAGAAATAAAAGAGATACTAAGCAGTCTTGAGGAAGAGATAAAACATGTTCTGACAGTTAGCTGTAATTTTAAAAATGAAGATGCTTTGGAGGTTGTTCATAAGTATCAGACATTTTTCCCTATACATTCATTATTTTTCACAAAAATAGACGAGACCTTAAAACCGGGACTTCTACTTAATCTACCTGTTGAAACAAACCTGCCTGTATCCTACCTCAGCACAGGTCAGCGGGTTCCTGAAGACCTGAAGGTTCTTAATCCTGAAGTGATGGCTTCCTATCTAATCAGTTCATAACGGAGGTTGTGATGGAAGAGCAGGCAAAAGGGCTTCTAAAACTTGTAAATGAGAAAAAAATAGACAGAAATACGAAGTTCCTTGCTGTTGCAAGCGGTAAAGGAGGGGTGGGAAAAACAAATTTTGCCGTCAACTTTTCTTATATTCTTGCAAATGATTTTGGGAAGAAAGTTCTTTTAATAGATGCTGATATTGGAATGGCAAATGTTCACATACTTGTAAATGTCAACACAAAGAAAACCCTTAAAGATATACTGAGCGGTGAAAAGATAGAAGATATTATATTTTCAACACGGGGAATAGATATCCTTCCCGGATTTTCCGGTATAGATGCTATAAATGAGGTTGAGGACAGCGCTGTTTTCAGGTTTGTCCAGAATCTGAACGATGTATCAGAAAATTACGACTACATCATTATTGATACAGCGGCAGGTATAGATAACAAAGTGATCTCATTTATAAGGGCATCTTCAAAAACCTATGTTATAACAACGCCTGAGCCTACAGCGATTATGGATGCTTATGCCCTTATAAAATCAATGAAGAAGCTTTATGATTATTCAGATTTCAAAATAGTTGTTAATATGGTGAAAAATGAAGAAGAAGGTATTGAAACTTATGAAAGGCTGAGATCCTCAGTAAGTAAATTTCTTGATATTGACCTTCAGTTAGGTGGTATTCTGAGCCTGACAAAAAATATACAAAAAACTGTAAAACGAAAGCAGATAATCTCTGAGGTGTACCCTTCAGATAAATTTGTACTACAGCTTAAAAAAATTGCCTCAGAGGAATTGGGAGAACCTCCTCCTCCTATGAAAGAAAGTTTCTGGGAAAAAGTGGTTAACTTTCTGAAAAAAGATTGAAAATGGAAAAAAAAGAAAGAGAAAAACTTATCCTTGAAAACATATCTCTTGTTAAGAAGGTTGCGAGTAAAATCTATTACAGACTGCCTAAAGGTGATATAGAGTTTGACGACCTTGTGAATGTCGGCGTAATAGGTTTGATGAAAGCGATAGAAAAGTACGACAGCGACAAAGCAAAATTTTCAACATATGCCTATATAAAAATAAGAGGTGAGATACTTGATTATTTAAGAAGTCTTGACATAGTTCCAAGAACTGTAAGAGATAAAATTAAAAAAGAACCTCCTCTGGAGGAGGGAAAATCTGTCCCCCTGTCAAATACAGCAGTCATGGTAAGTATAGAAAAAGCCCTTTCTTCAGATGAAAGCCTGAAAATCGTTGATACCCTCGTATCAAAAAGAGAAACGCCTGAGGAGGAAGTTATTAAGGAAGATCAGAAGGAAAAACTTCTTCAGGCTATAGACCTTCTGTCAGAAAAAGAAAAAAAGGTTCTTCAGATGCTGTATTTTGAGGAAAAAGATCTGAAATCTGTGGCAGACGAGATAAAGGTTTCTGTATCAAGGGTATCCCAGATAAAATCTGAAGCAATAAAAAAATTAAAATCAATACTTGTAATATGAGTTACCAGTTTTCCTTAAGGCTTCTAAGTTTTGAAGCTCTATCTGTTTCTTTTACAGAACCTTCAGGTTTGTAGTAATTGGGAAGATCTTTTATATCCTTTTTATAGTAGTTAGGAACTTTCTGCAGAGAGCCTTTGTAATAGTTTGGGGCATTTTCCGGCTTTGCTTTGTAGTATTTTGGGGTTTTCCTTATCTCCCCTTTGTAATATCTGTACTGGTTTTTATAAACATTCTCATATAAATAGTAAGAAAGACCTCCAATACTGAAAAACACAACAGCAAGCACAGAAAACAACAGCAGTCTGTTCATTTTACCGCCCTCAGTTTTAAATATCTGCCAAACTTTCTGAGTTTCAACATTTAATTAAGTTTTGCAAAAAGACGAAACATTATTTAAATTAAACCTTAAGAATTATTATGCATATCTCAAAGATTTACGGAAAAGGGCTTTACAATAAGAAAGCAAAAAATATATCTAAAGGGAAGGATATTTTTGCGTCTATATTTGAATCAATGGGTAAATCAGATAACAAGAAGAGGTCTCCCCAAAAAACCTCAGCAGATAAAAACCTGTTTCAAACTACACCTTCTTCCATTCACTTAAATCTCAAAGAAAATAAAGTATCAAAAAAACAAAAGGAAGAAGAAGTTCAATCTCCAGAAGAAAACTTTTTAGATAGACAGCAGGAAGATTTATCTTTCGGAGAAGAAAGTGTTGATTCTAAAGAAACTGTTGAAAACAACCTCAAAAGAGAGGAAAATAAAAAGATTAACACCGGCTCAGGTAAAAACAGGATCAAAAATCCTGAGGTTCAGCATAACTTTCACTATAATGAAGCCTTTTTAAGGGAAGATTCTAACAGGAAACTTAATTCCGGTTACAGCCTGATACAGCCTGAATTAGTACAGTCTGGAGCCACAACCCGGAAAATCTCAAAACCAAAGACGACCATTCAAGCGAAAGGGAAATCTTCTGTTGTTTATGAACATTTAAGGGAAAGTACCCATGCTGCAAACTTTTCTACTCTTGAAAAAAAGATAACAGTATTGGAAAAAAAGACAGAAAACATTTCTGAAAAAATTATTCAGGATAAAAACAACAGCATTTTTGAGGGAACAATAAAAGAAGTATCTGCTGTGGAACAGCATTCTGAAAAAATCAGGCAAAACTCAGATGCTGCTTTCGTAAAGCAGGAAAAAGTATCAGCAGGTATTCCACTGTATTCCTTTTTTTCTCCGGAAAAAGAAAAAACCCCTGTTAATAATCTATTGGATAAAAAAAACAGTAGAATTAACAACCTTATAAACACAGAACATTCACATAAGGGGAAAACCAAGAAAAACCAGAAAGGGACAGAGCATATTAACGCACCTTATCCAGAACAGATCAAAGAAGAACCATCAGTGCGAAAAAAGGAGGTTGATGCCGGACATATAGCAGATATACCGGCTAA
>Ga0256832_1003886_pt1 | contig 10125 bp, 9 predicted proteins | sample 134614metaG_FD_190534 | JGI IMG/M metagenome (GOLD analysis project Ga0256832, IMG submission 190534) | Hydrothermal vent microbial communities from Lau Basin, Pacific Ocean - 134-614 | ecosystem: Environmental > Aquatic > Marine > Hydrothermal vents | place: Pacific Ocean: Lau Basin | collected...
GCATGTCATGGGCGTGCCGCCGGAACACCCGGACTACATTACGGCACGCGAGTCGATCCGCCGACTGGTGGTGGAGAGCCGGGAGAAACGCGGCGGCCGCCCTCGATACGTACAGCCCTGCGTCTCGCCGGTGTGGGATACGGCTCTGGCCACGCATGCACTGCTGGAAGCCGGAACGCCCGCTGACGATCCGCGCATCCGCAAGGCCTGCGACTGGCTAGCCGATCTGCAGATTCTCGACGTGAAAGGCGACTGGGCGGTGAACGCCCCGGATCTGCCACCCGGTGGCTGGGCTTTCCAGTATCGCAACGACCACTACCCGGACGTGGACGACACTGCCGTCGTCGGCATGCTGCTGCACCGGGTGGACCCGGAACGCTACCGCGAGAACATCGCCCGCGCCGTGAAATGGATCATCGGCATGCAGAGCTCCAACGGCGGCTGGGGCGCCTTCGACATCGACAACGACGCGGAGTTTCTCAACTCCATCCCCTTCGCCGATCACGGGGCGCTGCTGGATCCGCCCACCGCCGACGTCACCGCCCGCTGTCTGTCCTTCCTCGCTCAGACCGGCATGCCCTCCGATCACGAGGTGATCCGCCGCGGCATCGCCTGGTTGCGGGACGAACAGGAGGAGGACGGATCCTGGTTCGGCCGCTGGGGCACGAACTACATCTACGGCACGTGGTCCGTACTGTGCGCCCTGAACGCCTGCGGCGAGGACATGGCCCAGCCATGGATCCGCAAGGCCGTGGAATGGCTGAAATCCCGACAGCGAGAGGATGGCGGCTGGGGAGAGGACGGCCGCAGCTACTGGCCGCAGCATCGCGACGACCCGCCGCTCGCCTCCACGCCCTCGCAGACCGCCTGGGCCATGCTGGCCCTGATGGCGGCCGGAGAGGTGGACGACCCGGCGCTCGAGCGCGCCGTGCGCTATCTGGAAGCCACGCCGCGCGACGGCGAGCGCTGGCGGGAAGACCTCTATACGGCCGTCGGTTTTCCGAAGGTCTTCTACCTGCGCTATCACGGCTACGCCGCCTATTTCCCCGTCTGGGCACTGGGCCGCTATGCCCGCCTCCGTCAGTCCAACGCCCGCCAAGTGGAATGGGGCATGTAGCCGGGCGTGCGGATGCGTCGACGCACGACCTTCGGCCACGTTACGCCGGGCGGGACACTCCCTGTGCGGCGTCACTCCGCTCCACACCGATCACGTTGCCGCAGCATGGCATGAGAGGCCTTGTTTGTGCCTTCCATAGACATTAACCTGTCGCTCGCTGGCAAAATGGACAATCGGGGCGGGGCGGAGAAAGAGGATTGGAATTCGGCCATGAAAAAACGCCCGGCAGGCATTGTCACCGGCTTGCAGCTCGAGGCCCGCATCGCCCGGAAGGCGGGCTCCGGAGTGCTCGTCTCCTGTCGCGGCATGGGGCCCAAACGGGCTCGCGAGGCGGCGGAGGAACTGGTCCGCAGAGGCGCGCGGGGGCTGGTGAGTTTCGGCTTCGCCGCGGGCCTCGTCGCGGAGGCGGCGCCGGGAATGCTTTTCGTGCCCTCCACGATCCGCACCGCAGAGGGCGGAATGATCACCACGGACATGATCTGGCGCGAACGGCTGCTGGGCAGCTTCCGCAAAATCATGGAGGTTTCGGACGCCCCGCTTGCTTCGGTGCGCCGCCCCCTGCCCTCCTACCTCGACAAGGCTTCCGCCTGGGCCCGCACGCAGGGCGCGGCGGCGGACATGGAGAGCGCCGCAATCGCCGCCGTGGCGCGCCGTGCCGGAATTCCCTTCGTAGTGGTCCGCGCCGTGGCCGATCCGGTGGACTTCAATCTGCCCCCCGCGGCTTCCGTGGCGGTGGGCATGGACGGACGCATCAGACCCTGGCATCTGTTGATGTCCCTGTGGCGTTATCCCGTGCAGATGCGGGCGCTGCGTGAGCTGGCGGAGCATGCACGACGCGCGAAAAGCGCTTTACGCAAGGCCGTCATGGCGGCAGGGCCGGATTTTGCTCTTAATGTTGACGCCAAAAAGCCGGAAAATCGCAATACGCTGGCCCATTAGTGCCATTATCTCCCCCGTTCGCAATTTTCAAATGCTACCCCCGGAGTATTTCATGCGTAGAGTTGAGACTGCGATCATCCTGTTCGGCGTCTTTTTCGGCATGGGCTTCGCTCAGGCCGATGACAATACCGTAGGGGACTGCAACAAGATCGCGGAAACATGCCGTCGCGAAGCCGATGGCGGCACCATGAGTCACGAGTGCACGCGCAAGTATGACGCGTGCATGAACAATGCCCGGTGTGATGACGTCTACCTGAGCTGCCTGGAGCTTCGCGAAGAGGATCCGGGCGTGGCCGAACACATCTGCACGACGGAGCGGGACAAGTGCCTCGCGGCGCAGATGCGCAAGTAGCCATCACCTGCGCAGGCCGGTATTGACGGACATTATGCAACCCGGTATGCAAGCCTGAATTGCACGTCACGCTTGCTGTTGGGGGGCATAATGGTTTCGACAGATTTTCACGCCACTTCCAAGGAGCATTCCGCACGCGAGGCCGTCTCGTTGGACTGGCGGGATCCGCCTGGCATGATCGGGCTGTCCCTGAAGATCCTGCTTTTCAAGATTCTGACGCTGGGGCTTTATCATTTCTGGGGCAAGACGGAGGTGCGACGCCGCCTGTGGAACGGCATCCGGCTGAACGGCCAGCCGTTCGAGTACACCGGCACCGGCAAGGAACTGTTCTTCGGCTTCCTGATCGCCGCCGTCGTGCTCTTTCTGCCCACCATGGCCTACGTTATCATGCTGGCCTTCATCTTCGGGCCGGAAAGTCGCGAGCTGGACCTCTTCCTGCTGCCGCTCTACGTGTTCTTCTTCTTCCTCTCCGGTGTGGCGATCTACCGCGCCATGCGCTACCGCCTGCGCCGCACCCGCTGGCGCGGCATCCGCGGCACGCTTGCCGGTAGCTCTTGGAAATACGGCTGGACCCATTTCTGGACGGCCCTCACCCTGCCCCTCACGTTCGGCTGGAGCTATCCCTGGCGCACCGTGAAACTGGCCCGCATCATGACGGAGGACATGCGCTTCGGCAATCGCGCCTTCTCTCTCGATGCACACTGGAAACCCCTGCTCGGGCCCTTCGCACTCTCCTGGCTCTCCATCGCCGCCTTTTTCGCGGCTCTGGCCGGTACTGCCGCCGCTCCGCTCGTAGCCGTGCCGCTGGCCGTCGTCCTGTTCGGCGTGATGATCTACACGGGCCTGCGCTATCGCGCCTGGGAGATGAACTATCTTACCGGCCGCATGCGCTTCGACGGCGCGCGGTTCTCCATGTCGGCCACACCGGGCAGTCTGCTCGGGCTGTTCGTCAGCAACCTGCTGATCATCGTGCTCTCCCTCGGCATCCTTTCTCCTGTGGCCATCATGCGTGCCTTCCGCTACATGGTCACGCGCATGCGGATCGAAGGTGATGTGGACTTCGCCTCCATCGCGCAGGCCACAGACCCCATGGGTCGGACCGGAGAAGGCCTGATCGAGGCGCTGGACATGGACAGTTTCTGATGCGTGTCTTCACCGGCACCCTGAGCGACGGACAAACGGCGGCGGCCGATCACGTCCGGGTGGTTCCGGAGGAAGACGGTCTGCGCATCATCCACATCGAGACCGGCCGGGAGGAATTCTGGCCAAAGGATGTGCTTGTCACCTCAGGACCGCTCCTGAAGGGGCATGACACCCTGCTTTCTCATCGCGATCGGCCGGCCTCCCGGCTGCACGTGCCGGATCCCGCGCTGTCGGGCATTCTGCTGCGCCAGGTTCCGCGCCTCGGCAGCCGGGCGCATCATCGCCGCATCCTGATGCCCCTCATCGGTCTGGCCGTGCTGGTGGCGGCGGTCTCCGCCTTTCTCCTCCTGTCGGATTTCTCGCCGTCGCGCATCATCGCCGGCATGATTCCGGAAAAGGCCCGCATCGCCATGGGCGACATGCTGGCCCGTTCGCTGGCCGGCAAGGGCGGCTTCTGTGACAATCCTGCTGGCACCCGTGCGCTGGAGCGCATCGTGAAGCGGCTGGCCGGAAACATCCCGGGAAAAGCGCGTCCCTATCGCGTACGGGTGGCCCGCATGGACATCATGAACGCCTTCACCGTGCCGGGGCGGCAGATCGTGGTGAGCAACCGCCTCGTGACCATGACCGACAGCCCCGAGGAGCTGGCCGGTGTCATCGCGCACGAGATGGGGCACGCCATGGAGATCCATCCGGAAACCTCTCTCGTCCGTTCTCTGGGGATCTCGACGGCCATCATGCTGCTGGCCGGTGGATCTTCCGACGTGCTGACGGATACGGCGGCCCTTCTGCTGCAGATGAGCTATTCGCGCAAGGCCGAACGCGAAGCCGACGACCATGCTCTGCGCCTGCTGCGCGAGAGCGGCATTCCGGCCGAGCCGCTGGCCCGCTTCTTCGAGAAACTGAAGAAGGAACTCGGCGCAAGCAACGAGAACCGGTTCGTGGAGCTGTTCAGCACCCACCCTCTGACGAAAGATCGCATCGCGCGCATCCGTCATGCCGGCACGTGGCCCACGCATCCGCTTCTTGATCCCGTCCGCTGGCGGGCCCTGCGGCATATCTGCGACCCGGCGGGCAATCTCTGAAAAACAGCGAAGAAAATCAGACCCCGCCCCTGTCCTCTACAGGCGTTTCCCGCAGCTCCTTTTCCGCCATTTTCCGCCTCAGGCGCCGCCAGCTGCGGGCGGAATACGGCAGAGAAGCCACGTAGGCGAGAGTGGCGACCAGCATAACATGCCAGGGGAATGCGATGAGCATGGCCAGGGCGAAGACCAGCCCGGCCAGGATCGGCAGCACCCATTCGCGGGGAATGCGTTTCGAGAAAGTCTTGCCCGAATATGTGGGCAGCCGCGAGATCATGCCCAGTGCGACCAGGCCCACCCAGGGCAGCACGGCGGGGGCCAGCACGTGGCCGTCGTCCACCAGCCCCAGAAAGCCGAGATACATGGGCGAAATGGCCAGCAGCGCGCCGGCGGGCGCCGGAATGCCGACGAAAAAGGCCCGTGTCCAATCCGGCGTATCGGGATCCTCCAGCATGACATTGAAGCGTGCCAGACGCAGCGCGCAGGCGATGGCCAGAGCCAGCGCCACGATCCAGCCCAGATTCTTCAGGCTGTTCAGCGACCACAGATAGATCAGAACGGCGGGCGTGACGCCGAAATTCACGAAATCGGCCAGCGAATCAAGCTCCGCGCCAAATCGGGAAGTTCCTTTCAGGAGCCGGGCGATGCGTCCGTCCATGGCATCCAGCACCGTCGCCAGAATGACCGCGCCGACCGCCAGCTCGAAGCGCCCCTCGATGGCCAGCCGGATGGCCGTGACACCGGAACAGACGGCCAGCAGCGTGATCAGGTTGGGCAGCAGGAAGCGGACCGGGATCATCCGGAAATGCTTTCTTTCCTTCCTGCGTCGGCGCAGCTGAGCTGTCATGTCGCTCTCCACATTGTCGCGACGGCCCGGGGGTCGCGCATCACGACCGGCGCGGTTCGGGCGGCGGCAGATCGCACTTCATGTCCGCGACCACCGTCTCACCGGCATATGTGCGCTGGCCCACCAGGACCGAGGGCCGCACCCCTGGCGGCAGCCACACATCCAGCCGTGAGCCGAAACGGATCAGGCCGAACCGCTGACCGGCGAGCAGGCGGTCGTCACGCTCCACGAAACGCACGATGCGCCGCGCCACCAGTCCGGCGATCTGCACCACGCCGATGCGGGTGCCGTCCTCCAGCTCAAGCGTGAAGGCCTGCCTCTCGTTGTCCGTGCTCGCCTTGTCCAGCTCGGCGTTGAGAAACTTGCCCGGGATATAGGTCAGTCCGACGATGCGGCCATCCACGGGCGCCCGGTTCACGTGCACGTCGAACACGTTCATGAAGATCGAGACGCGGATGCGCGGCGTATCGTCGAGATCCAGCTCCGGCGGAGGCGTCATTTCGCGGATGTCCGAAACGCGGCCGTCCGCGGGGGCGATCACCAGCCCCTCGCGAACCGGCGTGGTACGCTCCGGATCACGGAAGAAGTAGGCGCACCACAGCGTCAGGACGACGCCGATCCAGCCGAAAAAGTCCGGCAGGAACAGGAACAGCAGGAGCGTGACTCCCGCGAAGGCGGCGACGAACTTGCGCCCTTCCGGATGAATCGGAACGAGGACGGACGTGATCGATTTCCACATGATCTCTGCGCTTTCCCGTTGATTTGAATGCAGATTGGAGGCAGACGCCCGCTCCGGTCAAGACCGCACAGGGCCATCCGGCCCGGAAACGGGGGGTGGCAGCGGCGCAAAAGGTTCGCCTTCCCCCTACTCCGCCGCCTCCCGGCTGTCCGCACGGCCCATCTCTCCGGCGATCAGAAACGCCAGTTCCAGGGCCTGCGCGGCGTTCAGCCGCGGATCGCAATGCGTGTGATAGCGGTCGCAGAGATCCGATTCCGCGATCGCGCGGGCGCCACCGGTGCATTCGGTGACATTCTGCCCCGTCATCTCGATATGAATGCCACCCGCATGCGTGCCCTCCGCCGCATGCACCTGCATGAAGGCGCGCACCTCGGCGAGAACCCGGTCAAAAGGCCGCGTCTTGTATCCGGCATCGGTCTTGATCGTGTTGCCATGCATGGGATCGCACGACCACACCACCTTGAAGCCCTCGCGTTGCACCGCGCGGATCAGCGGCGGCAGGCCGGAGGCCACCTTGTCGGCGCCGAAACGCGTGATGACCGTCAGCCTGCCCGGATCGTTCTCCGGATTGAGGATCTCGATCAGCTTCAGCAGATCGTCGGGAGTCATCGTGGGGCCGGCCTTGATGCCAATGGGGTTCTGCACGCCGCGCAGGAACTCCACATGCGCCCCTTCTGGGTCCCGCGTGCGATCACCGATCCAGAGGAAATGCCCGGACGTGGCGTACCAGTCCCCGGAGGTGGAATCGATGCGGGTCAGCGCCTGTTCGTAGCCCAGCAGCAACGCCTCGTGCGAGGTATAGAAATCCGTGGTACGCAGCTGATGCGCGGTGTCCGGATTGATGCCGCAGGCGCGCATGAAACGCATGGTGTCCGTGATGCGGTCGGCGATCTCGCGGTAACGTCCGGCCATGGGCGTATCGCGCAGGAACCCCAGCGTCCAGCGATGGACATGCTCCAGATTGGCATAGCCACCCTGCGCGAAGGCGCGCAGCAGGTTCAGTGTCGCCGCCGACTGGCGGTAGGCCTGGAGCTGGCGGTGCGGATCGGGGACCCGCGCCTCCTCATCGAACTCGATGGAGTTGATGATGTCGCCGCGGTAGCTCGGCAGAGTCACTCCGTCGCGCGTCTCGAAATCGTCGGAGCGCGGTTTGGCAAACTGCCCGGCGATGCGGCCCAGCTTCACCACCGGCTGACCGGAGGCATAGGTGAGCACCACCGCCATCTGCAGAAAGACGCGGAAGAAATCGCGGATGTTGTCCGCAGAATGCTCGGCGAAACTCTCCGCGCAGTCCCCGCCCTGCAGCAGAAAACCCTTGCCCTCCGCCACTCGGGCCAGCTTGCGGCGCAACTTGCGGGCTTCGCCGGCGAACACCAGCGGCGGGAAGGAGGCAAGACGCGCCTCCACCTCGCGCAGCGCTTCTTCATCGGGGTAGGACGGCACCTGCCTGATCGGTTTCGTCCTCCAGCTGTCCGGCGTCCAGTTCGCGTTCATCTCGAAAATCTCTGCGGTTCGACTGCTGCAACGTGTCATCCGGCGGCTCGTGCGCCCTTAGGCGCCGCCGCGATGCCTCACGTCATGCATACACCATTTTCTGGAATAATTCCAAACTCCGGGGACGTACCGGCCCTCGTGCCTTCCCGGGTTCGTGCTTCCGGCATCATGCGCCATTCCGGCCCTTGTACAATCTTGGCGCCCCGTTTTCCAGTCCCGCCGGCAACTTTCTCCAACCGCCGACACACGCGAAAATGGAATGACGCAATTATTCCTGCAACCTTAAGGGAATATACACGATTTCATGCGAAGATGGGCGTTCAATAAAACGGAGCTTGCAGGCGCATGGCGGCTGGTGCGATGGAAAATTTCTGGTCAGTGACGGTGCAGGCATGGCAGGAGCTGCAGGCGCTCCTCTACTCGGGTGACCCGCCCGTGTACGAGCAGCTGGTCTTCGTCACGGCCGCCTTCATCGTCATCAAGGTCACGCACCGCGTATTCGCACGTGTGGGCGCCGCGCGCGAATATCGGATAGACCCTTTCGCCATTCTGTATTTCATGGTTGTTCTGGGCATCGTCTCCGGCGCCTTCGCTTCCGTGATCGACTATTTCAACAGTCCCGCGGTGCGCGGCGCGACGTGGATATCCTGAGGTTGCGGCTTGCCAGCAGCCGTTTTCCCGCGCCATATTGAGGCATGACCATACCTGAGCCCTCGCTGACCCTCGGCATCGAGGAGGAGTATCTTCTCGTCGACCGTTCAAGCCGCGACCTTGTCAAGGAAGCCCCCGCCGGCCTCATGGAGGAGGCCCATTCGGAGCTCGAGGGACAGGTCTCGCCGGAATTTCTGCAATGCCAGATCGAGGTGGGAACGCGCGTTTTCCGCACCGTGGCGGAAGCGCGCGCGGATCTGATGCGCCTGCGCCACGTGCTCGGCGGCATCGCCGAAAAGCACGGGCTGGCCATCATCGCCGCTTCCACGCACCCCTTCGCCGACTGGTCGCAGCAGCACTTCACGCAGAAGGAACGCTACCTGGAGCTGGCGCGCGATCTGCAGGGCGTCGGCAAGCGGATGCTCATCTGCGGCATGCACGTCCATGTCGGCATCGAGGACGAGGATCTGCGGATCGACATCTTCAACCAGCTTTCCTATTTCCTGCCGCATCTCCTTGCACTTTCCACCTCTTCGCCCTTCTGGCAGGGGCGCGACACGGGGCTCGGCTCGTTCCGGCTCTCCGTCTTCGACAATCTTCCCCGCACCGGTCTGCCGCCGCAGTTCGACTCCTGGGCGGAATATCAGCGCGCGGTCAATGCGCTTGTGAAGATCGGCATCATCGAAGATGGCACCAAGATCTGGTGGGATCTGCGCCCCTCGGCACGCTTTCCGACGCTGGAAGTGCGCATCTGCGACGTCTGCACCTGGCTTGACGACGCCATGTCCATCGCCGCGCTGGTGCAATGCCTGGTGCGCATGCTCTACCGCCTGCGCCGCAACAATCAGCGCTGGCGGCAGTACGACCGCTTCCTGATCAACGAGAACCGCTGGCGTGCCCAGCGCTACGGCGTCGGTGACAGTCTCATCGACTTCGGGCGCGGCGAACTGGTGCCCTACTCCGAACTGCTGGAGGAGCTGACCGACCTTCTCGCCGAGGATGCCGCCGCATTGGGCTGCACGCGCGAGCTGGCGGCGGCGCTGGACATTCTCTCCCGTGGCACCTCCGCCGAACGTCAGCGCCGCGCCTATCACGAGGCTCTGAAGAACGGGGCCGACGCCGAGGAGGCTCTGAAGGCCGTCGTCGACCGCCTCATCGAGGAAACCGTCGCCATGCATCCGGAAGAGCCTTCCCCCGCCGACTGAAGCCGGATGCCCTGCAGGCATGCCGCACGATGGGCGAAGATCGCAAGGCCCTGCTCCGCATCCCGCGCCTTGGGTGGGTCAGCCGCGGGCGGCGCGAAGTTTTTCGAAATCGGCGTCGGCGTTGTGGCTGGAACGCGTCAGCGGGCTGGCCGCCACCATGAGGAAGCCCTTCGCATAGGCGGCCCGTTCCAGCTCCTCGAATTCCTCGGGCGTCCAGAAGCGCTCGACGGTGGCGTGTTTCGGCGTCGGCTGGAGATACTGGCCGATGGTGATGAATTCCACGCCGGCGGAACGCATGTCGTCCATGACCTGCAGCACCTGTTCGCGCGTCTCGCCGAGGCCGACCATGATGCCGGACTTGGTGAAGATGTCGGGATCCAGTTCCTTCGCCCTCTGCAGAAGGCGCAGAGAGTGGAAATAGCGCGCGCCGGGGCGGATACGCGGATAGAGGCCCGGGACGGTTTCCAGATTGTGATTGAACACGTCCGGCTTCGCCTCGATGACCACCTCCAGCGCTCCGGGCTTGTTGCGGAAATCCGGCGTCAGCACCTCGATC
>Ga0256832_1003887_pt1 | contig 10122 bp, 12 predicted proteins | sample 134614metaG_FD_190534 | JGI IMG/M metagenome (GOLD analysis project Ga0256832, IMG submission 190534) | Hydrothermal vent microbial communities from Lau Basin, Pacific Ocean - 134-614 | ecosystem: Environmental > Aquatic > Marine > Hydrothermal vents | place: Pacific Ocean: Lau Basin | collected...
TTGAATTTTTTTCTATTAGAAGGACAAACCGCAAATGATTCAGTCCCAACTCATAAACTACCACCATGGACTTTTAAATTCGGTATTGATGCTATGGGGTATAGTGGCATAGAAGCTCAATTAAATTTTTTCGTACAAGGAAAATATACAATTGGTTTTGGCGCATGGAATGTAAATAGAAAAAGCAAAAATACACCTACTGATTATCATCTTACAAACAATTTTACCAAAAGAACCAAAAGGAGTATAAGGGAAAGGCTTGTATCTTTCGGGTTATTAACCGGCTATATAATTCACATTCCGCAAACAAAAGACAGATTTCATTTACAGGCCGGCATCTATTATAACAAATTAAAATATCCGGATAATTTCAAAAAGGAGACGCATTATAACTTACTTTTTGAAACCAATTATTCTTATTCATGGGTTGAAAAACATTATATATCCTTGGTTTTATCGCCATCATTTGACTTTCCGATGTCTAAAGCTTTCGGTATAAGCTTGCAGCCAAAGATCCTTTTGAGCTTGAAAGAAATCAACATGATGATGAATGTATCTATCTTCTTTTGATGTGTAGAATTCATTATAAAGCAACTTTTTAGTTATTATTGGCTATTATAGCTGCTTGTTTCCCTTGATTTTCCATCATAACATTGTACATCCCGCTCATGAAACCATATTTTTGATAAACATTTATGCTTCAAGTTAACCCGGGGAATCTCTCCGCGCCGGCGGGCGCAGTGGTATCCTTTTGAAGGCGAAAGCAAGTTTTTGTGTGTGCGAGCAGGCTCCGAGCGAAGACGAGGAGACATCACAGCACACTATACAAAAACCGCTTGAGCCGAAAAAGATTTAAACGGAGCACGCCAATAGGCGCCCGGAAAAAAATTATAATAAATGAAAATTTATTCTTTTAATGATCGCCAAGCATTTTTGGCGGCCATTTCTTCGGCTTTCTTTTTGGATGAGGCTCTTCCTTTTCCCATGATTTTACCGTCTATATTCAACTCCACAAAATGTACATCCTGTCCGTTTTTATGAGTCTCTAAACGGTGATGAAATTTGTATTGTTTTTTATTTTTCTGGGTCCATTCAACAATTTCATTCTTATAGCTTGATATGGTATTTTCTATTTTTTCAAGTTTCACGTAAGGCTTGATGATTTTATTGTAGATAAAATCTTTGGCTGCTTGATAACCTTGATCCAGGTAAATGGCACCGATGATGGCTTCTAAAATGTTTCCTTCAATGTTTTCACCGTATTGTTTCCGGTTTTTCCGCGGCAAAAAATGAATCAATTTTAAATTTTTCCCGATTTGATTGAGACTTTTCCTGCTTACTATTTTTGATCGGTATTCCGAGAGTTTTCCTTCATCAACATTTTTTAGTTTCTTGAAAAGAAATTCGGATATGACAAGAGACAAAACCGAATCGCCTAAAAATTCCAATCTTTCATAATTGAACGGTCTGCCTTGTTGATCATGCAGATTAAAAGTGGGGTGTGAAAGGGCTTTGATATATAATTGTTCGTTCCGGGGTTGAAATCCCAATAGCGTGATGAGATTTTTATCGAGAGAGCTTTCTCTTTCGACTGATGAAGGTTTGGATGAAAAAAACCGGTTTACAATTTTTTTAAACGGCAATTTAGTCTTCAAATTTTTTAAAAAGAATGCTGGTGTTGTGTCCACCGAAACCAAAGGTGTTGTTGAGCGCGTATTTCACTATACGTTCTTGGGCTTTATTAAAGGTCAGGTTCAACCGGGGATCAATTTCGGGGTCGTCTGTGAAATGGTTAATGGTTGGCGGAATTAAATCATTGATTATGGCCAAAATGGAGGCTATGGATTCCACGGCTCCTGCGGCTCCAAGCAGATGACCGGTCATGGATTTGGTGGAACTGATGTTTAGTTTGTAGGCGTCGTCTTTAAAAACTTGTTGAATGGCTTTGATTTCGGCAATGTCACCCAGTGGGGTGGATGTTCCGTGAACATTAATATAATCCACTTCCGAGGGAAGTACTCCCGCTTCTTCCAAGGCCAATTCCATGACGCGGGCCGCTCCTTTTCCTTCGGGATGCGGAGCGGTCATATGATAGGCATCGGCATTTAATCCGGCGCCTACTATTTCGGCATAGATGTGTACACCCCGTTTTTTGGCGTGTTCATATTCTTCCAAGATCAAAGTTCCGGCACCTTCTCCCATCACAAATCCATCCCTGTCTTTATCAAAAGGGCGGGAGGCGGTTTTGTAATCCTCATTTCGTGTTGATAGTGCACGCATGGCATTAAATCCACCTACACCCACCTCCGTGATTGGAGATTCGGATCCTCCGGTTACAATTACGTCGGCTTTCCCTAATTGAATCAAATGAAAGGCATCAATAATGGCATGAGATGATGTGGCACATGCGGATACGGTGGCATAATTGGGACCGGTATAACCGTATTTGATGGACACAAGTCCGGCTGCCATATCAGGGATCATTTTGGGAATCAAAAAAGGATTAAAACGCGGTTGTTTGCCTCCTTCCACATAGTTTTCCACTTCTTGTTGGAAAACATTCATTCCTCCGATTCCCGAACCTAAAATCACCCCGACCCGTTCTTTGTTTAATGCGGAAAAATCTTCCAATCCGGCATCTTTGATGGCTTCTTCACATGACACCATGGAATATTGTGTGAAATTATCCATTTTTCGTAGCATGCTTCGATCAATAAACCGGGACGGGTCAAAATCTTTTAATTCGCAGGCAAAACGTGTTTTAAAACGCGAAGCGTCAAATTTGGAGATAGGCACTGCACCGCTCACTCCTTTGAATAATGCCTCGGTAAAATCTTTGACATTATTTCCCAGCGGTGTCAGTGCGCCTAATCCGGTAATGACTACTCTGCGTTTTGCCATACGGGAATTTAGTTGTTTTTCAAATGATCTTCAATGAATTGAATGGCTTGACCAACCGTTTGGATATTTTCGGCTTGATCGTCGGGAATTTGAATGTCAAATTCTTTTTCAAATTCCATAATCAATTCTACAATATCCAATGAATCGGCTCCCAAGTCATTGGTGAAATTAGCGTCGGGGGTAATTTCATTTTCATCCACGCCGAGTTTTTCAACGATAATTGCTTTTACTCTAGATGCAATGTCAGACATAGCTGTATTTTTTTATGGTTATCTATTCCGCAAAAATAGAGAAAAATATAAACATGCAAATTGATTCGGTCATTTTCTTTGAAAATTTATCAAAATTGCCATGAAACACCCACTCCCCAAACTATTTTTCGGTTTGAAATGATGGTTAAAGGGCGCCATGATAAATCTTTATTGATATTCCATAAACATAAATGGGCTGCCACATTGGCTTCTACTATTTGTAAAATATAAATGCCGGACAAAACCATTAATGAAATATCGCGATTTCTTCTATAGTAGGATTGCGCTCTTAAAAGTACTTCGGTATCCAAATAATCAAATTCATCCGGTCGTCCCATTAAACGGTTTTGATAGGCTGTTCTGTATTTTTCATATAACTTTTGATTTTGAAGATAGAAATAGCCGGCCGTTCCCAAGGCTAAATATACAATAGGAACTTTCCAATATTGTTTATTGTAGACTTGTCCTGCACCCGGTAATACAGCCGAATAAAAGGCCGCTTTGGCAGGCGCATTGATATCTTGAAATATTTGTTTCCCGGAAGAATTTAAGGTGGAAACACTATCGGGTTGTAACGGATTTTCCTGTTGAGCTAACCCATGCAAGGAAAAAAGCAAGACAATCAGGAAAGTAATTTCTTTAAGTTTTCCAATTGTTCTTCGGAGTCGAAAGGGATGATGATTTTCCCAGTATGATTTCCTTGCCATGAAATACGCGTTTTGGGGTGAATGTTTTTTTTCAGGTGTTTTTCCCAATTCTTCAAATCTTGCGGAATTTTTTTCTTACGGATTTTTCCGGGGATTTCCAGTATTTTCCCTTCCCGGTATTTTTTTACTAGCGCTTCGGTTTGACGCACCGACAAATTGTTTTTTATGATTTGTCTGTAGATATTCAACTGTACGTCCTGATCTTCAATATTTATAAGTGCGCGTCCATGCCCCATGGATATAAATCCGTCACGGATGCCACTTTGGATAATAGGATCCAACTTGAGTAACCTTAAATAATTCGTAATGGTGCTTCGTTTTTTCCCCACACGTCTGCTCATTTCTTCTTGTGTGAGCCCCAGTTCTTCAATCATTCGTTGAAAAGATAGAGCCACTTCAATGGCATCCAAATCCTGACGTTGAATATTTTCAACCAAAGCCATCTCAAGCATTTCACGGTCATTGGCCAAACGTATGTAGGCCGGAATTTTCTCCAAACCGGCCATTTTGGCGGCACGTAGCCTGCGCTCACCCGATATGACCGTGAAAGTTCCATCGTTTTCTTTTTTTACAGTTATGGGTTGTATAATTCCCAATTCCTTGATGGATGAAGATAATTCTTTCAGTGCGTGTTCATCAAATTGTGTACGAGGTTGAAACGGATTGGCGCGTATCATATCCACGGGAATGTCTATCACATTTCCAATGATTTGTTCCGCTCCTTTGTCTTTTGCCGTGTTGATTTTATCGCTACTCAACAAAGCGTCTAATCCTCTTCCCAAGCGTTTTTTCTTGGATGATTTTGCCATAATTATTCTTGGTTTTCGTTTTGCATAAACTCATTCTTGCGTATCAATTCATCCGCCAGGTTCAAATAATTGATTGCTCCTCGGCTATCGGCATCATAAGCCAGAATACTTTGCCCGAAGCTCGGTGCTTCACTCAATCTGACATTTCTTTGTATAATAGTATCAAATACCATATCCTTGAAATGTTTTCTTACTTCTTCCACCACTTGATTGGATAATTTTAATCTGGAATCATACATGGTGAGTAGCATGCCTTCGATATCCAAATCGGGATTATGAAGTTGTTGAACACTTTTGATGGTATTGAGCAGTTTACCCAAGCCTTCCAAAGCAAAATATTCACATTGGATGGGGATAATCACCGAATCGGCGGCGGTCAAAGCATTTAGTGTGATCAATCCCAGTGAGGGAGCCGTGTCAATAATGATGTAGTCATACTGTTGCTTGACTTTTTTCAAGGCTTTTTTGAGTAAATATTCCCTGTTGGGATTGTCCACCATTTCAATTTCCACACCCACCAAATCAATTCTTGAGGGTATAATTTCAACATTGGGTGAATCGGTGGGTATGATAACATCCTCCGCTTTACGGATTCCTTCCAATATTTCGTAGGTTCCTTCGGGTTTATCTTCCAAATTTATACCGAGTCCGGAAGTAGCATTGGCTTGCGGATCGGCATCTACCAATAATACTCTTTTTTCCAATACGCCGAGTGCGGCAGCCAAATTCACCGCTGTGGTTGTTTTTCCAACCCCTCCTTTTTGATTTGCTATGGCAATGATTTTACTCACCTGTTTGAATTCGTTTGGAATGCTAAATTTACGATTTTTTACATAAACTTCCCGGTTTACGCTTGTATTTTATGTAAAAAGCCCTTCCAAATAAATTGAAAGGGCTTTATCATATAGTTTGGATATATGTTTATCCTAAAGCTACCCGTTTAAAACCGGTAATTTTCAATTCGGGGTCCAAAGATTTTACATATTCGGCTACGGATTTCTTATTATCCTTGATAAATGCTTGATTGACAAGTGTATTCTCTTTGAAGAATTTTTTGAGTTTGCCTTGTGCGATTTTTTCAAGCATATTTTCGGGCTTCCCTTCATTTCTCAATTGCTCCATGGCAATTTCCAATTCTTTTTGAACCACTTCTTCCGGAACACTTTCTTCATCTAAAGCAATAGGAGCCATAGCGGCAACTTGCATGGCCACATCATGAGCCACTTCATCTATTCCGTCCACTACTTTATTGAAGCCCACTAATGTTCCTATTTTTTTATTGGAATGTACATAGGAACCCAAATAGGCCGCATCCAATGTTTGGAAATCACCTATTTCAAGCTTTTCGCCTATCACACCCGTTTGTTCAATAAGTTTTTCTTCAACGGAAATTTTATCATCAAACGGTGCTTTTAAGAAAGATTCTTTGTCAGCATAATTCAAGGCCACTTCGGCAAATTTCTCGGCCAATTTTATAAAGTCTTCGTTTTTGGCTACAAAATCTGTTTCGCAATTCAGAGAAATAACTACACCGTGCGTTTTTTCGGGGTTCATTTTAACCACGACAACACCTTCGGTGGATTCTCTATCCGCTCTTTTAGCGGCCACTTTTTGGCCTTTTTTTCTCAAAATTTCCACTGCTTTTTCAAAATCGCCGTCGGCTTCTACCAGTGCATTTTTGCAGTCCATCATTCCCGCACCGGTCATTTTTCTGAGTTTATTTACATCTGCGGCAGTAATTTTAGCCATATCTTTTTATTTTTGTTCGTTATTTTCTTCAGTTGTTGCTGTGGATTCTTCCACTTTTTTCTTTTCGTCTTCTTCGGCTTTCTTTTGAGCTTCGGCTTCAAGTTTGGCTTTTTCTTTCATTATTTTACGGTCTTCCAAGCCTTCGGCAATGGCATCGGTCAAGTAGCTCAAAACAAGCTCAATGGATCGTGATGCATCATCATTGGCAGGAATAGGATAATCAATAGGGCGTGGATCAGCATTGGTGTCTACCAAAGCAACTACGGGAATTCCCAATTTATTGGCTTCTTTCACGGCCACATGCTCTTTATTTACATCCACCACAATCAATGCGGCGGGTAGACGGTTCATGTCAACAATGGAACCCAAGTTTTTTTCCAATTTGGCACGCAGACGGTCCAAGTGAAGTTTTTCTTTCTTGGAAAGCGTGTCGTAAGTGCCGTCTTTTTTCATTTTATCGATTTGGGCCATTTTTTTGACCGCCTTTCTAATGGTCACAAAGTTCGTGAGCATACCGCCGGGCCATCGTTCTGCTATGTAAGGCATATTGACGCTTTTGGCTTGTTCGGCAATAATGTCTTTGGCCTGTTTCTTAGTGGAAACATACAAAATCTTCCTTCCGGTTGCGGCCAATCTTTTCAGAAACTTTTGAGCTTCTTCAATTTTAGCGGCCGTTTTGTACAGGTTGATAATGTGAATCTTGTTTTTGGCTCCGTAGATATAAGGCGCCATGTTAGGATTCCACTTGCGTGTGAGGTGTCCGAAATGCACACCTGCGTCTAACAATTCTTTGAGTTCGGGTTTTTTTGCCATAATCTTTAGTTTACGTTCCTTTAAAAAGCAACACGCCACAGACGTGTTTGGATGCTAAACTAATCTTTTTAAGAAACTTGGTTAATATAATATTATCGTTTAGAGAATTGGAATTTCTTTCTTGCTTTGGGTCTTCCGTATTTCTTTCTTTCCACCATCCGGGGATCACGCGTCAGCAAGCCTTCGGGTTTCAATAAAGCTCTGAATTCGGGATCCACTTTGAGCAAAGCTCTTGCAATAGCTAATTTGATCGCACCGGCCTGACCGGTGATTCCTCCTCCCTTCACATTCACCATCACATCATATTTTCCTTCGGTGTTGGTCACTGCAAAAGGTTTCAAAATATCCACTTGATGCGTGGGAATGGTGAAGTATTCTTCAAATGGCCGCCCGTTCACAGTAATTTTTCCCGTTCCTTCATCCATATAAATCCGGGCTACGGAAGTCTTTCTTCTGCCTATGGTATGAATTCTTTCCATTATTTAAATTTATTTATATCTAAAACTTTTGGATTTTGTGCCTGATGTGGATGTTCGCTCCCTACATATACGTGCAGGTTTTTAAATATCTTACGCCCCAATTTGTTTTTGGGTAACATGCCTTTTACGGCTTTTTCCACCAAACGCTCCGGATGTTTTTTCATCAAATCACGAGCCGTGATGGAACGTTGTCCACCCGGATAGCCCGTATGCCAAATATACTCCTTATCATCCCATTTATTCCCGGTTAATATGATTTTATCGGCATTGATCACCACTACATGATCTCCTCCGTCCACATGCGGTGTAAAATCGGGTTTGTGCTTTCCACGCAATATTTTGGCAATTTTGGAAGCCAAACGTCCGAGCACTTGTCCTTCGGCATCCACCAAGAGCCATTCTTTTTTCACGGTTTGTTTGTTGGCCGAGATGGTTTTGTAACTTGTCGTATCCATTTATACACATTTAATTGGCTTGCAAATGTATGAATTTTTTCTTTTACTGCAAATACCTTTTTTTAAAAAAATTCCATTCAAGCGCTTCAAAAAAATCAAATTATTCAATATTCATACGGATTTTGTTTGGATGATTTGGGCGCCATTCGGCGTGCTCCGTTTAAATCTTTTTCGGCTCAGCCTGCGGATGTAATGGCGTTTTGCGGGGTCTCCTCGTCTCCGCTCGGAGCCTCCTCAAACGCACATCCGCTCGGCTTCGCCTTCAAAAGGATATCACTTCGCCCGCCGGCGCATTTTATAAATCATTTTCATTGAAAAAAACCGCCCGGATGGGCGGTTTAAATTATTTCACTTTAATTAATCTATCAATGGTATGCGGGTTTTTAAGAATTCGAATTAATTTCTTTTTTTTAATATGGAAAGTATCTATGTGGTTTTTTCGCTGTTTTAGACGATTGGCATACTTAGGAATGTAATTAAAACTATCAATTTTATAAAACGTTGTATCGCTAAATAGATAAATTTTCCGGCCATCGGTTTTCCATTTTCCGTAAGACTTTATAGCACAAGTTTCCATATAAAATGTGCTATCATCACGAAGTTCAAGTTTTGTCCCTGCGATAAATCTTTTATAAAATATAAAATCAAAAAGTTCAGGGCGGTTTTTATTGACATAATATTTACCTAAATAAGCCTGTTTATTTCCGGAACAACCCCAAAGAAAAGCGGAAAACAAACTAATCCATAAAAACAGGCTGATCCAATCTTTGTGTGATTTCATGGTTTGTTTTGTTGGTGAGTTCATTGGTTAATTTGACAATTAAAAATATTGAATTTTTTCAAAGTTTAATTTTTCATTTGTTTTGTATTATAAACAAGAAATACAAATGCTTATTTTATTTTGATGAAATATGAAAAATATACTTTTTTAAAAACACATACAACGAAACCTTTCAAATTTTATCCGCCCGCAGGATGAAAAGAATATTTTTGTGGAGTGAAGGATTTACAGTATTAAAAAAACCGCCCGGATGGGCGGTTTAAATCATTTCACTTTAATTAATCTATCAATGGTACGCGGGTTTTTAAGAATTCGAATTAATTTCTTTTTTTTTATGTGGAAAGTATCTATGTGTTTTTTTTGCTGTTTTAGACGATTGGCATACTTAGGAATGTAATTAAAACTATCTATTTTATAAAACGTTGTGTCGCTAAATAGATAAATTTTCCGGCCATCGGTTTTCCATTTTCCGTAAGACTTTATAGCACAAGTTTCCATATAAAATGTGCTATCATCACGAAGTTCAAGTTTTGTCCCTGCGATATATCTTTTATAAAATATAAAATCAAAAAGTTCAGGGCGGTTTTTATTGACATAATATTTACCTAAATAAGCCTGTTTATTTCCGGAACAACCCCAAAGAAAAGCAGAAAGCAAACTAATCCATAAAAACCGATTGATCCAATCTTTGTGTGATTTCATGGTTTGTTTTGTTGGTGAGTTCATTGGTCAAGGATATTATAACTTGTAACTTGGATTTTAATACATTGTCGGTTAAGTAATTGTTTACCTTATTTAAAAAAGAAATGATTCGGTCTCTATCTTGCGGTGATATTAAAATTTGTTGGTTGTCATTGGGATTATTCATGATCATACTCATTTTGGGAAGATAATCACGCATAATTTGATAAGTGTCAATCGCTAATTCCAAATCTAGATGCTGTTTGATATCTTTACTACCCTTATAATAAAAATCAATCAATTGAATACTTCCTTTATGCTTTGCCATATAATTATCCCTAAATGCTCTTGAAGTTGCTAAAATATTAACAAACGGATAGTTGTTGGATAAACCGTTTTCATGAATTATACTGTCTGCTTGTTTAATTTTGCAGATTGGTATTGTTGGTCTACATATATCCATAACCGGATCACAATCATTAACTCCATCACCGCA
>Ga0256832_1003888_pt1 | contig 10122 bp, 7 predicted proteins | sample 134614metaG_FD_190534 | JGI IMG/M metagenome (GOLD analysis project Ga0256832, IMG submission 190534) | Hydrothermal vent microbial communities from Lau Basin, Pacific Ocean - 134-614 | ecosystem: Environmental > Aquatic > Marine > Hydrothermal vents | place: Pacific Ocean: Lau Basin | collected...
TGCGTCTTTTTATCGACGACTCGGAAGACACGGCGTTGATTCTATTTTGGAAAGGCCTTTTCGAGGAACGCAGCGGACAAACAAACAGGGCGAAGCTGAGTTTTAAATTGTTGCAAAAGCTCTTTCCCGAAGCGGATGTGGTGGCCAACAGCTATTATCAGATGGCTTTGCTTTCACGGGACGATCCGGCAACGGCCCGCAACTATCTGGTGGAACTGATCAATCAATTCCCGGAGCATCCTTTAAGCGCCAGGGCGCAATATCTTTTTGCGGAAATATACTATAACAACGGAGCCCTGGATGAGGCCCTGAACAATTTCCGGCTTATTTTGGATGCTTTCCCCAATTCTCCTCTCTGTCCCGAGGCCTTAATAAAAATTTCCGCCATTTATGAGGAAAAGGAAAACTATGAAAAAGCCCGCCATGCCCTGAAGCAGGCCATGCTTTACAATGTGTCCGATAAAACCCTTAAAAAAATCCTGAAACAACGCATAGCTTTGGAAAAGAGTAAATCCGGGGATCCGGAAACTTTGGTTGAAACACGTCTGGAATACGTCTCCCGCTTTTATAATGACCCCGAGGCCCCGGGCCAGCTTTTAGCCGCCGCACGGGAGAGTTTGGAAAACCTGGGAGACAGGGAAAAAGCCTTGCAACTTCTTAAACGACTCATCGATAACTATCCGGCCGGCAAAGAGGCCCGCCAGGCCATGGAAATGGAAAAAAAGATCAATAACGGACAATAATAAAGCCTAAACCCGTTTATGGGAATTGCTGTGATATCTCTATTAGCCGGATGAAAAAGGAAGAGTGCGCTTGTTTTGCCGCTTGTTATTAAAACAGGGGATCAAGGCTCAGGTTGAAATTTATTCTGTGAATGTTTCCCAACTCATTGGCGTAGGCGGTAAAGGAGTAGTCAAAGGAAATGTGCGGAAGTTTCAGACCTACTCCGGCATTAAACCTTTGCAGGGCATCCATACCACTACGCACACTGATCACATCGTTATAGCTGATTTCAAGGCCGGTCATAAAATCGGCACTGAACGGACCAAGACTTGTTTGCGCGGCAAACTCCCGGCCCTCACCCATAAACTGAACGCCTACGGTGGGACTGATATTCAGGGACAGGCTTTCCACTGCCATGGGCCAGGCCGCACCAAACCCGATGGTCGGACTGACCCACTGTTTTTCACCATTGTTCCAGGCGATTAAAGTGCCGGTAATATCGCGCGCAACCCCGCTAAGACGCAACCCCTTAAAACGGTATAAAAGTCCGATATCCAGCCCCATACCGGCGGCGGAGGTAAAATCGAAATCACGGTAGAGCATTTTTAAAGTTGCCCCCCAGGAGAGGTGCTCATTCCATTTTTTACTGTAAGCCGCCGTTAATACATAATCGCCTGTGTTGAAGCTGCGGATTCTGGATTCATCCAGGCCGACAAGCTCCAGGGTGGCCGGGTCAAACACACCGGCGTTGGCGGTGTTCTGAATATTGTTGACCGTAAGGAAATACAAGCTCAGTCCGATGACGGCTCCGTTATCATAGGGATGTGAAATGGCCAGATAGTTGGTTTGAATACTGCTGATAAACTGCTTGCTGTTCATAAACTGAAGCTGAAAGCCGCTCACATCGCTTAAGGCGGCGGGATTCCAGTAGGAAGCACTGGCGTCATTAACCAGAGCGCCATAAGCGCCGCCCAGCGCGGTTCCCCGGGCCCCGGCTCCCAAATACATAAATTCCCCGGCATATTTTTTAAACCCGCCGCCAGCCAGAGCCTGCCCTGCCAATAAAAATATCAGTATAAAAAGCGTTTTTTTAGTCTTCATATTAAATTTTCACCAATTGTAAGCACCACACCCGTTACCACCGGCAAAATCAAATTGTCATTAAAACGACCGGGGATAAGTTCCACAATGCCAAGAATCAGGGCAACGGAAAATGCCAGGAGCGGCGGGATTCCACCGGCCAGCATGATGCCCGCACTAACAACAATAAAAGCGGCGCTGCCTTCATAACTTTTATCGCCTAAACGGTGCCGGCCCCAATGTGTTCCCACCAGGGCGGCGGCCGTATCCGCCAGGATCACCACCCACATGCTAATGACAGCCACTTCGGCCGGGAAAGCCAGAACGCTCAGGCTGATGCCCCCCATTAAATAGGTGGCCCCGTTAATGATCGTCGTCTCCTCTTCTTCCCTTAACAGGAATCCCAGAGTTTTAAGATACAGCCTTTTAAAATAGACCGTATATGTTCTTAAAACTTCACCCAAGAATAAAAGAACAAGCAGAATCGAACAAAGCAGCAACATTTCCGCCCGGTTGAGTACATACTGGTACAAAAGGGGAAAAACGGCCGCCGCCAAATGGATGATCTTGCGCAGCCATTCATTTTTAGCTTTACGCATCATCCCTACCCATCTTACAAAAAAGAAACATCATCTTTTGTATCAAAAAATCCCCCTACCGATATAATACCGGTGTTTATTGTTCCCCTCCCCGGTACTGCCTGTCACTGTTCCGTTTTGTTTCTGGGCAACCGGCTCACATAAAGCACTATTTTATCCACATCCTGCAACAGTGTTCCCTGAGCAGGCTTTTGATTGAGTACCGTATTGGAGAGATAGTTTTCATTTTCCTCATACTCAATCTCTACCGGCCCGGCGTTCAACTGACGTAATTGCTGGCGCGCGGCACTAAGGCTTTTACCCACCAGTCCCGGCATGGTGCGCAGGGAAGGTTTTTCACCAAGACTTACGGTGATGGTAATGGCGCTGTTTTTTTCAATTTCCTGCCCCTGGGGGAAGGACTGACCGATAATGGCCCCTTCGGGATAGAGTTCGGAGTATTCATAGCGGATATTCCTGAGCTTTAGCTGCATGGTGTTGAGGATAATCTCCGCCTCGCGAGCGGATTTACCATACAGGTTGGGCATAATAAGCGCCTTTTCCCCACTGCTGATGGTCAGGTAAACATTGCGCCCCACCTTTACCGTGGAGTAGGCGACGGGTCTTTGTTCTATTATCGTACCCTGCGGATAATGCGCATCATACACGGAATCGGCGATGATGACGTTAAAGCCCTTGGAACGCAACAGATTGCCGGCCTCGGTTTCGGTACGTTCCACTACATCCGGCATTTTAATTTCATGGCCCAAATCTACATACCAGGGCATAATCACCCGGTCAAAAATAACCGCTAACAAAAAAAGGATTATAAGGTACGTTAAGCGTCGTATCCATTTGTTTTCAAACATTCTTTGCTCCATTAGCACTTTTGGGTTTACTCTCAACGATCAGGGTTACCGGTCCTTCATTAATCAATTCCACATCCATCATGGCCCCGAAAACGCCACAAGCCACTTTTATATTGTGGGATTTCAGTTTTTCCACAAAGGCCTCATAAAAGGCCCGGGCCTTGTCCGGGGCGGCGGCGGAGATATAACTGGGACGGCGGCCCTTGCGTGTATCACCCAACAGGGTAAACTGTGAAACGGCCAACACCTCACCTTTCACATCCAGCAGGGAGAGATTCATTTTATCCGCCGCATCATTAAAAATACGTAAATTAAGGCATTTATCCGCCATATAAGCCAAATCGTTTTCCGTATCGTCACGGTCAATACCGATAAGCATAAGCAATCCGCGGCCGATTTCTCCGGTTACGGAGCCATCCACGGTAACCGAGGCGCGTTTTACGCGTTGCAGAACAACTCTCATCAGCGTTCAATCATCTTTACGGCTATGTTCTCACAGGAAATAATATCGCAGAGCTGACCCAATGCCGGCAGGGTCAGTTTGACGCCCGTTCTGGCCGAGCGCATGGAAAAATCACCCTGCCCGTTAAAACGGAAATTCCAGAAAACCCGTTGTGTGCCGGGAATGGCCTCCAGAATCATTTTCAGCTTAACCAGCATCTCTTCGCTCATGCGCGATTGATCAATGGTCAGACGCAGACTTTCGGTAAACTGTTCCGGAACCTGCCCGGGAGAATAAACGGTATCCACCCGGATACGGATAACTCCGTCGGTAATATCCCCGTTTAAAAAGGCCTTGACAAACACGATACCCCCGTTTTTCAAATGAGGCTCGCACTGGGCAAAAACCGATCCGAAAATAACCCCGCTGAAGTCGGCATCATAGCTTTTAAGGGTGATAAAGGCCATTTTATTGTTTTTCTTATCATATTGCGTACGGTACTCGGATATCTGACCGCAAATGTAAAGGGGTTTCTTTTCCGCGCCGTTCAAGGGTTTGTTCTCTTCTTTTTTGCGGATCATCGCTCCGACATCGGTGCCGTAAAGGTCAACGATCGGTTTGTAGGGATCCAGGGGATGTCCGGAAACATAAAAGCCGATCATTTCCAGCTCTTTTTTCAGCTTTTCACCCATATCCCAATCGGGAACATCCGGCAGGGGCGGCTCGCTGATTTCCATAATGTCGTCCTGATCATTGCCGCCAAAAAGGCTGATCTGGTCTTTGTTTTGCAGAATCCGGGCCTGAATGCTATGGCCAAACTCGATGGCATTTTCCACGGCGCTGAATTGCTGGGCCCGGTTGCCTTTCAGGCTGTCCAGGGCTCCGGCCTGAGCCAGGGCTTCCAGTACCTTTTTATTCACCTGTCGCAGATCCACCCGTTTGGTCAAATCATATAAACTGCTGTAAGGCCCGTTGGTTTCCCGTTCGTGGACAATGTTGTTTATGGCGTTTTCACCCACATTTTTTATGGCGGCCATGCCAAAAGCAATGCTTTTATCATCCAAGGGGCGAAAATTGGCATGGGAATAGTTGATGTCCGGCGGCTTTACCGTCAGGCCGATCTTTTTACATTCGGACAGTAAAAACTTTACCCGGTCCATCTTGTTGATTTCACTGGTAAGGTTGGCGCTCATAAACTCCGCGGGATAGTGCGCTTTCAAATAGGCGGTCTGATAGGAAATTATGGCGTAGGCGGCACTGTGCGATTTATTAAAACCGTAACGGGCAAACTTTTCAATAAGTTCGAAAATTTCCGTGGCTACTTTCTTGTCGATATTATTATGCTCGCATCCCGCGACAAATTTATCTTTTTGCTCGCGCATAATATCGGCGTCTTTCTTGCCCATGGCCCGCCGCATCATATCGGCTTCGGCCAGGGTAAACCCGGCCAGGTCGGATACGATGCGCATTACCTGCTCCTGATAGACCATAATACCGTAAGTCTCTTTCAGGATCGGCTCCAGCAGAGGATGAAGATATTTGATCTCCTTGCGGCCGAATTTACGGTCGATAAAATCATCGATAAGGTCCATCGGTCCGGGACGAAAAAGGGCGTTCATGGCGATCAGGTCTTCGATGCGGCCGGGTTTAAGCTTTTTCAGGTATTCCTGCATGCCAACGCTTTCAAACTGAAAAACACCCACGGTCAACGCTTCGCCATAGAGCTTAAAGGTGGCTTCGTCATCCATGGGAATATCACGAACGGTAAAGTCGCTGTTATGCCGTTCCCGGATCATTTTTTCCGCTTTTTGAATAACCGTCAGGTTACGCAGACCCAGAAAGTCCATCTTTAACAGCCCCATCTTTTCGCAATAGCTCATGGTCCACTGGGTAACGATATCCCCGTGGGAAGATTTACACAGAGGGGCATAATCGGTGATATCCGAAGGGGCGATAATTACACCGGCGGCGTGGGTGCTGTTGTGCCGGGCAATACCTTCCAGGGTCTGGCTGTATTCCACCAACTCACGCATTACGGGATCATCGCTCTGGGCGATTTCCTTCAACTCCGGCACCTCTTCAAAGGCCCGTTTCAGACTTATGGGACTGGCGCCTTCCACGGGAATGAGCTTGGCGATCACATCGGCCTGCTGCAGGGGCACTTTTAGAACACGGGAAACATCGCGCACCACGCTTTTCGAGCCCATGGTTCCGAAGGTAATAATCTGCGCCACATTACGCCGGCCGTACTTTTCACGTACGTATTCCAGCACATCATCACGTCGTTCCACACAAAAATCCACGTCAATATCGGGCATGCTGATACGTTCGGGGTTTAGAAAGCGCTCAAACAGAAGACCATAACGCAGGGGGTCCACATCGGTGATGCCCAGGTTGTAGGCCACCAGGCTGCCCGCAGCGGAACCACGCCCCAATCCCACGGGGATATCCATTTGCCGGGCGGCATTGATAAAGTCCTGAACGATAAGGAAGTATCCGGCAAAGCCCATTTTTTCAATGACGCTAAGCTCGAAATTCATGCGTTCCACTACCTCCTTACGCATATCGGGGTAATGGCGGCGGGCGCCTTCTTCGGTCAGTTTGCGCAGATATTCGTTTTCGGTTTTGGCTTCTTCGGATTCCGGAATGGGAAATTCCGGCAGGAGACGCTGATTGAAATCTATTTCCAGATCGATCTTTTCAAAGATTTCCATGCTGTTTTCCAGCACATGACTTCTATCCTTGAAGATGGCAAACATTTCATCCGGCGATTTCATATAAAGTTGTTCGGTACCGTATTTCATGCGGTTGGGATCATCGCGATCCTTACCGGTTTGCAGGCAGATCAACACATCGTGCGCCCTATGGTCGCCGTGGTTAAGGTAATGGGTATCGTTGGTGGCCACCACCTTTACCCCCATTTCCCGGGCCAGTTCATAAACCTTGGGGTAAACGGCCAGTTCATCGGCAATGCCGTGATCCTGTATCTCAAAATAGAAATCATCGCCGAAAAGCTCGATATATTTTTCGGCATGGGCGATGGCTTCCTGCCGGCGATCGGTGCGCAGCTTGTGGGCGATCTGGCCGCTCATGCAGGCCGAGGTGACGATCAGTCCCTCGGAATACTTTTTGAGCACTTCAAAATCTATCCGCGGCTTATAATACATCCCTTCCAGAAAGGCGACGGAGGAAAGCTTGATCAGATTGCGGAAGCCGGTGGCGTTTTTGGCCAGTATCACCAGATGATAGGAGTCCTTCTCCCCTTCGATCTTTTGACGCAATCCCCTTTCCGCGGGAGCCATATAGGCCTCCATGCCGATAATGGGTTTTACATTATGTTCTTTGCATGTTTTATAGAACTCGATTGAACCGAAGAGATTACCGTGATCGGTAATGGCCAGACCGGGCATGTTCAGTTCAGCGGCCCGCCGTACCATATCGTTTATCTTGGCCGCCCCGTCCAACAGGGAGTAATGCGTGTGACTGTGAAGATGTACAAATGACAATGTTGTGCCTTGATGTTTATGTGAAATCCGGGTTGTATTCAGACTGAAAATCCGGCTTCAAATATAGAATAGCCGGATAAGAATAGCAAAAGGCAAATTAATAAAAAAGGCGTCTTGTAGCATAATTTTGTTATTGTTAAATTGAAGCGATTGCTATCAGTCCATTATAATCCGCTATCTTTGAGCCACAATAGCCCGCCCTTAGTGGCGGCAGGTAAAAGCAGCCTCCGGCTCAAAGAAAATAATACTTTAAACCAAGGAGTATGCATGTCCATAATAAAGCCTTTTAAAGCCTTGCGGCCGCGTAAGGATATCGCCGCCCGGGTGGCTTCCCCCCCTTATGATGTTTTAAACAGTGAGGAAGCCCGGCAGATGGCGGCGGACAATCCTCATCTTTTTTTACACATCAATAAACCGGAAATCGACCTGCCGCCGGATGTGGATGTCCACTCCGAGGCCGTCTATGAAAAGGGAGCGGAAAACCTGAAGAAATTCATGCGTAATAAAATTCTGGTTCGGGATGAACAGGCCGCTTTTTATCTCTATCGCCAGGTGATGGGTGAGCATGTGCAAACGGGACTTGTGGCGCTGGCTTCCGTGGACGAGTATGACGAAGGATTGATCAAAAAACATGAGTTCACCCGTCCTGAAAAAGAGGACGACCGTGTAAAGCACATGGACTATCTCAATGCCCAGGTGGGCCCGGTATTCCTTACCTATAAACATCAGCCGGTGATGGATATGATGGTGGATGAAATTACCGGCCGTGAACCGGAACTGGACTTTACCACCGAAGACGGCATACAGCATGTGGTATGGCCTGTTACGGACGGCGATGAGATCCGGGGAATAACCGAAATCTTTGCCGGCCTGGAAGCCATGTATGTGGCCGACGGCCATCACCGCTCGGCTGCGGCTTCACGGATACGGGCCATGCGCCGCGAGGCCAATCCCAACCATACCGGTGAAGAAAGCTACAACTATTTTTTAAATGTCATATTCCCTGACAATCAGATGCTGATCATGGACTACAACCGGCTGGTTAAGGATTTGAACGGTCTGAGTAAGTCCGATTTTTTTGAGGCCGTCGAAAAGAATTTCGATATCCGCCGTTTGGGCAAGGCGGGATTTAAACCGATGGAGAAACACAGCTTTGTGATGTACATGGATCAGGAATGGTACTTACTGATGGCGCAGGATCAGATTGTCGATGAATCCGATCCGGTCAGGCGGCTGGATGTTTCCATCCTGCAGGATCATCTGCTGGCCCCCCTACTCGGTATCGGTGATCCACGCAAGGATACACGCATCGATTTTGTCGGGGGTATCCGCGGTCTGGACGGTTTACAAAAGCGGGTGGATAGCGGTGAAATGGCCGTAGCTTTTGCTCTTTTCCCCACCTCCATCGAGGACTTGATGGCCATTGCCGACGCCGGCAAGGTCATGCCGCCAAAATCCACCTGGTTTGAGCCGAAACTACGCAGCGGTTTGTTTGTACACCTGCTGGACTGATAAGACTGAATTAACCGTAAAGAAAGCCATCCTTCCGGGTGGCTTTTTTATTCCGCCGACCAAACAAAACTTTCCGGGTATTACAATCCTGCTCCGCACCTGGGCTTGTGCATTTTTTTTACAAGAGCGGAAAAGAATTAAGACAAAAAAGGGTTTTTTGGCAGGCTGTATCCCGCTCCTTGCTTTGGCATTACTCTTGCAATTCCGGCATAAACATATTAAAGGAGTTATGTTATGCGAAGAGTGCTAAAGTGTATAGTTATTTTTATCTTTCCCGCTATTCTTCAGGCCGGAAATTTTAACCTGGGGATGGATATCGGTTACCGTTCCGGCCTTTCCCTGCAAATGGATGGTACGGTCAGCAATATAAGTCGCAATTTCCCATTTAAATTACGGTTGGCCGGAGCCTATACATCGCTTGACCCGGGCAATCCCGCCGCCGCCCGGCGCATATTTATCAACAATGCTACCAATGGTACCCCCGAAGAGACCGGATGGATGTGGGATGTGCGCTTTGATGTATTGTATCAGGTAAACTGGTTCTCGCTAAAAGACGCCTGGTTCTTTGCCGGACCACGCTACTCCTGGTTTACGGGACGCTTTGACTTTGTGGGGGGGAATGAGGACTTTGACATCTATTGTGATCAATGGGGACTTGGCGCCGGGCTACAAACAAATTACGCTATTTCTAAAAAGCTGAACCTGGTACTTAGCGCCGGTCTGGACTATTTTATTACCGAATATCTGCATGGACATGACACCACCTACCATGCCAACGGCGAAATCTATAACGGCCGGGAGAATTATAATTTTAACGATGCGGATGAAGCCATCAATCAACCGACATTTGTTCCCAAAATCTCCATCGGTTTTAGTTATTTGATTTATTGATGTTCAGAGAGTCTGGGCGTTATAAAATAAAGCCTCAAAGCGGTAAGAAAACATATTCAAGCTTATTAGTTTATTTTTAGGCACGCAGAATAAGGTAATAAGGTCGAGGGGTTATTGGGTTGATTTTTTGCTACTAAGGTTGTAGAAAGTAAATAAGGTTCGGTCTGGCTAAGCTCACACAAAGACACGAAGCCACTATACCCCCGATTACATTCAGGGGTTATTGTATCTCGTGGGTTCCTTTGTGGCATGGTGTGAGAATGAAAAATCACACAATGACGCCTAAGGGAAACCCGCGAATTCATTCACGGGGGAGAGGGACGCGAACTGCCCCCGAAGGAATCCGATTCATCGGATTTCGATTGAGATAAAGGAAACCTTATTTTTAAATGTTCAACCTTAGTAGAAAGCGGTAAGAAAACATATTCAAGCTTATTAGTTTATTTTTAGGCACGCAGAATAAGGTAATAAGGTCGTGGGGTTTTTTGGTTGATTTTTTGCTACTAAGGTTGGAGAAAGTA
>Ga0256832_1003889_pt1 | contig 10121 bp, 8 predicted proteins | sample 134614metaG_FD_190534 | JGI IMG/M metagenome (GOLD analysis project Ga0256832, IMG submission 190534) | Hydrothermal vent microbial communities from Lau Basin, Pacific Ocean - 134-614 | ecosystem: Environmental > Aquatic > Marine > Hydrothermal vents | place: Pacific Ocean: Lau Basin | collected...
GGTATTTTTGCGTCCGTCAGACCAAAATGGAATAGCAAAACTTCCGGTTGAAACGGTTTTATTATACTCACCAATACCAAATCCATTGGTTTTTGCTCCTATTTTGGAAAAATCGGAAAATTGTGAAGTTAACGGATATTGCGTTGAAAAATCAGGATCTTCTGTTTCCAGAGCATAGGTAATATAGTAATCGGTATTGAAATTATTTAAAGTATCCTGTCTTTTATCGTAAAAACAAAGTATGGGAATTCCTGCAGAATTCACTTCAAGATTGGAATAAAACTGATCGGAATTTTCCAAAGAGTCATTATTTACTATAACGGGCTCTGTCCAGGTTATTCCTTTGTCATCAGAATAACTTAAGTATATGTCCGATCCCGTAAGTTCAATCGTATCAATACCCGGAGCGGTCCAGGTTGCATAAATTCTACCTGATGAGATTCCGTCACTATTATCCAATGCTATATAAGGGCTGGGGAAATACCTGTCCCGAATACCGGTAATATTACTTGGTAAAGAACCTTGTGTGAAACCGGGATAATAAAATTTGCTTATTTCTCTTGGTTCACTAAAAGTTTCTCCTCCATCTTTGGAAACAGAATTATAAAAGTAATAATCAAGGGAATCTAGGGAACCTACAAATCCTATATAGAGATTGCCCTCTTTATCAAGATCAACAGATGTAAATTGAACGAATTTAAAACTGTCCGGAGTGAGTTTTATCGGATTGTAAACAAAAGACGTATCTCCCGGTCGTAATATGTCTATTTTTATATTCATCGAAGGATCCAAAATAGTATCTCCGGCAAAAAAATCAACATATCCCAAATAAACATTTCCGTGATAAGGAGAACCGGTAAGATCTGAAACCATCCACTGCTTATCCAAAAAACGGTCTATACCTTCCAAGGATGCAGTTGAAAATTCAGTACTTCTAAAATAGGGTTTTGATTCCCAGCTTACTCCGCCATCTTTCGATATTGCATGATATATAAATTCGGATGCTTTAAAATTAACCAAATCGGTAATTGCTAAAATAATATATGTTAGATGTAAATCTCCATTAGCATCAAAAACCAAAACGGGGTCTCCTCCTCCAACAACCAAATTATTCTCATTTACAATGCCATCAAATTCACTTTTTTGCCAACTATTGCCAAAGTCCTTGGAATAATAAGTAGAAATGCTCATTGGTTGGTCCGTAAATTGATTATAAGCAAAATGTATGGATGAAACAACAATATTATTACTATCAAGAGGATTTATTGCTGCAAACATTTCAGATTCAGAACCTTTTTCATTGTCGTAAACAAGTCTTTCCCCATATTGATTTCTGTAATTATATATATTAGTTGAAATTCTTGAATCTTCTGTAATTTTCTCATTTCCTAATTCTAAAAAAGTCTTTTCTTTTAGTGCCTTTTTTATCATTTTATGAACAGGATTCTGTGCATTGGAAAAACTGTTTATTACTACAATTAACATAATAGGTAATAATAATTTGATTTGTTTACTATTCATAACTCTGCTTTTAGATTTGTAAAAGTAATAAAAATCTATTTCATTTTCAATTCTTCAGGGTTTATTTTTGGTTGTTTTCGTGGATTTTTAGGTACAGGATCATATCCCGAACCACCCCACGGATTGCAACTTGCTATCCTTTTTATGCTCATCCATCCTCCTTTAACGGGTCCCCATTCTTCAATTGCCTGGATAGTATAATGAGAACATGTTGGAGTATAGCGACAATTGCTGCCCAGCAAAGGCGAAATAAATATCTGATAAAACCTTATGGGTAATATCATGATAAGTTTGAAAAATCTGTTTATGTACTTTAAAACTATCATTTTTTCCACTTAATACTGCATCCTATACTGGGAAATTGCTTAGGATCCACTTCCCTGTTCTCCAATATGGCATCCAATGCCTTCTTAAGGTCTTTTCCTGTCGGTTTAACACCCATTTGAGGCCTTGTTTCATCAAATCTTCCTCTGTAAACCAATTTAAGGTCTTTGTCAAAAACATAAAAATCCGGCGTACATGCAGCTTTATACTCATTAGCAACAGTTTGTGTTTCGTCATATAAATAAGGAAAAGGAAATTGACACATTTCAGCAATCATCTTCATAAGATCAGGATGATCCTGAGGATAATTTTCTACATCATTTGAACTTATTGCAACAAAAGAAACTCCTTTTTCCATATATTCGTATGCAGTTTTAAGCAGTTTTTTCATAACATGATGCACATAAGGACAATGATTGCATATAAACATTATAACAGTTGCCTTATCCGATTTAATATCATTCAGTGAAACCATATCTTTGCTTATGGTATCATAAAGTTGAAAATAAGGTGCCTTGGTCCCAAGGGGTAACATGTTTGATTCTGCTGCTGCCATATTTATATATTTTATTTATAAAACATTTTTTTTCAAAAATTAGTTTAATGACTTATCAATATCTTTTTTGTGATAGTGTTTTCCCTGTTAAATATTTTCATAATATAAAATCCATTTTGAAATCCGGAAACATCAATATTTTTGTTATTATCTTTAAATGAAGATTTATAAATTATTTTACCGGAAAAATCGAAGATTAAAACATTCATGCCGGTGTTTAAGCTATCATCGATTTTTATTAAATCAACTGCGGGATTTGGATAGATTTTTATTTTATTAGAGAATGTTTCCCTGATTTTTGAGGTATTTTTTCCTGTTCTGACGATATGAATATTTTTAATTCCTCCATTACTTTCCAAAACAAAAGTCAAAGAATCAGTTGTTTCATCCACTGGTTGGTAAAAAATATTGAAAGTATAATCCTCTGCTCCTGTTTGAGTTTTTGTAATATCAAAATCAGTTGAAAATTCAGTGCCTGTTAATGATGTTGAAGAAATATATTTTAAAGTATCATTTGCCCGGTTTGTAACAGTAATTTTAATTGTATCTGTCTGACCGATATGTATATTTTTTTCAGGATAAATACTATCCGTTACCAACATAAGTTTTGGATAAAAAACCGATGTTACCGGTAATGAGGCATACTTCCATGCAGTAATACCTCCTTGCATATTGTACACTTCTTTGAATTGTTTACTTTTCATTTTTTGGAAAGTCTTCCCGCTTCTGGATCCGGAATGACAGTGAATTAAATAAATTTTGTTATGATCCAAAGAATCCAGTTGTGCTGAAAAATCAGAATCAAAATAATTCCGGTTTATCGCTCCTTCCAAATGTTCGGGAATGTATTCGGATAGTCTTCTTACATCCAATATGACAAAATCGGGATTAAATTTATTAGCTTTGATAAGGCTGTCACATTTTAAGGGAATAAGGTTTTTATAAACATTGTCCTGTGCGGATAATAATATATTTGATAAAACAAGAAAGAAAAAAAGTAATCGTTTCATATATTTATAATTTTATTTAAAGCAGTTTTTATTTATCCCTAAGATATATTTCTTTGTAACCTGTATTTGTTTTGCTGTTTCCGCTCCTTTGAAACCACTAATATAATCATCTTTCATATTTTCCCGGGCATATTGAGTATATATTTCTGAAACCGGCTTATAAGACCAGTGCCATTTTTCTTCATTATATCCGTAAGGTCTTCCTGCGGTATAAGGTCGACAAAATCCGAATTTATGAGCATTTTCTGTCATCCAGTCAAAAATCTTTTTTCCCTCTTCCGTAGCATAATAACTATTTTCAAGTACATTCAAATCAATTTCCGTTCCCCAGTGATGTCTGGATGTTCCGGGCATAGAGCTAAATTTTAAAATATCCAAAGCTCTTTTTACGGGATCTTTGATGTTCTTGCGTTTTGCCCAATTCCTTTCCCAAATACCTTTTTGATAATTGAAGGGTCTTGTAGCTGATACTATCAATAATTTAAAGCCATCTTTATAAGCGGCATCATACATTTTCAAAAAAGCATGATATGCCGCTTTATCAAGATAAACATTGTGTTTGTTGGTATATTTATCCTCGATTCTGACAAATCTTTTATGTTTGGAAGGGTCAAATTTCCCCATTAGAAAATCAATATTCAGAAAAGAAGGATATTTCGGTTTTTTGATTGTATCTTTTTTGACTACAATCGTATCTTTTTTTACAGCTTCAACTTGTTTAGATGTTTTTACAGTATTTTTACAGGAAAATAATAAGATGATCGCTAAGATCAGGAATAAAATGTTTTTCATTTATATATATTTTTATTATCTAATTATCTACATCAGAAGGTATATTTCATTTTTTCGCTTTCCCCTTCTTTGCCTCTGACTCCTCCCAAAGGGATAAATAAAGGAGAATCAACCCGCAGCGCGCAAAAATGAAATACACCCACATCAGATGATTGTTGGCTAAAAACCATCGTTTCATCATCTTTACTGTTTTAATTCTTCCAAAAACTCAACGATTTTTTCTTCTTTGGTCGCCCAGGATGTAACAAGACGAATTATGGTATTGTTCTCATCGTATTTTTGCCAGGGATAAAACAAAAATTTTTTCTCAAGTTTTTTGATCGTTTTATCAGGTATGACCGGAAAAATAATATTGGTTTGAGGAACTGCAATAAACCGATATCCCAATTCATCAATTCCCTGTGTCATTTTATATGCCAGATTATTTGCATGAGCAGCAAGTTCAAAAAATAAATTGTTTTGAAAAAGAACAGAAAACTGAATCCCAAAAATCCTGCTTTTTGCCAATAAAGCCCCTTTTTGTTTCATTGAATAACGAAATTTTTCTTTAATATCATCATTTAGCAGAACTATTGCTTCACCTGCCAATGCTCCGTTTTTTGTACCACCGATATAAAAAACATCGACATAGTTTCTTATATCTTTAGCTGTAAGATCCTGATATTTTGAGGTTAGGGATGAACCCAATCGTGCACCATCCATAAAAAGTAAAAGATCATTTTCTTTGCAAAAAATACTTAATTTTTCAAGATCACTTTTAGTATAGATAGTTCCGAGTTCCGTAGAATTTGAAATATAAACCAATTTTGGTACGACCATATGTTCATCACAGTGCTCGATCAAAACAGGTTCGATCAACTCGGGAGTAAGTTTCCCATCCGCTGTTTTTATAGTGTTTATCTTGTGTCCTGTGAATTCAATAGCTCCGGTTTCATGAACAGCAATATGACCTGTTTGGGCAGCAATTACGGATTCATAAGGTTTCAATACAGACGAAATAACCGTCATATTTGCCTGGGTCCCACCTGAAACAAAATGAATTTCAGCTGTAGGTACATCAAATTCTTTTTTTATCAATTCAGCTGCTGTCAGACAATACTCATCTTCTCCATATCCCAATTGTTGTATCATATTGGTATTGATCAGAGCATTTAGAATATCCGGATGTGCACCTTCAGCATAATCATATAAAAAACTATATTTTGACATTATTTTGATTTTTGAAACACAAATTTATACATTATTTATTAGATTTGTGTTTTTATCACTTCAAACATAAATTTAAGTATAATGAATATACAGACAAAAATAATTTTAGCATTGCTTTTTGTAATGCCTTTTTTCATTTCTGCTCAAGATCAGATAGCGGATAAATGCGGAAAAATAGACAGGGAATTAGATGACCGGGAACTAGAAATAAGAGGGGATCATTGGGGATACGGATATGATGATCTGTTGAATGATCTGCAAAAATGGTCTCAAAGTCCGTATGTAAAAATAAGTTCTATCGGTCAAAGTGTTCAGAATCGTGAATTGTGGCAATTAAAGATCACTTCAGAAGATACCACTGTTGACAAACATACGGTATTTTTTCATGTAAGAACACATCCGGGTGAAGTTCAAAGTTTCTGGGTAGCAAATGAAATAATCAATCTTTTGCTTTCGGAAGATAGTTTAGCAGTAAAAACAAGAGAAAAATGTGTTTATTATATCATACCTATGTACAATCCGGATGGTGTGGAGTTGGAATATGCCAGACAGAATGCCAATCATATTGATATCGAAAGTAACTGGTATTCCGCAAACAATATTCAACCGGAAGTAATGGCTTTGAGAAACAGATTTCTGGAATTGATGAATACGGAACATCCTATAGAAATCGCTTTGAATATGCATTCGGCATATAAATGCAAGAGATATTTTGTAGCACATCACCAAAACGGTACCAGTTATTCTTACCTTCAAATGGAGAAAAAATTTATAGAAGGGGTAAGAAGTTATTTCCCTGATGGGATTGAGCCTTGGAACTTTAATGTGACATGGTCAAGCGGCAATCCTCTTAAATATCCCGAAAGTTGGTGGTGGGCTAATTACGGATCAAATGTCTTGGCTTTGACTTATGAAGATGGTAATTGTGATGCTGCGGGAGATTTTGATATAACAGCAAGAGCGATTGTTTCCGGAATAGCAGATTTTCTTGATATTTGGGGTAAAACAGCAGGAACCATAAATCTTTGGAATAATTCCTTCGTAGTGTATCCTAATCCGGCAAGTGACGTACTGAATATTAATTTCGACTCAAATTTTAATGGTAAGATAGAGATTTTTAATTCCGTTGGAAGAAAAGTTTTGTTAAAAAAGGTTGAAAATACAGGCAGATATACTTTTGATATTTCAAGACTTATACCTGGGGCATATTTCTTAAGGGCTATTGATTCAAAAGCCAATAACGGTCAGGTAAAGAGTATAAGATTTCTAAAGAATTAAATATTTTTCTTGCAGAAACTTAAAAAGAGTTACAAAAATAAAATACATTTTGATTTTTGCAACGTTATAAATTATTAATGCAAATTAATTAATGATACTTCGTATAGTATAACTACTGTAAAATTTTGTTTGTCGATTGAAGGACAAAATTTCAAAAAGCTAAATAACAAAAGCTTCACAGATTAGTAAATTAATATAAATAAAAAAAATGAAATTCATATTATTATTAATAACCCCCTTCCTTTTATTTTCTTGCACTTGCAAAAAGACTATTAACAAAGATGAAACTTTATCTGAGCCAAAGAGTACAAATCAAAATACTCATTCCGGTAATCAAAAGAAAAAATACAATGCTACAAAAGAGTATTTTCTTATTTTAAAAAATATAAACGGAAGAAAAAATAATCCTTTTCCAACTGTATCCTTTTCTATAATTGATGTAAAAAACAAAAAGGTTATTTACAAGGATATTATTCCCGGAGGAAAAATAGTTTGGATTTCTGATTATACCATTGAAGTAAAATCTTATTTAGGCAGACCAAAAGATATTCATAATTCTAAAAAATGGATGCCATTATATAAATTAAATGTAAAAACCTTAAAAAAATTCAAATAGCAGATTTACTCAGAAATGGTACTTTTGAAATGATAATTTAAATTATTTTTCTGTCAAAATTATACTTCAAGAGTAGATACTGTAATATTTAAATAGAAATATTTCATTCATATAAAATCATTACTTATGACTTATTTAAAAAAAATCATGTTTATTGTTTTGGGTATTATCGTATTTCTTTCACTTAAAGAACTATATATTCAAGATAATAGAAATATTAGTTTTAAGGAAATTTCAAAAAAATTTATAACGAACGATCTTCATTTTGACGGTCCGGCTCAATTCGCTAAAATACACAATCACATCAGAGTAAGAAATGACAACGAATTACCTAAATATAAAATGGGTTATATTTTGAATGAGTTCAATAAAGCAAAGGAATCTCTGCAATATAGAGACTCTAAAAAACTGAATTGGATCGAAAGAGGTCCTACAAATACGGGTGGAAGAACAAGAGGTTTAATCGTAGATCCTGATGATTCTACTTATCAAACGTTCTATGCAGGTTCGGTTGGAGGCGGCGTATGGAAAACTTCCGATGGAGGTGATACCTGGAAAAACCTCACTGAAGATTTACACAATCTTGCTACATCAACTCTCGCAATGTCTAAGCACAATACCGATGTTATCTACGCAGGGACCGGTGAAGGATTTGATGGTCTTATGGTCAATGGTAGCGGTGTTTGGAAATCCATTGATAGAGGTAAAACCTGGAAAGTCCTTAATTCGACATCTGACGATGAAAGGTTTTTAAATGTTCTTAGATTAATAGTAAATCCTGATGATGAAAATGAAATTTTAGCTTGCACAAGAGGGAGAAAAGATTTTAAATCATTTATTCTTAAATCAAAAGATGGTGGTCAAACTTGGGAACAAAAATACCTTTCTCAAGGAAAAAATATTCAACAATTGGTATATACACCGGGAGATTTTTCTGTGATATATGCATCTATCTTAAATGACGGAATAATCAAATCAACTGATAGTGGTGAGACTTGGGAAAAAGTATTTGATTCCGGTTCCAAAAGTATTGGAAGAATAGAGTTGGCTGTATCTCCGGTAAATCCAGGAAATGTCTTTTTATCCTGTGACCATGAATCCGGAGCTCAATTGTACATTTCGAAGGATTCAATGAAAACGGTAACAAAAGTATTGTTGCAAGGTACTGCAAATTGGCTGGGAGGTCAGGGTTGGTATGACAATGCAATCGCAGCACATCCTTATGATGCAAATAAAGTTTGGGTAGCAGGAGCCGGACCGATTTTGGAATTAAATATCGGAAAAGAAGAAACTGATATAAATACTCTTAAGGAATTCCAAAACAATACTGATTTTTTAGTTGAAGTAAATATTGGTCTTCCTTTTGATGGAGATGGACTTGCCGGTGATTTTGCAGATTTGTTTCAACTCAATCCAAATACATCCAGTGATGATTTAGTTGATGTGGAAATAAGATTTGGAAAAGATAAAAAGCAAAATGCACATTTGCTTAAATTGGACTATTCAACATTTCAATTTTATTTTGATACAATTATTGAAGTTCCTTTTGAAGCTTGGGACTTGAAAAACAATAGACAAATCGGTTTGACGATAGTCGATTTGGACGAAGATGGACAATGGACTTTCAAAGATTATACTGAAGATCAATTCTCATACCCGGACATTGTTTTAATAAATATGTTTGATTATACCCCGGAAGCAAATGATGTGATTTCCAGTGGGGATAATATTGCTAATAAAGCCCAGTATTATTTTTATAAAGGAAAAAGCCCTGATTTTCAAGGATCAATTGATAGTTTACCTGAAAGTAATCTTATCTTTAAAACAGGTATTGTTAAAGGGTTATTGGCAGAGTTTGATCCAATAACAGATGGATATAATGAATATAGTACAATTAGCCCGGTTGGAAGTAAGGGTGTTCATGTAGATCATCATAATTTGATTTTTATTCCGGTAGATACCGCTGCAAAATCCTTTTATGTACTAAATGCCAATGATGGAGGTGTTGCTTTTTCCAAAGACAACGGAAAAACATTCAAGCAAACAGGCGATACTTTTGCAGAATTTGATGGTGTTGCTTATAATACTTCAGACGGCTATAATGTATCTCAATTTTATGGGGTTGATAAAATGAATGGTGCTGACAGATATGTGGGAGGCACACAGGATAACGGGTCCTGGATTTCACCAAAAGATCCTGATACCAAAACCAAATGGAAAAGTGCACCTAGCGGAGATGGATTTGAAGCAGCATGGAATTATGCAAATCCAAAACTCGTATTGGAATCTTCTCAGGGCAATAATATTTTTAGAAGTACCGATGGAGGTCAAACTTGGAATTATGTAAATCTTCCTGAATCTTTCGGCCCGTTTATTACCAGGATAGCTTCTTCCCAAATCGACCCTGATTTGATATTTATTTCCAGTGATAAAGGTTTGATTAAATCAACAGACTTCGGGAGTACCTGGACTATCAAAACAATGCCGGATAGCTGGGAATTTACTTTTTTCGGACCACCGATAAAAATTTCTTTGGCTGATGCTAATATTGTTTGGTCAGGTTCCGCAATTACAAATAATTCAAGAATTGCTCTTTCGAGAGACAAAGGAGAGACTTGGGAAGAAACCGCTGCCTACGATAAAGCATATATGGGAAATGTTACCGGACTGGCAACTCATCCAATTAATGGTAGTACTGCCTATGTATTGTTTTCACAAGCTAATGGTCCAAAAATATTGAAAACAACTGATTTTGGAAATTCCTGGAATGATATTTCCGGATATGAAACAGATGGAGTGGAAGAAAGCAAAAACG
>Ga0256832_1003890_pt1 | contig 10121 bp, 5 predicted proteins | sample 134614metaG_FD_190534 | JGI IMG/M metagenome (GOLD analysis project Ga0256832, IMG submission 190534) | Hydrothermal vent microbial communities from Lau Basin, Pacific Ocean - 134-614 | ecosystem: Environmental > Aquatic > Marine > Hydrothermal vents | place: Pacific Ocean: Lau Basin | collected...
CTCAAACTATAAAAAAAATCACAATATATAGAAAATGAGATATACATTTCAGTTGGACAATCCCGATTCATAGTGTAAGGGTAACGCTTTTACTTCCTTATTAAAAAGTCATCTTATTCAGCTTCAAAGATAAGCAATAATTTATGATTTTTTATTGATTTTTTTGCAAATATTTTTGACTGAAATAAAAAATATAGAAAAGTGTATTATTACGTTTCATTCTCGAACCGCCGGGTACAGCTTGTCCCCGAAAATCAGAGAAGAACTGTAGCGTCTATACTAAAGCTTCAGCGCATCTATTATTTTACAATAACAATTTTTTTAAAATGAGTCCCACAAAATTTAGATTGAATTTTTATCAAGTAAATATTACTTATTTGTTTTGATGATATAAATAAGTTTCCACCTTTAACTTGTTTTGACAGATTTAAATTCTTTCCTGATAAATCAAAAAATGAAAAACTTTCAGAAGACAGAACCTTTTTATTGTATTTGATAGTAAAGATACCAGATGATGGATTTGGATAAATTGCTATATTCTCGCAATCAGATTTTGAAGCAGCTGTTTTATCTTCAATACAAACATTTTTGATTCCGAAGCAATTATTTAATGTATCCGTCACTTGCAAAATATAACAACCTTTATTTATCAAACTGTCAAGATCCTTGGTTATAGCTTTAAAATTATTGGGCCCTGACCATTCAAAAATATAGTTTTTGTTTTTATTAGTTAAAATATGTATATAGCCAAGTGTATCATTCCGGATATCTCCAATGTCTTCAACTATTATGTTTATTTCATCCGGTTGTTCAATTACAAATGTATCTGTTACCGAACAATTGCTGGCATCTATAGTAGTACATATATACTCACCATTACAAAGAGAATCTATTATGGAAGTACTATCACCATTGCTCCATTTATAAACTACCGGAGCGACACTATTATTAACATCAAGTATTTTTATTGATCCATCGCAGTTATCAAAACAACTCATATTAGATTTTTGAATGTTCATTGTTAAAGACGGACAGACAAAAGAATCGATTGTTACCGAATCAACACTAAAACAGCCATTGGCATCAGTAACCGTAACATAATAAGTGCCTGATTTTAAATTTGAAATAAAGAATGAAGTATCACTGAAACTCCAATTACATGTAAAAGGTGGCTCTCCTTTATCAACATGAATTGATGCAGTTCCATCATTCATTTCAAAACCCGATTCATGCGTAGCATCTATATGAAAACCTGGATCATCATGGATTATGACAATTATAGAATCACTATCCTGGCATCTTCCCATATTACTTACATTTACTATATATGTTGTAGTCGAATCCGGTGTGGCAATTGGATTAGCGATAGTATCATTATCCAAAGTTAATGATTCAGACCATAAATAATTAGTTCCTCCGCTTGCATGTAGTTGAATGCTATCCCCTGAGCAAATTGAAACATCATTTCCTGCATTTGCTTCTACATTTTCAGTTGAAAAACTTTCTTCACTACAATTAAGAGCTTCATTTATTTTATTATAAGGCACTATGGTGACAAATATTTTGCTGTTACACAGGAAATCTGATGCAGGTTTATACATTGTAGTATTTCCAACATCAAAATTATCTAAAATATCTTTATGTCCGGATGATGTTCCTATATTAAGCTTATATCCGGTTGCATTTTGCACTTTGGACCATGAAAGCGATGATGTAATATCTACATCTATGGAATTATTTTCGGGATTAAGAAGTTTACTACATTGTAATGAACATTTTGGATCAACGCCATAATCTTTTATTGTCCAATTAAATTTTGTGATTATCTCATTTCTTGCATTTTTTCCTTTGCAATATTTACTTGAGCCTGCATGAAGTCTTACTCCATTCTTAAGCTCAAGTTTGCTCCACCCAATTAATAATGAATCATAATTCTCAGTTGATAATTTTGATTCGCTAAACATCCAATCCATCACAGCAACATTAGACACATCCCAGTTTCCGATATTCTGATTAAATGAACTTGCTCCATTGAACATACTATACATATTAGTGGTATTTTTTACATCCCATCCTCCGATATTCTGATTAAAAGATATCGCATTGCTAAACATGTCTGCCATATCAGTAGCTTTTGACACATCCCAACTACTAATATCCTGATTGAAAGACCTGGCGCCATAGAATATTCCCCCCATATTTCTCACATTAGATACATCCCAATCTCCGATATCTTGATTGAAAGAAGTGGCTAATCCAAACATAGCCCTCATGTTTCTTACATTAGAAACATCCCATTTACCGATATCCTGATTGAAAGAACTTGCTCCCCAGAACATGCCATGCATACTTTCTACTTGTGATACATCCCAATTACTAATGTCCTGATTGAAAGAACTTTTACCATGAAACATTAAGCTCATATCTTTTGTACTACTTACATCCCAGCCTTCAATGTTATGATTAAAAGCGAAAGCATCATAAAACAGAAGTCCCATATCGGTAACATTAGAAACATCCCATTTACTGATGTCCTGATTGAAAGATACAGCTTCGCAGAACATACCGCGTAAACTAGTTACATTAGAAACATCCCATCTACCAATATCCTGATTAAACGATGAATCCCTAAAAAACATGCCGTGCATATTAGTAACATTGCTAACATCCCAATTACCTATATCTTGATTAAACAAGTATGCATCATAAAACATAGCTGCCATGTTTCTTACATTAGAAACATCCCAGTTACCTATATCTTGATTAAAATGATAAGCGCCATAGAAAACAGATCGCATATTTTCTACTTTACTAACATCCCAATTGCTAATATCCTGATTAAAAGAATATGCATCATGAAACATTTCTTCTAAATCAGTTACTAAAGACAAATCAGGGGTATCAGATGCTTGACCTGCCAAATTATGACAATTGGTAAAAGCCCCTGACATTGAATGCCATTTTTGATTACCCCATTGGTCAATTGAAATTATTTTATTACTATTGTAATATTTTGAATGTCTAAAATATATCCTTGGAAATTTTCCGGTTATTGCTACCTGGTAATTACCCGCTTTAGTATATTTATGTGTTGCATCACCGGTATATCCTGAAATTTTAGTTCCGTCACCCCAATCTACAGAATACAGATAACTTTCTTCACTATAGGTCGGTATTATAATAGAGTCGTTATCAATAGAAATTTGCCATGTTGTTATAAATTCCTCTTGAGATATTGAATTCAGGCTGTATGAAAAGAAAATGATAATAATTAATATTTGATTATACATGAAAATAAAATTTAATCAATAAATATTGATAATAATTTAAAAGTAAAAAATATTTCATAATTAAATCCATACTTCATTTAAAATTTGGTAATTAATGCACCTCTCATAGTAGTTAGTGTTAATTGGTTAATCTATCAAAGAAATATTTTTCATATTAAAGGGATTTGTGGTGAAAGGTAACAGTCTAATGTTAAGAGGAGGACGAATCAATAGCAAGTCTTCCTTCTTATCTGTTGTTATCTGCCGGTATTGACACATTTCAATAAATAGTAAAATTTTTTAATGAACCAAAATCATTTGTCCACCAATAAATTGATTTCCTTCAAACAATGCTATCCAATAGGTTCCAACAGCTAAATCATAAATTGACCATGAATATTCATATGTAGATAGTTGTAGATTTTTAGACTGGAGTATATTTCCATTTGTTGTATATATTTCCATTTTATTAAAAGGAATATCTGATTTTATTTTAACAAAATTAATTATAGGATTTGGATAAAATAGTAATTTATTTTCTAATATAATATTACTATATGAATTTACAATATCAAATACTGAACTAATGGTATTTGTTTCAATAGGGAAATTATAATCAAAGAAAATTTTTGCAGAATTATTTAATACATCACCAATAACCAAATTGGATTTAGATTTAATTCGGAACAAAACATAGGCATCATTACTTGAATCTTCAAATGGCAGATTAATATCCTGAAAAATAAATGAAGCCATATTCCCGGCAACTTTCAACTGAACCGGATCAGATGCATCTACAATCTCGATCGTATTTATATCAAAACTTAACGTATCAATAATATCTTGAATGGTAATGTGTGCTGCCTCTGCTGTACCTGTATTTTCACACCTAATCAAATAGTGGACGTAATCACCAATAAGCCCATAGTCCAAAATTGAACCTTCCAAACACGTTTTATCATTAGGGTCAAATGAATTTCTTACTTCTCGTTCTAAATAAAATATATTGTTTCTATCATTATAATCTTGACATTCAGACTCAACTTGCACTTTATAATCTAGTTTTTCTTGTCCTTTCAATGGTGGATTATCCATTGGAGAATTCAATCTAAACCAAACAGAAAAACGAACTTCATCTAACCCCTTTATCGATGGAACTTCCCAAAAAATAATACCATTTTCTTGACTCAATGGTGGAAGATCAGAACTTATATATTGTTGGATATCAGGGTCGAAATTCATGGTCAATTGAACTGGTGTTGCAACTGTGCCCATATTTTTTATTATTATATCAAATTTTGTATCAAAACCTGGTGAAAATCGCTCCAAACCAAATAATTGAACACCTATATCACAAGCATCTTCTACATCAAAACAGAAAGAAACTGTTTGTATTTCATCATTGCTAACATAGATTTTCTTATTAAATTCTTCCTGACTCAATAAACTTTGACTATGTGCTTTTATTTCCAACTCTCCTTCATAAAAAACTATAATACTTGTTGGATTTTCATTTGAAGAAAAGATATTGGTAAAACCAGGTTTATCTAAAGTTACATCATATGCAACATATGGATAAGGATTATTTATCTTACAACTATCTTCATTACCATATTTCCAATAACTGTATGCTTCAACAATGGAAAATTTAGATGGAGGAGGTAAAGTACAGGTACTATCTACGGTGCATTTATCCAGACCAACCCATAAATTTGCATAAGATCTGTATAAATTATATAATGAAGGAACCACACAAATATAAGACAAATCCGGATTTCCTTCAAAATTCATAAATAAAGAGTCTTGATGTGTGAATATGGCTTTTAATTTATTGTAAGTTAAATTAAAATTACTTTGTCCTGGTACATCAGCCAAAATAAAATATTTCAGTTGATTATAGGCTAAATTACAGTCCAAGGATTTTATGCTTTGAGTACTAGAATATTCAAAAGTGGTCAATTTGTTGAACCTCAAATCTACTAACATTTTGGGATTTTGAGCAAACAAGTTAAATTTACTCAGCTTATTATTTGCTAAATTAAGAAATTGCAAATGACTTAAGTCCAGAGAATCCATATAAATGTTCTCCATTCCGGTATTAGTTATTGTAATCGATTTCAGCATATTTGATCCCGTCAAGTTAAGATCTATGTTTTTTAATTCCAACGATGAAGAAATAAAGACATCTCTAAGTTTTGGAACATTTTTCATTTCTATCCCTTTATTCCATCTAAAATGTACACGATCTAGCTTAGGCAAATTCTCAATATAAATAAAATCTCGATTATATTGAGATTCTATAAAAGTTAAGTTTGGACAATTTCGAACAAATGTGCATATATAGAAATCAAAATAAGATAGCTCTATCTTGTCTGAGTCAGAGATATTATCTAAAATTAAGGTATCTATATTTAGTGTTGAACAATTCAGTAAATCTTGCACTTTAAAGACCAACTGATCATTAAATTCCAATTTTTGTATACGATATAAATCAGGATTTATTAGTTTAGGAAGAGCTCGCATTTTTACATAACTAAAAGGCGCGTCTATTTTGAGTTTGTATAATTTTGTAACATTGGATAGCTGCAAATTTCTCAATGAATCACTTTTTATTACAATGGATTCAATTACATCATTGTTTTTAAGGATAAATGATCGTATTATACACGATGACAAAAAAATCTTGTTCAGATCGGGAAAATTGTTGACATCAAAATCTATATTATTATTACCAACACTTTTTATATTTTTTAATTTTGGAATATTTTGAATCTCAAATTGTTTAATATTATTAGAGTGAATATCAAGGTTTGTCAATTTGGGTAAATCCTTAATTACCAAATTCTGAATATCACCACTTTCAATTGTCAATTCATTTAAATTTGTAAGATCCTGAATTAGCACATATTCTGATTCTAAAATTAAATCACCAATTGAAACATTCTGAACATATTGGAGTTTATGACACAAAAGACTATCAACCTTACCTTGAATTCTAAATCTACGTAATTCAGGAAAATTGGATAAATCTAAAAATTCTGTCTTAACATTTAAAATACTTAATCCTTGCAGTAGAGGGAGCTGATCTATTTCCATATGCTCCAAATGATTTCCTCCTAATTGAATAGTTTGTGGGGCATTAAATACAATCATCGTACCAAAATAATTGGGAGAAAAAAAGTTATTAATTACACTGACATTAAAAATATTGCGTAATTCGAGGTATTCATTTACATCATCTTCAAGAACAGCAATTTCATGAAATAAAGAATCTATAATAAGTGTATCTAAATTGTAGCTGGTATTAAAGAATGTTGAATTAAATTTCTCAAGTTTAGCTGCATTGTGCAATATTAGTGTTTTCAAATCAGCATTATCGTCAATATATATGTGTGTTAATACATTATTGGTAGGAATTTCCAGTCTTTTAAGTGGGGTTTTACTAATATTCAAAGAATACAGTCTGTCCCAATTAGTTAAATTTAAGTTATTGATCTTAGTCTCTCTAATATTTAAGAGTTTTAGGGCTATTGAATCTCCTAATTCTAATATTTCTAAAGGATTTTTTGATATATTAAGTTTTTCAATATTTTGAAATGCCTGGATACCATTTAAATCCATTATTCCTTCATTTTCAAGATCAAGATTTTTTACTGCCAAAGCCTCAGATATAGAAATATAACCATCATTGTTAAAGTCAATATTACGTTCAAGCAGTGCAGAAAAAAAATTAGAATCTGGAATATTTACTACTTGACCACCAAGTTTAAGTGATATGAATGAAAAAATCATGAAAATAATAAAACGATAAGACAATAGACTATTGTACAATGAATTGCAGATAATATAAAGTGGTTTGTTTAATTTATGACTTATAATTTGTGAAAATTTATTTAAAACATAATTATACATAATAACTTTTTTTGTAATGTTTGTATCATTTAAGACTTTCTGTTTTTTTATTAAATGTATTTTGTCTACATTGACTCAACAAACTAGCACCTAACTCACCTATATCCTTAACAAATTTACATATTTATTCCGCATTTTCCAAAAGAATAATTGAATATCAGCACTTTTCAGCAATATCAATAACAATAGACTTTAAAAATAACTAATATTTAGAAACTGTAAATAGTGAGGCTAATGTATCATTTACTCATTTCAAAAAAGAATAATCACAATATCCGGAATATGAGATATACATTTTCCCAGCTAATAAATCTACATGGTCTATTCCTTTCTAATCTTTAAACATAAAATAAACTGCTAATATAATAAATACAAAAGCAATAAGATGGTTCCATTTAATAGTTTGATTTTTAAAAACCAATAATGTAAATAGACTGAATACCACTAATGTTATTACTTCTTGAATAACTTTTAATTGAACAAGAGAAAACGGTCCACCGTTACCATTGTAACCTATTCTATTTGCCGGTACTTGAAATATATATTCAAATAAAGCAATTCCCCAACTTATTAAAATAATTGCTATTAATCCTAATTTGTTAAACCATTTCCATTCAGCAAATTTCAAATGACCATACCAGGCAATAGTCATAAATGTATTTGATAATATCAATAATCCAATTGTTAAAAAACCTTTCATATTTTTTCTATTATTTCATTTTTTTCACTTGCAGGTAACTATGTTATATCTCGAACAAATTTATATATTTATTCCGCATTTTCCAAAACAATAATTGAATATCAGCACTTTTTAGCAATAACAATAATAATGGACTTCAATTTACAAACTTATCCAATCAGTTTTAGAATAAGTACCAGCCAGGGAAGAATAAAAATAAAGGAATCGAATCTGTCTAAGAAACCTCCGTGACCGGGCATAATATTTCCGGAGTCTTTGATTCCAACGGATCTTTTTATCTTGGATTCTGTCAGATCACCGAGAGTTCCCATGATCCAGACAATAACCGCCAGTATTATATAAAATACCATACTATTTTCTGTGTATATCAAAGAAATAATTATAGCAGCAATTATTGCAAAAATACCACCTCCTACAAATCCTTCAATGGTCTTAGCAGGTGAAACGGATGGCATCAATTTATGTTTTCCAAACATTGAACCTGTAAGATAAGCAAATGTATCATTGGTCCATATCAACAAAATCAGGATAAAAATAAGATTTGTATTTCCTTCTTCCTTCAATACCGTTTGGTGAAGGAGCACTATAGGAAGCCCGATATACAACATTGCCTGAATATAAACCATAATCCGGTTATCGGTCTCTATATATTTTTTTGAAAATAAATTATAGATTAAATACAAGTGATAAAATAATACCGCTACAAGAGAAACGGTGAAAAATAAATGCCTGAAAGGGCTCCAGAACTCATTTACTATCGTCAATTCAGAGCCAAAAAGAAAAGCGGCAACTATTAACAAATATAGATTCAATTGATCTCCTGCCTGCAATTTGATATATTCAAAAGCAGTAAGAAATGATACCAAAACTAAAAAAGCAAATACAGTCCAGTAGTTGAAATTCAGTAAAAAAATAACTATTACGCCAAAAATACCCGCTGTTACAGCCCTTGTATATAATTTTTTCTTATCTATCATCTATACTGTCTTTTTCTTCTACAATTAAATTATCTTCCTTAAACATTTGATACATTTTTTGACGAATCACAAATACTGCTATCAGAGACATCATTAAAATATAAATCGGAATTTTTTCAGTACTTTTAGTAGTTACCAGATCTTCCAAATTTTCCGAAGTAAAATATGCTGTTATAACCAATAATAAATTATTGATGAAATGAATGGCAATTGAAACCCAAATACTGGATGACCAATAATAAGCATAACCCAATATCAAACCAAGAAAAAATCTCGGCAGGAAGTCGTCAAATTCCATATGGAAAGCACTAAAAATAATTGCCGTCAGTATAATTGCCAGATCTTTCCTTTCAAAATATTTCAATAATTCTTTTTGGATACCGACTCTAAAAAACAGTTCTTCTCCAATAGCCGGTAAAAGAGCTACGAGAAATATATTTCTCAACAATTCCCACAGATTATTCATTTTCAAAATATCCATGGTTATCTTACTTATCATTTCACTTTCACCGGACATCCAGTCAGAAAAGAACATTTTCGAATTCAAATCTGCTGAAAACTGAATTAACGGATAGGAAAGAAAAAGTAGAAATATTGCGTATGTAAAATATGAATTTCGCTTTGGCATAACCAGCCCAATATCTGCAAACAGATTATTTTTATGAAATATCAACAGGAAAACTATTGCAGGAATTAAAACAGTCGCCAACAGGCTTACAAAAATGTAATTGTATAATCCTAATTTTTCGATTATTGTCATTGATGAATCGGCATCCAAACCATTCAAATCGGAAAGAGATACTCCTGTCAATAATGTTAAAATTATAAACCCTAAAATTTGGGAAAATATAATTAATGCCAATATTCTTAAAAATACTTTCAAATTGTTTAATTTTGAGCAAATTTAAAATTAATATTCAGATTTGAATAGAACTTGATTAAAAATATTCATTATGACCAAATTAAGTGTGAACATAAATAAAATAGCTCTGATCAGAAATGCCAGAGAAGGTAATTTGCCTGATATATTCAAAATTGCCCGGGATATTGAACATTTTGGTGCTGACGGGATCACAGTTCATCCGCGTCCCGATGAAAGACATATCAGATATTCGGATATCCCGATCCTGAAAAATTTGGTAACAATCGAATTTAATATCGAAGGATATCCAAGTGACAAATTTATGAAACTGGTAACTGATAATGTCCCTGATCAATGTACTCTTGTTCCTGATCCTCCGGATGTCTTAACTTCCAATACCG
>Ga0256832_1003891_pt1 | contig 10121 bp, 5 predicted proteins | sample 134614metaG_FD_190534 | JGI IMG/M metagenome (GOLD analysis project Ga0256832, IMG submission 190534) | Hydrothermal vent microbial communities from Lau Basin, Pacific Ocean - 134-614 | ecosystem: Environmental > Aquatic > Marine > Hydrothermal vents | place: Pacific Ocean: Lau Basin | collected...
AGAAAAGGCCCAGGCCACCAAAGCACAGCTCCGCGAAGAGGTCGCCCGCGCTGTCGAAAATGCCACCAAAAAAAAGCAACAAATCGCTCAGGAAGTCCTCGAAGCGCGGCGCAAAGCCGATGAAGAAATCAAAAAAACTCGCGAAGAAGTCGCCAGAATGGTCGCCGAAGCACGCAAAAAAGCCAAAACCGAAACCGAAAAAATCGCCGCCGACGTCATGGAAGCTCGCCAACAGGCTGCCGAGCAAATCCAAAAAATCAAACTCGAAACTGCCCGGCAAATCGCCGAAATCCGCAAAAAAGCCGCTGAAGAAATCCAAAAAGCAAAAGAAGAACTCGAAAAAGCAAAAACTCAGTACGCCGACGAAGTCGCATCTGCCAAAGAGACCGCACAGCTCGAGATCGAGAAAATCCGCAAGGAATCTGCCGAAGCCGTCCGCAAGGCTCGCGAAAAGGCCAAATTATCTTCCGAAGCTACCGCCAAAGAAGTCGCCCAGTCCAAGGCTTCCGCCGCCCAAATCATCCTCGAAACCGAAGAAAAACAAGCCAACGAAATCGCTCGCCTGAAAGAAAAAGCCGCCATCGAAAAACAGAAAATCGCCATCGAACTGGCCGAATACAAACGCAAACTCGCCGAAGAAAGGGCTGCCCTCGCGCGCGAACACACTCAGGAAATCGCACAAATGCGTGAAAAACTCGCCCAAATCAAAAACGACCTCGCCAATCAAATCGCCCAAGCTCGCAAAAACGCCACCGAAGAAATCAACAAAATCCGCCAATCCGTCGCCGCCGAGCGTCAAAAAGCCGAACAAGAAAAACAAAAAATCGCCAACGAAGTCGTCGTCTCCAAAACCGAAGCCAAACGTTCCATCGAAAAAATCAAACAAGAACTCGCCAACCAAATCAAGCAATCCAAAGAAAAAAGCCAGCAGCAAATCGAAGCTATTTCCCTTTCCGTGGCCGAGTCACGCAAAAAAGCTCAACAAAAAATTGACCAAATCAACCGCGAAACCGAAATCACCATCCAGCGCGCCAAGGCCAAAATGGACTCCATCAAACAGGCCGTCGCCGCCGCCGTCATCCAAGCCAAGAAAAAGGCCGACCAAGCCATTGCCGAAGCCAAAAAACAACAAGCTTCCAACGTCCGGGCTTACAACCAGTCCGTCCAAAAAGCAAAACAAGAATACGCCAACGAAATCAAACAAGCCAAGGCCAAAGCCGACCAAAAACTCAAGCAAATACAACAACAAACCGCCGAACAAATCGCTCAAATCAAAGAAAAACAAAAAAAGGAAAAACAGCTCACCGCTCAAGATGTCGTCAACGCCAAGAAAAAGGCCGCTGACCTCATCGCTCAATACCAGCAAGAAGCCGCCCAAAAAATCGCTCAAATCAAAAAAGAACAAGTCCAAACCGAACAACAACTCGCACAGCAAGTCGCACAGGCTCGCCAGCGCGCCGCGCAGGAAATCGCCAAGGCCCAAAAACAGGCGCAGGACAAAATTTCCGAATTGCACAAACAAGTCGCACGGGAGCAGCAAAAGGCCACCCAACAAATCGCCCAAGCTCAACAACAGGCCGCCCAACAAATCAAAGCCATCGAAGAGCAGACCTCCAAACGCAAAAACGAACTCCAAAAACAGCTCCAAGACACCCAAAAACAGATCGAAGAACAAGTCAGCCAAGCCAAGCTCAAAGCCGCCAAAGACATCGTCGAAGCACAGGAACAAGCCATGCGCGAAGTAGAAACCATCAACCAGCAAACCCAAACCGCCATCCAAAAAGTCAAACAACAGCACCAAAAAGAACTCGACGAACTCAACGCCCAACTACAAGCCGAAAAAGCCGCTGCACTCAAAGAAATCGAAGCCGTCCGCAAAGAAACCGAGGCCGCCATCGCCGCTGCACGCCAGCAAGCCGACGAAAAAATCCGCAAATACAACCAGGAAGCAGCCGACGCCCGCAAAAACTCGCTCAACGAAATCCTCGCCACCCAGGAACAAACCGCCGACGACATCTTTAAAGCCAAACAAAACGCCAAAGAACAAATCAACGCCGTCAAAGAACAAACCGCCAAACAAATCAACACCCTCCTCGAGAAGCAAAAGGCCGCCGAAGCACGCCTTCAAGCTCTCGAAGCCCAAATCAAAGCAAAAGAAGAACTACTCAAAAAACTCGAAAACCAACAGAACTAAAGCCATGAATCGAATTCTGCTCCTTCTCTTCCTTGCCGCCCTGCTCCCGGGCGCCTGCCAAAACCAATCCGACCAGCCGGCAAAAAACACCTCCCCGGCACCGTCCAAATACAAAAAACTCCTGGCCAAGTACGACACATTCAAGCTCACCACTGACCAGACAAAACTCAACGACAACGAGAAAAAGCTCATCGCCAAGCTCAAAGAAGTCGCCCGCATCATGGACGACATCTTTTGGTACGAAGCTTACGGCAACAAAGACAGCCTCCTCCAATCCATCAATGACCCCGACGCCCGGAAGTTTGCCATCATCAACTACGGACCCTGGGACCGTCTTGACGGCAACAAGCCCTTTATCGAAGGTATCGGCCCCAAGCCCCCCGGCGCCAACTTCTACCCCGCCGACATGACCAAAGAAGAATTTGACAAAGCCGACTTACCCGGCAAGGAAAGCCTCTACACCATGATCCGCCGCGACAGCACCGGCAAGCTCATCGCCATCCCCTATCACCAGTTCTTCAAAGAACAAACCGCCCGCGCCGTCCAGCTCCTCGACGAAGCCGCCGGCATCGCCCAAAATCCCCAGCTCAAACACTATCTCAAGCTCCGCGCCCGGGCCCTCGCCACCGACGACTACCACGACAGCGATGTCGCCTGGCTCGACATGAAGACCAACCACATTGACGTCATCGTCGGCCCCATTGAGACCTACGAAGACCAACTCTTCGGCTACAAGGCTTCCCATGCCTGCTACATCCTCGTCAAAGACATGGACTGGAGCAAGCGCCTGGCACGCTACGCCAAATTCCTCCCCGAACTCCAGCAAAGCCTACCCGTCCCACCCCGTTACAAAAAAGAAAAACCCGGCACCGACACCGAACTCAACGCCTACGACGCCATCTACTATGCCGGCGACTGCAATGCCGGTTCCAAAACCATCGCCGTCAACCTCCCCAATGACGAAAAAATCCAACTCGCCAAAGGCACCCGCCGCCTCCAACTCAAAAACGTCATGCGCGCCAAGTTCGAGAAAATCCTCGTCCCCATCGCCAATGTGCTCATCCATCCCGACCAACGCAAGTGGATTGACTTCGATGCCTTCTTCGCCAACACCATGTTCCACGAAGTCGCCCACGGTCTCGGCATCAAAAACACCATCAACGGCCGCGGACCCGTCCGCAAGGCACTCAAACAGCACGCTTCCGCTCTCGAAGAAGGAAAAGCCGACATGCTCGGCCTATTTATGGTCCGCCAGCTACACAAAAAAGGCGAAATCAAGGGCGACATCCGCTCCTACTACACCACCTTTATGGCCAGCATCTTCCGCTCCGTCCGCTTCGGTTCCGCATCCGCACACGGCAAGGCCAATATGATCCGCTTCAATTTCTTCAAAGAACAAGGCGCCTTCGCCAAAGACCCTGCCACCGGCACCTACAAAATTGATTTCGACAAGTTCGAGCAGGCCATGGACAAACTCTCCACACGCATCCTCACCCTCCAAGGCGATGGTGACTACGAGGCCGTCGCCAAACTCGTCGCCGAAAAAGGCATAATCGGTCCCGAGCTCCAACGTGACCTCGACCGCCTCAACGAAGCCGGCATCCCCGTGGACATCATCTTCGAACAATGAACCGACACCTGACCAAAATCACACAACGCCCATGAAACTAAGTCCCGACGGCTATCGGCTCCCCTCCGGTGCCGATCCCCTGGAAGTAGTACACCAACACGGCACGCCTCTGTTCGTCTATGACGCCCAAGTCATCCGGGACGCCTACACCCGCATGGTACGCGCCTTCGACGTCCCCGCCCTCAGCATCAACTACGCCGTCAAAGCCCTCCAAAACATCAACATCCTGAAGCTGCTCGGCGACCTGGGAGCCGGCCTGGACTGTGTCTCCATTTATGAAGTCGAAGCCGGTTTGCAAGCCGGATTCGAGCCCCGCCAAATCATCTTCACCCCCAGTGCCGTATCTTTTGAAGAGATTAAGTTTGCGCACGCTTTAGGCGTGCGCGTGAATATCGACGCCATCCCGTTATTGGAGCGTTTCGGCGTTGAATTCCCCGGCGCATCGGTGTGTCTCCGGTTCAACCCCCACGTCTTTGCCGGCGGCCACCGCAAGATTTCCGTCGGACACATCAACTCCAAGTTTGGTATCTCCATCCACCAACTGCCGCACGTGCTGCGTCTCGTCAAGCGGCTTGACCTGCGCGTCGAAGGCGTCCACATCCACACCGGTTCTGACATACTGGACCCCGACGTCTTCCTCGCCGCCACTGAAATCCTGTTCAACACGGCCAAGGCCTTCGACGACCTGGAGTACATAGACTTCGGTTCCGGCTTCAAAGTAGCCTACCGTCCCGACGACATCGAGACCGACATCGAGACCATCGGGCAGCGTCTGTCCGCCCGATTCAACGACTTTTGCAAGGAATACGGCAAAGACCTGACCCTCATGCTCGAGCCCGGCAAATACCTTGTCAGCCGTGCCGGCTACTTTCTCGTCCGCACCAATATGGTCAAGCAGACCACCGCCGCCGTTTTTGCCGGCGTCAATTCCGGTTTCAACCACCTGATCCGCCCTATGCTTTACGACGCCTACCACCACATCGTCAACCTGTCCAATCCCCACGGCAAGCCCCGCATTTACAACGTCGTCGGCTACATTTGCGAGACCGACACCTTTGCCATAGACCGGCCCATCGCCGAGATCCGCGAAGGCGACATCCTGGCCATCTTCAATGCCGGTGCCTATGCCTTCTCGATGGCTTCCAACTACAACATGCGGCCCCGCCCTGCCGAAGTCCTGATACTTGACGGCAAGGCCCATCTCATCCGCCGGGCCGAGACCCTGGACGACATGATGCGCACCCAAATCCCCCTCCCCGACCTGTTTCCCGACAAAGATATAACGGTGTAGCGGTATAGCGGTATAGCGGTTAGAAAAGACCAGGCCTATTTTGCCGGCGCCTGCCGGCAAAATAGGCCTGGTACTTCATTTATTTGGAAGCAGGTGAGTGCGGGCCAATTCAACGCGCTCCGCCGGGAGCGCAGTTCAACACGCCCCGATAGGGGCGTATTCAACACGAAGTATTCAACCATTTTACATGATTAATTGACTACGGTCTTATCTTTGCCAGGAATAAACCAAACGACTATGTTCTTCTCCCACGCCTGCCGCGAAGGCAACAACTCCGCCTGGTACTATATATTGGCCACAGTAGTCGTCATCGGCGCCATGATACTCGGCGGTATCCCGTTTGTCACCATGCTCGCCATCAGCATGCGACAATCCACATCCGACCCCGAAGAGATACAGCGCCAAATACGCGCACTGGATTTTAGCGGTCTGGATGTGGACCCTAACCTCATCCTCGCGCTCATGCTGCTCCAGTTTGCCTTTGGCCTGGGCGCCCTGTACCTGATGGTCAAGACCTTGCACCAAAAGCGCTTCTCATCGCTCATCACCCCACGCCGACCCGTGCGCTGGCGGCGCATCGGCGGTGCCTTCCTTTTTTGGTTTGTCCTCATGGCCGTTCTCGAAGCCGTCAGCTACGCTTTCAATCCCGGCGCCTATTCGTGGAACTTCCAACCCGCCAAATTCTTCACCCTTTTGCTCGTCACCATCCCCTTGCTGCCCATTCAGACCTCGTTTGAAGAAATCTTCATCCGGGGCTACTGGATGCAGGGCATTGGTCTGGCGACCCGCCGCAAATGGCCGGCCGTCCTGATTACGTCCATACTCTTTGCGCTTCTCCACGGCCAAAACCCCGAAGTACAGGCCTACGGCGCCTCCAAGATGATGGCGTACTACTTTATGATCGGTCTCTTTTTCGCCATCATAGCCGTGATGGACGACAGCCTGGAAATTCCCCTCGGCTTTCACTTTGCCAACAACTTCTACTCGGCGACCATCGTCTCCTATCAGGATTCTGCTCTGAAGACGCCGGCACTCATCCACAATACAGATGCCAACCCCGACGGCATGATTCTGTCCACTATCTTGCTCATTGCTTTCCTCCTGTTCAGGATGAAGCGCTACTATCACTGGCCCTCCTGGAAAAAATTGTTGGAAAAGATATCTTGCCCGCCCGGGGAGACTGCTGCGGTGGCCTGAGCACCTAATCCTTGCGGAAAGGCCAGGGAAAGCCGGATCCATCCTTGCGCTTGTCGCGCTCCCGTTGTCGCTTCTTGCGCTTGCGGGCGCGCCGCCTTTTCCGCCGCTCGCGGTTGGCCTTCATGCGCTCGCGCAAGGTCTTGCGGTAAAATACGTAGCGGAGCGACAGCGCCGTATGCAAGTCCAGGACCTTTTCCCCCTGAAAATTAATCGAAGGCTTAAAGTCATACGACAGGATCAGCCGCCGGATGGTCATTTCACCTCCCATCACAAAGCTCACCCCGAAGGGATCAGATGATGTCGCCTCGCCGTCCAGATTCCAGGACTTATGCGGCCCGGCTCCCAAATAAAAGTTGAAGCGCCGCGACAACAGCGGGAAATGCTGTTCACCCAATAGACTCAGCTGAATCCGGTCTTTACGAAAGCTGGAGTTGATGATGGCTTCTATGGTGGTGCGCCGCGCCACCTTTTGCTGAAACGTAAAGCCGACGCCTGTGCCCAGGCGCAGCCCCCCGGCCGAGATATAGGATTGGGCCGTGGCGCCCGTCACGAGACACACCAGGCAGGCAAGAAGGATTTTTTTCACAGAATAGTTTTTCGACGGGGCGATCAAAGATCAAACTCAATCGTGTCCCCCGGTTTGAGTCCGTTGGACTTTTTGGATGGCTTCTCAACGGATTTGGCCGGCTTTTTCTTGCGCGGCTTGGGCTTTGAGGCAGCTTTGGGCTTGGGCTTTTCGTCCGGCACCTCATCCTCAAAGAGTTTGGCCTGGGTACCCGGCTCCATGCGGTTGACCTTGATGAGTTTGCGGTCGCTGAGTTTGTTGCCCACGGCCTTCCAGCCCTTGACCCCCATAAAATCGGATAAATTAATCCGTCCTTCGAGCGTCTTATTTTTGGCGCGGAGTTTATAGGAGACGATCACATCCTCACCCGTCGCCACAAAGAGCAGCTTGGATTTGGGGTGGTCCGTGATAAACTTATAGGTCTGATTGAGCGTGGTCGTTTCGATTTGGAAGCGCTTGACCATGGTCCATCCCTTGTGGCCATCGAAATAGATCGCATTGACTACACCAAACGGGTCAAACTTCTCCACTATGAGCGTATTGTTGATATCGTAGCGGTTGGTCAAGTCAAAATTGGTAAGCCGGTACGTCCCGTCTTTCATAATGTGCAAGATCAACTCTCCGGTGTCAAAGTCACCGAGTTTGATGCCCCGCTTATCCGTATTGAGTCGTCCGGTTGTATCATCGTACCAAATGGAGATAGCACCCAAGCTGGATTGTCCTTCTGCCTTGATGGTCACCTTGCGCACCGGATATTTGGTGACGATATTGCCTTGGGCGCCGCGTCCTTTGATTTCGATATCATCAAAGCCGAAGTCAAATGATTTGATGCGCGCTTTGCAGTGTGGGGAGAGCTGGATATTGACGATCTCTGCCTCTCCGTTGGGATTGGCGGAGAAATAGACTACTTTGGATCGGGGATTGCCCTTGGTCAGGTCATATTCTTTGTCACGCGTGACAGCCGTGACGTGGAAGCGCTTGGCCCGTGTCTTACCATCCTTGCCATCGGTGTACAGCATGTTGTAGGTCGTACGCTCATCCCCCTTCTTCCAGACCGCCACGTGTATGATGTCCTTGCCGACAAAGGTCTTGTCCGCAATGCGCGTGACGACCATCTTACCATCTTTGCGAAAGACGATGATATCATCCAGATCCGAGCAGTCCGTGACAAATTCATCCCGCCGCATGGACTTGCCCACGAAGCCGTCTTTGCGATTGACGTAGAGTTTGGCATTGGCAGCCACCACTTGCGTCCGTTCAATACTGTCAAACGTGGTGATTTCCGTCTTGCGCTCCCGCCCCTTGCCGTACTTCTCGAGAATCTTCTCAAAATAGGCGATGGCAAAGTCCGTCAGATGGTCCAAGTCGTGCTGGGTCTGGCGCAGTTCATCCTCCAGTGCCTTGATACGCTCATCGGCTTTGAAGATATTGTACTTGGAGATGCGCTTGATCTTGATTTCCGTCAAGCGGATGATGTCTTCTTCGGTGATATCCCGCAACAGCCGCAGGCGCTTGTCTGATTTTTTGGGCTTTTCCGATGGAGTCACCACGTATTTGGACAGGCCGGCGCGGATGACATCCAGCACCTGTTCCCACGTCTCGCACGTCTCGATATCCCGATAGATGCGCTCCTGAATAAAGATCTTTTCCAGACTGGCAAAGTGCAGTTTTTCCTGCAAAGCCCGCTTTTTGATCTCCAGCTCGCGGCGGAGCAGTTCTTTGGTCGCCTCAGTAGAATATTTCAGCAATTCGGTGACCGACAAAAAGCGCGGTTTGTTGTCCAGTATTACACAGGCATTGGGCGAGACCGACACTTCACACGAGGTAAAGGCATACAAGGCATCAATCGTCAGATCGGGTGAGGTGCCGGGCTGCAGTTCGACGACTACTTCCACATTCTTGGCGGTATTGTCCACCACCCGTTTGATTTTGATGGTGCCCTTTTCGTTGGCTTTGACGATCGAGTCAATGAGTGCCGTTGTGGTCACCCCGTAAGGCAGTTCGGTGATGACGATGGTTTTCTTGTCCGGTGCGTGCATGCGGGCGCGGATGCGGACCTTACCGCCGCGTTTGCCGTCGTTGTAAGCGGATGCATCCATCAGGCCGCCGGTCGGGAAATCCGGCAGGAGTTTCATCCGGCGTCCCTTGAGCATTGCGATAGAGGCCTTGATCAGCTCGACAAAATTGTGCGGCAGTATTTTGGTGGACAAGCCCACGGCAATACCTTCGGCCCCCATAGCCAGGAGCAAGGGAAACTTCATGGGCAGATGCACCGGTTCGCGCTTGCGCCCGTCATACGAGAGTTGCCATTCCGTGGTATCCGGATTGAAGGCCACTTCCAGGGCAAACTTGGTCAGGCGCGCTTCGATATATCTTGGGGCAGCCGCCCGGTCACCGGTACGCGGATCGCCCCAGTTGCCCTGCGTATCAATGAGCAAGCCTTTTTGGCCGAGTTTGACGAGTGCATCACCGATGGCGGCATCGCCATGCGGGTGGTATTGCATGGTCTGGCCGATGATGTTGGCCACTTTGTGGAAGCGGCCGTCGTCCATCTCTTTCATGGCGTGAAGGATACGCCGTTGGACAGGCTTAAATCCATCTTCGACGGCCGGCACGGCCCGCTCCAGTATCACGTAAGAGGCATAATCCAGGAAGTACTCGCGATACATTCCCGTCAGGCTGAGAATGTCTCCGGAATCGTGGGTCGGATCCATCTTGTCGGACATAGCTGTCTGGTTTGTCACATAAACATAAACGCTAAGGTACATGTTTACGGTGAACGGTCAACGGTCAAGGGTCAACGGCGCTCAACGCTTCGCGTTGATAGGGTGTAACGGTCCCGCACTTACTTGCTTTGCCAGATTCTAGCTTTGGTCCTTCCGCATAGGCTTTTTGCTTGAAGTGTGTTATTTGTTGCTCCGCTTTTGGGGCAAGTAATTGCGGGATGTTGAATACTTCGTGTTGAATCGCTGTCGCGTTAAATTGCGCTCCTGTCGGAGCGCGTTGAGTTTGCCCCGCACATCCCCCTGCTACTACCATGAACCTTGGACCGTTGACCATGGACCATCAAACTGTAAGTGCGGGATATTTTTAATTTTTCATTTTTAATTTTTAATTGACTAATCGTCATCCTTGTCCTTTTTGCGGGGCATGAGCTTATAGATCAAATAGCCGATCCCAAAGACAAAGTGGGCGATGACAATCCACAGGAAGATTTTGATCAGCATGTCCGACATGGTGTTTT
>Ga0256832_1003892_pt1 | contig 10117 bp, 4 predicted proteins | sample 134614metaG_FD_190534 | JGI IMG/M metagenome (GOLD analysis project Ga0256832, IMG submission 190534) | Hydrothermal vent microbial communities from Lau Basin, Pacific Ocean - 134-614 | ecosystem: Environmental > Aquatic > Marine > Hydrothermal vents | place: Pacific Ocean: Lau Basin | collected...
GCCCAACGTGCTAAAGTCGCCTGTGCAGCCGCTGTTGAATGTGGTGTCGGCGCCTGTGGCCAGACCGCCGGTGCCGATGGTCAGCGTCCCTGCACACGGCGTGCCGCCGTCCACCTCTACGCTGTAAGGCACATTCGTGCCCGAACTCAACGCCGCCCCATAGTTGTGCACCGTGATCCAAACCGGCTCGGCAGCCCCCATTCCACAACCCGATACCGGACTGTCCACCGCACTCACACCTACGTCATTTGAGACCTCCTCAATTCGCACATAGTCAAAGGCAAAACCATCATAGCTGTTGACCGAGCCATCCGAGCCGAACAACACCCGGAAACGCACATAATCGCTGCGGCCGGCAAACTCCGAAATCACCCGCGACGCATCCACCCAGCCGCCACCGGAACTCGTCCAGCCATTCTGATCGCCGGTCCAGAACAGACCGCTGATCGTGTTGTCGTTATACCAGTTGTTTGGGTCGCCCATGGCACCCAGACGGGCCCAACTGCTGCCCGCTGCATCCCCGGTGTCGATAGCGCCGCCGTCATAGGTGCTTTCACTTTCCCACCATACCGACATCGTCAACTTCGGCGCATTCGTCATGCTACTGAAGTCAAAACAGGGGCTCAACACCCAGCCCTGTTCATTATTCTGATAATTTCCGGAAGTATCGGTCTCCCATGCAAACGTCCCGTTGGCCGCCGTATCGATGGTTCCCGGCGTCGTGGTCGCATGTAACTCACCCAATGCCCACGTGGTGGTGCCGTTCGATTCCACGCGCCAGCCGCCGGCACCCGATTCAAAACTTTCCATGTAAGGGAAGGTCGAAACTATAGGATCATTAGTCACCGTGGTGGTGGTGGTGTCATTCGTATTATCCACATCACCTGTCAGGCTGGTCCACGCCTGCACGGTATGGTTACCTACGGCGCTGAAGTCGCCTGTACATCCGCTGTTAAATGTGGTGTCGGCGCCAGTGGCCAGACCGCCGGTGCCGATGGTCAGCGTCCCCGCACACGGCGTGCCGCCATTGACCACCACGCTGTAAGGCACATTTGTCCCCGCAGCCAAGGTCGCACCATAGTTGCTAATCGTAATCCAGACCGGCGCGCTGGCACTCAAGCCACAACCGCTGACAGGGCTGTCCACCGCACTCACACCCACGTCATCCCCGGAAGGCGGCACCAGAATCACCACATGATCTTCGGTTTCGCCGTAAGACTGGTTGCTACAACTATCCGCCCCTGTAATGGAGCCATACGATGACCGAATCCGCCAGCGGGTGGTGTCATAGGTCGAGCTGCCCGTCCCGGTGGGGGCTGTAAAAGAAGTGGTCCATACAAGATATGGCGTACCACTTGCCACAATCGAATCCGAGGCATCCCCCCAACCGTTCTTATTCCCATCTATCCACAACACAAAGTATTGTGACCATATAGGACCTGCTTTTACCGTCAGGTCATACGTCACCCCTTTAGTCAGGACGATGGTATCCCCCGCTCCCGTGCGAAAGATGTAATTGGTGGTCGTGTTATCACACGCTGTAGGGCTGGTGGCAAAGACCGTGGTGGTACCCTGTTTGATCACAAAAGAGTCAATGTAGTCACCGCTTGTACACGAGTTGGAGTATGTCGGCGTACAATAGGTTTGTGCATTGAGCACCGACGATTTTGTCATCCATCCGCTCCATGCGAAAAGGAGCGCGAGCGCTGACAGCCAGCGCCGTCCAAGGCGTTTTTGAATGTGCCACATAATACATCTATTTAGCGAGGGCTAATATACATGTTTTTTCTTATTCGGGGCTTCCCTAAAAATTTTGGATGCGGCGGGCAGGTTCAGGAGGCGCCCATAAGGGTATTCAGCAATTCGTGAGAGCAATCGCCTTCCTATTGTTTTTGCCCGCCATGTAGGGCACGGCCGTTCGTAGGGGCGACGCATCCTCCATCATTTCACATCATTCCTCCCCCCGTGGCTTCGACTCCGCTCAGCCAGCGGGGGCATGTAGGGGCACGGCATGCCGTGCCCCTACGGAACGCATGTCCATGCGGGCTATCTTGCCCCCCCTATCCGTAGGGGTGACGCATGCGTCGCCCCTACAAAACCATGTCCTACGGGCATTCCTGCCGACATTGCCGCCAATGAACGGATAGGGGCGCAGCGGTGCTGCGCCCCTACATGACCTTCGTTGGTTTTCATTTGGCCGTCATCATTAGCAGGGGCGACCGGCCGGTCGCCCCTACAAACCCATACCTTCCGGACATTCCCCGCATTTTTCCACACAAAAAAACGCCCCCGCCCTCCCGAGGGAAGGCGGGGACGTTCTGCCTATTCCACAAAAGCCCCGAGGAGGCCCTACCGTTTCACCACCTTCACCATCTCGGTGCCCGAGGCCGTGATCACCCGCACCGTGTAAACGCCCGCCGGCAAGCCGGACGCATCCACACGCAGCGTCTGAACCACGCCGCCCAAGGCCACCGTCCGACGCCACACCGTTACACCGCGAACGTCTTCCACCTGCACCTGTGCCGTCCCCTCACCCGAAGGCAACAGCACTTCCAGCGCATCCGCAAACGGATTCGGGCGAACCGTCACCACGCCCGCTTCGCCGTCGAAGAACAGCTTGCGCACCTCACTCTCGGTAGTGGTGCCGTCGGCATCCACTTCTACGATGCGATAGTAGCGCACACCCCGCTTGTTGGGCTCACGGTCCACAAATTCATATTCCCGCAGTTCGCGGCTCTCGCCGGCCGCCTTCACCGTGCCCAGCAGACGCCACACCGGCACGCCGTCACGCACTTCTGTGGCTGTTTCCACCCGGAAATGGTCGCTGCCCCGCTCGGAGGCCGTGGCCCAGCGAAGGAGGGCGTCGCCGCCCACCCGGTCGGCCCGGAACCACGCAAACTCGACCGGCAACGGCGTGTTCGTCCCTCCGCCGCTGTTGCCGCCAAACTGGCTTAGGGTAGGCACGTCAAACTCCAACCCGTAGCCGTTGTTCCACGGATAGACTGTAATTGCCGACGGCGCAATAAAGGCTCTATTCGTGCCGGTATAAGTGTTGTCGGTCCACGACAACGTGTGGTCGTTGGGGCCGTGATAATGCGTGATACCCAGCAGATGAACACCTTTCGCCAGGTTAGCGTCGCGCCCTTGCAGCGTATCCCACTCTTCCTCGGTGAGGAACAGCCGCAGCGTCACATTCGACGTCGGTGCGGTGGTGGGTTCCACCACCCAGTGGCGCGGCGTCATGTATTGGCCCACGCTGGGGAAATAAAGCGGCGGAAACTCAGTGTTCATCTTCAAGTCTGTACTTCCCAGATTATTCCCGTTGGGGTCCACCCAGATTACATCGCCGCCGGCCACCTGATATTTCGACCAGCCGCTGCCGCTCAGCGTGGCCGTCGAGGTCCCCGTGTAGGGGCGCGCGGCCGGATCAAACACCTCCGTTCCACTCGGCAGAACCGAAAACTGGTCGATCGCCATCCCTTCGTACCTTACAGAGCCATCCGAAGACATCCGGAAGCGGAACCGCACCTCACTCTGTCCCGCCAGTCCCGTCAACACATGTGATGCCACGTGCCAGTCTTCATAACCGTTTGTGGCATCCCACCAATTATTCACTGCGTCATTATACCAGTTGACGCCGCTGCCCGAGGCCCCCACTTTCGTCCACGTGGCGCCGCCGTCGGTGGTGTATTCCAACCAGCCTTCGTCATAGCTGCTTTCCAGCTCCCATGCATGCAGGAAACTCACAATCGGATCGGACGTCAATGCACTGAAATCATAGCATGGGCTTTCTGCAAACGATTGCTCGTTATCGTTATACTCGTCCAGTCCGTTGTCGGTGAACAGCGATTGCGAGCCTTCTCCCGCCGCATCAATATCTCCTCCGGATGGTGTGCCCACCTGCCAGCTGCTGTTGGTGCCGCCGAAGGTCCAGTAACTCGTTCCCTCAAAACCTTCTACGTGCGGGAATGTGCTGTAAAGGGGCGAATTGTTGACGGCTTGTGTGGTGGTATCGTTGGTATTATCCACGTCCCCCGCCAGGCTGGTCCATGCCTTCACGGTGTGTGCCCCGAGCGTGCTGAAGTCGCCCGTACAGCCGCTGTTGAAGGTGGTGTCGGCGCCTGTGGCCAGACCGCCGGTGCCGATGGTCAGCGTCCCTGCACACGGCGTGCCGCCGTCCACCTCTACGCTGTAAGGCACATTTGTTCCCGAGCTCAGGGGCGCCCCATAGTTGTGAATCGTGATCCAAACCGACTCGGCAGTCCCCATTCCACAACCCGATACCGGGCTGTCCACGGCACTCACGCCTACGTCGTTTTGCAACTCATGCACACGAATGTCATCATAGGTGATTCCATCTGAAGGGACATCAAAATTGTCATATTGACTAAACCGAATCTGGAAGGTGCTGCTGAAGTTCTGTCCTGCGGCCTGCAGCGCATTGCTCAGGTTAATTGCCTCCTGATGCCATGTATTATTTGTTTGGCTGCCGGGCGCAAGGCTCAGCACGTTAATCCACGGGTCGGAATTGCTACCCCGAATCGCTATCGAATCGCCGGTGTGCGTTTCATCCCCATGGTCTGTCCACCAGAACTCCAGCTCGATCGCATTCGTCGCTGCATTATATGCACTCATATCCAGCGTCACCGTCATCCAGTTATCTGAATTGGAACCTGACGGATTGGCATCCAGCGTCACCGCTTGCGATCCGCCCGTGGTATGGTTCGTATAGGTGGTTTGCAAACGTCCATTAACGGTGTTGGTGTATTCCCACTGTGATGAGGGGGTTCCGCTCATCAGGATCGTCCCGCTCGTCTGCGTCGTCATTGGCGGCAGACACTCGAAGTCGTCGATAAAAATATCATTGGCTCCCAGCGTGGGGGCGGCTTTGTGCTCTATCGTCTGGGTTGTGGTATCATTGGTATTATCTACATCGCCCGTCAGGCTGGTCCACGCCTTCACCGTGTGGCTGCCCGTGGTGCTGAAGTCGCCTGTGCAGCCGCTGTTAAAGGTGGTGTCGGCACCTGTGGCAAAGCCCCCTGCGGGCACAGTAAAGGTACCCGTACACGGCGTGCCGCCGTCCACCTCCACGCTATAAGGCACATTTACCCCCGAACTCAATGCCGAACCATAATTATGAATCGTGATCCAGATCGGTTCAGCAGGGCCCAGGCCGCAACCCGACACCGGACTATCCACCACACTCACTCCCACATCGTTCTGCACCTCCTCAATTCGCACATAGTCAAACGCAAAGCCATCCCCCGACGTTATCGAACCATCCGAGCCGAACAACACCCGGAAACGAACATAATCACTACGACCCGCAAATTCCGAAATCACCCGAGAAGCTTCCACCCAGCCGCCGCTGCTGTTTGTCCCCGTACCCGTCCAGCCGTGCTGGCTTCCACTCCAGTTCAAACCACTAATGGTATTATCATTATACCAGTTATTCGGATCACCCATCGCACCCAGGCGGGCCCAACTGCTGCCCGCTGCATCCCCGGTGTCGATAGCGCCGCCGTCATAGGTGTTTTCACTTTCCCACCATACCGACATCGTCAACTTCGGCGCATTCGTCATGCTACTGAAGTCAAAACAGGGGCTCAACACCCAGCCCTGTTCATCATTCTGATAATTTCCGGAAGTATCGGTCTCCCATGCAAACGTCCCGTTGGCCGCCGTATCGATGGTTCCCGGCGTCGTGGTCGCATGTAACTCACCCAATGCCCACGTGGTGGTGCCGTTCGATTCCACGCGCCAGCCGCCGGCACCCGATTCAAAACTTTCCGTATAAGGGAAGGTTGAAATCAGAGGATCATTGGTCACTGTGGTGGTGGTGGTGTCATTCATATTATCCACATCGCCTGTCAGGCTGGTCCATGCCTGCACGGTATGTGTGCCTGCGGCACTAAAGTCACCCGTACAGCCGCTGTTAAAGGTGGTGTCGGCGCCTGTGGCAAAGCCCCCTGCGGGCACAGTAAAGGTGCCCGTACACGGCGTGCCGCCATCGACCTTTACGCTGTAAGGCACATTTGTCCCTGCTGCCAAGGCTGCACCATAGTTGCTAATCGTAATCCAAACCGACTCGCTGGCACTCAAGCCACAAGCGGAGATGGGGCTGTCCACCGCACTCACGCCCACGTCATCCCCGGAAGGCGGCACCAGAATCACCACATGGTCTTCGGTTTCGCCGTAAGACTGGTTGCTACAGCTGTCCGCTCCTGTAATGATATAGTATGACGACCGAATCCGCCAGCGGGTGGTGTCATAGGTCGAGCTGCCCGTCCCGGAGGGAGCCGTAAAGGTCACCGTCCAAGGAGAAACCCGTGCGCCACTTTCAGCAATCACATCCGAAGCATCCCCCCATCCGTTTTTATTCCCATCTATCCACAACACGAAATATTGGCCATAAGTGCCAGTCGCCGCTGTCAAGTCATATGACTTCCCCTTGGTTAGGACGATGGTATCGCCCGCCCCCGTGCGAAAGATGTAATTGGTTGTGGAGTTGTCACATCCACTGGCATTGGTGAAAAAGACCGTTGTGGTCCCATCCTTGATCACAAAAGAGTCAATGTAGTCTCCGCTTGTACACGAACTGGAATAGGTCGGCGTACAATAGGTTTGTGCATTGAGCACCGACGATTTTGTCATCCATCCGCTCCATGCGAAAAGGAGCGCGAGCGCTGATAACCAGCGCCGGCCCAAGTGTTTTTTGTGTGTTCTCATAGGACCATCCTTTTTAGATTAAAGTGCGGGGCTAATATACGCGTTTCGTTTTTTAGATCAGAGGGCGGACACGCAGGTCCGCCCTTACACCTCCCCCGCATTGCTTCGGCTCCGCTCAGCCGGCGGGTGTGTGGGGGGCGCAGCATGTTGTAGGGCCGCCGTGCGGGGAACGCTAACTTTGCCACGTTCTGGAATGATAGGTTTATATGGGTTGTAGTTCTTGTCGTCAAAAAGGCGGCGGCTGTGGTTGTGCGGGGTTTGTGCGATCGGAAGACGGAAAGCTGGATGCCTATAACTGGATTGATCCGCTCTGGTATGTGGATGCACCGCCGATTCCGTCGTTGGTGGAGGTGAAATTCAAAGGCACCCGAAAGGGCATTTATCGGAATCTTCGTCAGTTGCCGCTCCGGAGCGGTGAGATGGTGGTGGTGGAAGGCAGTCCGTCGGGGTGGGATATGGGGATGATTACGCTGACGGGGCCGGCGGCGGAACGGCAGCGCCGGAGAAAAAACATTAAAAGGGATGCGATTGGAGAGATTTTACGCCTGCCGACGGGCACTGATACGGCCTCATACCGGCGGGCCCGGGAGCGGGAGCGGGCGATGTTTTTTGAGGCGCGGGAAATCATTCGTCGGATGGAGGTGCCGATGAAGCTGAGCAGCGTGGAGATGCAGTCTGACAACTCGAAGGGGACGTTTTATTTCACGGCCGATTCGCGGGTGGACTTTCGTCAGCTGGTGCGGGAGCTGGCCCGGCGGTTCCACATCAAGGTGGAGATGCGCCAGATCGGCATTCGTCAGGAGGCGGGCCTGATTGGTGCCATCGGCGACTGCGGGCGGGAGCTGTGTTGTGCCACATGGCTGACGTCGTTCCGTTCCATCACGGCGAAGATGGCCCGTCATCAGGAGCTGGTGCTCAACATCGAGAAACTCACGGGGATGTGCGGGCGACTTAAATGCTGTCTGGACTACGAATTAGAGCAATATCTGGATGCGATGAAAAAGTTTCCCCCTGAGAACACCCGCATCGAGACCGAACGGGGGACGCTTCAAATTATCAAATTCGACCTTCTGGGCGAGCGGGTCTGGCTCAACTACGCCGAGCGCAAAAAGCGCGGCACACCGCTTATCATCCCGCTGAAGACCGTGAACAAAATGATCGAAACCAACAAAAAGGGGCGCCGTGTGCGGGAAGTGGATGGTTACAGCTTTTCGCTGGTGGGTTAGCACCGCCGTGGTACTGACGGCCGGCTGGGGCTGCCACCACTCCGAAGAGCGTGCTACGGTGATCTCCTTTCGGGAAGGCACCATGTATGCCTCCGACACTATGGCCGCGGCCTTTGCCCGACGGCCGGACTTTCTTTTCCTTGAGATCCGCTATGACGACCGCTATCCCTATCAAAACCTCTGGCTACGTTTTCAAAGCCGCCGGGTCGATACCACGCTGGACGTGCAGTTGTATCGCGCCGACGGTTTTCGCTACGGCCGGCGGATGGGCCCCTACGCAAGGATGCGCATCATGCTGCCGACCGCGCTCATTGCCGAAAGGCCTGACACACTGCACATCATCCCCTACATGCGGCCCGACAGGCTGCCCGGCATCTGGCAGTGGCGCCTGATCTATCCAACCGCTTCGGCGCCATGAGCTTCCGCAAGCTGGCTTCCGACGTGGCCGTTTACGGCCTGTCGTCGATTGTCGGGCGGCTGCTGAACTATCTGCTCACACCGCTTTACGTGCGGGTGTTTTTGCCCGGCGAATATGGCGTGATGGTGGAACTTTACGCCTACATCGCCTTCATCAATGTGTTTTACAGTTGGGGCATGGAAACGGCGTTTTTTCATTTTTCGGCCCGCACCCGGGATCCGCAACGGGTCTTGTCGGCGGCTGTGACGTGGGTGGGGCTGCTGGCGGGAGTGGGCGGCCTGCTGCTGTGGCTGGGGGCGCCGGCCATCGCCGAAGCGCTGGGCTATCCCGCCCGCACGGCGCTGATCCGGCTGGCGGCGCTCATCACCTTCTTCGATGCGCTGGCCATTTTGCCCTTCGCTTGGCTGCGCCGGCGGCGGCAGAGTATTCGTTTTTCCATCATTCGGCTGGGCGGCATCCTGACGGCGGTGGTCTTGAACGTATTTTTCCTTTACCTGTTGCCCCGGATGGGCTATGCGGATCGGCTGCCGTGGCCGGGCCGGGTGGAGCTGGTGTTTCTGGCCAATGCGCTGGCCAGCGGCGTGGTGGTGGTGTGGTTGCTGCCGCTGTTGCTACGCCACTATCGCCATGCCGACGGCACGCTGATGCGCCGCCTGATCGGCTACGGGTGGCCGCTGATGGTGGCGGGACTGGCCGCCATGATCAACGAAACCGCCGACCGTCCGCTGCTGAAATGGCTGCTGCCGGGCTCTCTCAACGAGCGCATGACCGCCGTGGGCATTTACGGCGCCAACTACAAGCTGGCCATCCTGATGATCCTCTTCCTGCAAGCGTTTCGCTACGCCGCCGAGCCCTATTTCCTGCAACAGGCCCACGAGGCGGAAGGCCGCCTCGCCTTCGGGCGACTCCTATTATTATATGTCGGCACGATGACGCTGGTCTTCACCGGCCTGATGGTCAACATCCACTGGGTGAAGTTTTTTATCGGCCCGGCCCACAGCCCCTACCACAGCGGGCTGGGTATCGTCCCCATCGTGATGCTGGCGTTCATCTTTCTGGGCATCTACTACAACCTGTCGGTGTGGTATAAACACACCGAGCGCACCCACGCCGGGATGTGGATGGGGCTGGCGGGGGCAGTGGTCACGCTGGCGGCCAACGGCTGGCTGATCCCCCGCGTCGGCATCTACGGCGCCGCGTGGGCCACGTTGCTGAGCTATGGCAGCATGATGCTGCTGTCGGCGTGGTGGGGGCGGAAAGCTTTTCCGGTGGCGTATCCGTGGGGCCGCATTGCGGCCGTGCTGGGTGCGGGGCTGGCGTGGGTAGGCGTGCTGTGGGTGCTGGAGCGGGACGCCTTCTGGCATTTCGAGCTGTCGAAGGTATGGTGGCACAATCTGTGGTGGCTGCTCTTCGCCGCGGGCACGGCATATGTGTTCCTTCGGCGGTGGCGGGTGCTGGATGGGCGGTCATAGCATTTTACGAATATTTGGGCGTGCCCCTTCGGCGGCTGGCGCCGCCTTCGGGTCGGGCCCCTGCGGGCTCGGCTGTTCGCCTCGGCCCGCCGCCGCCTTCATGGGCGCAGACACCGCTGCGCCCCTACAAACCCCACCCCGCAGACGCCCACAGGGCGACGCACGCGTCGCCCCTACCAATCCCGCCCCGCAGGCGGCGGCGGTCCGCCTCGCCTTACGGCTCGGCGCCCTCCGGGCCCCTCACGCGAAAACCGCCCCCCTTCCCTGTCGGT
>Ga0256832_1003893_pt1 | contig 10117 bp, 6 predicted proteins | sample 134614metaG_FD_190534 | JGI IMG/M metagenome (GOLD analysis project Ga0256832, IMG submission 190534) | Hydrothermal vent microbial communities from Lau Basin, Pacific Ocean - 134-614 | ecosystem: Environmental > Aquatic > Marine > Hydrothermal vents | place: Pacific Ocean: Lau Basin | collected...
ATTGCTGATAGGCGGTATACGCGCTCTCGGCGTGATCGATGGTGCATACCGAGTGGGTGTGCCCGCCGTTCGGGCCGGCGCCCTCGATCTCTTCGAACGCCAACCGCGGACCCGTTGCAATCACCAGGTAGTCGAAAGAGATGCTGTCGCCGCCTTCGAGCGTCAGCGTCTTGCCATCCGCGTCGATCTTGTCACAGCGCTTGGCGATGAACTCGATACCCTTCGCCTCCAGGTGCTTGCGAATATCGAAGGTGATGCTGGCGCGATCACGCCAGCCTACCGCAACCCAGGGGTTGGAGGGTACGAACTGGAAGTACTCGCGTTCGTTGACAACGGTGACCTTGTGTTCGCTACCCAGTTCCGCGCGTAATTCGTATGCCGCCGGCATGCCGCCGGTACCAGCCCCCAGTACTACAATATGAGCCATCTGCCATCTCCAGTTTGAGTCATTGATGTGGTTCACCAATATCTCCGCCAGCGCCGATCGTCGTTAGCGCTCGGTTATGAGGTTTAGGGGGAGATATGGAATAAGGTTTCGCGTCCGGGCCACAATACGGCCCGGACGGCGATCGATTCTTATACGCCAAAGATACCCTTGCAAATTGTAAAAATAAAGTAAGTTAATAAGTCTTAATAAGAACAGTTTATTTTTATATTTGAATATAATTATCAGCATGATCGAAATTGGAGACTCATCCGATTGCCGTTCGAGTCAATGAAAGTCACGCGATGGTGCCTCCAGCCCGCCCAACAGGGCCGAGAGATCACTCGCCCGCGCGACGATCAGGTGCGTGACGCCGCTCTCGCGCTGTAGCCGGCCGCTGACGGCCAGCAAGGAGGCGCCCAGTATCGCCGCGCGCCAGCGCTCCAGCACCCGCGACCAGATGACCAGGTTGATATAGCCGGTTTCGTCCTCCAGGGTCATGAATACCACCTTGCCGGCGGAACCCGGACGCTGGCGGTTGATCACCAGGCCGGCAACGCGTGCATGGGCATTATCGGGCAGCTCGGCGAGCGCGGCGGCGCTATGCAGGCGGCGCCGCTCCAGCTCCGGGCGCAGCAGCGCCAGCGGATGGCCACGCAGGCTCAGGCCGGTACTGGCGTAGTCGGCGATCAGCTCGTTGCCCGGCTCGGGCGTCGGCAGCAGCGCGACACCCTCCTCCTGGCCCTGGCCGTCGAACAACGGCGGTTGTTTCTCGGCGCCGGCCACTTGCCAGTGACTCTGGTAGCGGTTGCCGGCCAGCCCGCGCAGGGCGTCGGCGGCGGCCAGCGCGCGCAGGTCGCGGCGATCCAGCCCGCCGCGCCGTTGCAGATCATCACTATCACGAAAGGCCCGTTGACGACGCGCCGCCAGCAGGCGTTCCGCGCCCTTGCGCGACAGACCCTTGACACGCAACAGGCCAAGACGCAGCGCCGGCTCGCCCCGGGCGTCCCGCTCCAGTGCGCAGGGCCAATCGCTGTAACGCACATCCACCGGCCGCACCTCGACGCCGCCACGCCGGGCTTCGGCAACCAGTTGCGCCGGCGCGTAGAAGCCCATCGGCAGGCTGTTCAGCATCGCGGCGAAGAAGGCCGCCGGCTCATGGCATTTCAGCCACGCCGAGACATACACCAGCAGGGCAAAGCTGGCGGCATGGGATTCGGGAAAACCGTAGTCGCCAAAGCCCAGGATCTGCTGATAGATACGCCGGGCGAATTCACGCGGGTAACCGCGTTGGCACATGCCGTCGATCAGGCGCCGCTCGAAGCCTTCCAATCCGCCGCGCCGCCGCCAGGCCGCCATCGAGCGGCGTACCTGGTCGGCCTCGCCGGCGCTGAAGCCGGCGGCGACCATCGCGACCTTCATCACCTGCTCCTGAAAGATCGGCACACCGAGCGTGCGCCCGAGCACCTCGCGCACCTCGTCCGACGGATAGCTCACCGGCTCCAGCCCCTGACGGCGGCGCAGATAGGGATGCACCATGTCGCCCTGAATCGGCCCGGGGCGCACGATCGCGACCTCGATGACCAGATCATAGAAACAGGCCGGCTTCAGACGCGGCAGCATCGCCATCTGGGCGCGCGATTCGATCTGGAACACGCCAATGGTCTCGGCGCGCTGGATCATGCGATACACCGCCGGATCCTCCGCCGGGATCGTCGCCATCGTCAGGCGCTCGCCGCGAAACGCCTCGATCAGTTCGAAGCCACGGCGAATCGCGCTGAGCATGCCCAATGCCAGCACATCGATCTTCAACAGGCCGAGCGCTTCCAGATCGTCCTTGTCCCACTGGATGACACTGCGCCCCGCCATCGCGGCGTTCTCTATCGGTACCAGTTCATGCAGCGGCCCGCGCGAGATGACGAAGCCGCCGACATGTTGGGAAAGATGGCGCGGCATGCCGAGCAATTGCGGCAGCAGATCCAGCAAGCGCGCCAGCCTGGGGTTCTCCACGTCAAAACCCGCTTCACGCAGGCGCTCTGGCAAGACACCCGGGCTGTCCCACCAGGCGATATTGGCGCTCAATCGATCGAGTTGATCCCGCGCCAGCCCCAGCACCTGGCCGAGATCACGCAGCGCCGAGCGCCGCCGGTAGGTGATCACCGAAGCCGCCAGCGCGGCGCGCTCGCGGCCATACTTCCGATACAGGTACTGGATCACCTCCTCGCGGCGCTGATGCTCGAAATCGACATCGATGTCCGGCGGCTCGTTGCGTTCACGCGACAGAAAACGTTCGAACAACATCTCCATGCGCGCCGGATCGACCTCGGTGATACCCAGACAGAAACACACCGCCGAGTTCGCCGCCGAGCCACGCCCCTGGCACAGGATGCCGCGCTCGCGAGCAAACCGGACCAGATCATGCACGGTAAGGAAATAGGGCTCGTAGCCGAGTTCGGCGATCAATCCGAGTTCCCGATCGACGCGTTCGCCGACCCCGGCGGGCACGCCATCCGGCCAGCGCCAGCGCATGCCCTCTTCCACCAGGCGACGCAGCCAGCCGCTGGGCGTGTGCCCGGCGGGCACCAGTTCCGCCGGGTACTCGTAACGCAGCTCGTCCAGCGAGAAGTCACAACGCGCCGCCACCTCCAGCGTTTCGGCCAGCCACTCGGCGGGGTACAGACGACGCAGTTCGGACAGCGGACGCGGACAGCATTCGGCATTCGCCCGCACGGCAAGGCCCGCCTGCTCGATGGGCAGGCCGAGACGAATGCAGTGCAACACGTCCAGCAGCGGCTTGCGCGCGCGCCTGTGCATCAGCACCCGACCGATGGCGACGACCGGCAGATCCCAGCGGGCGGCAAGCGTCCGCGCGCGCTCCCGGCGCGCCGCGTCATGGCCATCGCGACGCAGATCCACCGCCAGCCACAGGCGCCCTGGAAACAGCTTGCGCAGCGCGGTGGCCAGCGCTGCGTCGGCGTCATCCTCCAACAGCCACAGCAGCAGGCAATCGTCCAGACAGGCGAGATCCTCGCGCCCAAGCCGATACTCACCCTTCGGCGCGCGTCGCCTGGCCCGCGTGATCAAGCTGGACAGTCGCGCATAGCCACGCCGGTTGCTCGCCAACACCACGACCACGCCGCCATCGCGCAGCTTCACCAGGCTGCCGATCAACAGCTTCAAGTCCTGTTGGCGAGCGGCGACATGCGCCTTCACCACACCCGCCAACGAGCACTCGTCGGTCAGCGCCAGCGCGTGGTAACCCAGTCGTGCCGCGCGTTCGACCAACTCGTCCGGATGCGAGGCACCGTGCAAAAAACTGTAGCAGGACTGACAGCATAATTCGGCATATCCGGTTTCCGACATTGCTCCACCCATATACTGTATATTTTAACAGTATATCAACACGAATCACCAGCAGGCAAAAGCGGAGCGCGGCCTGTGGCCGAGCGACTGCATTTGCCTTTTCAGCCTTCTTTCAATTGACATCATATATGCTATCATTTGATGCATGACTGAAAAGATTGTAGTGGACACTAGCGTCTTGGTGAGCGCCCTGATTGGCGCAAAAGGACCTGGCAGGGAAATCCTGAGACGATGCTTAATGAAAGAATACAATCCATTGATCAGTAATACTTTATTCTCGGAATATGAGGCTGTTATCGGGAGAAGGAACATTCTGGATCCATGCCCGCTGGACGCGCAAGAGATCAGGGAGTTGGTCAACGGTTTGTATTCTGTTTGCCAGTGGGTGTCAGTGTATTTTCTATGGCGCCCTAACTTACAGGATGAGGGGGACAACTTCCTGATCGAGCTCGCGTTGGCCGGTAACTCAGAAATTATTGTAACCAACAACGTCACCGATTTAACTGGCGCCGAGCTGAAATTCCCAGAATTACGCATACTCACACCAGAACAAATGTTGACAGGTAAATAAAATGGCAACCTTGACCATCCGGATTCCCGATGAAAAGCATTTACGCTTAAAGGCATTAGCGAAGCACCGACATATAAGCGTGAATAAATTAATCGATGAGCTTTCGACTCAGGCACTTGCTGAATTTGACAGCGAAGTCCGATTTCGCGCACTTGTAGCCAACGGGAATTCCGCACGCGGATTGGAGTTACTGGACAAGTTGGATAGCCATTTCTCCAAGGGCTGACGGAATCATCCGGCACCTTGACCTGTATCAACCCCGCCATCCCGCATCAGGAATAGAGTAGAACTATCGAAAGATAAGGGTGCGCGGATGCTCGACGAAAAACACATCGAACAACAACTCAAGCAGGAACTCGTCGAACTGAAGGCGCGCGCGCGGCGTATCGAGGCGCATCGACATGGCGAGGAAGAGGCCCCCAAGGACTGGGAGGAGCTCGCGACGCATCGCGAGAACGACGAGGTTATCGATGCGCTGGACGACATCACCCGCGACAGGATGAGCGCTATCGAGCACGCCTTGGCGCGCATTGCCGAAGGCAGTTGGCGATACTGCCGCGTATGCGGGGAAGCGATAGAAGAAGAACGTCTGCGCGCGATTCCGACGGTGGATACCTGTATCGCCTGCGCGAGCAAGTTGGAACAGGCCTGACGCATTTCCGCCCACTTGAGCGAATGTCGAAAAACCACATTTTTCAGCATCCCGCCAATCCATTCGATCGAAACAAGGCAACTATTCAACGAGTAGTGCATAGATTCAGGTAACTGTTCCGATTGCCCCTGAAATGCGTCGGATCAAGGCAATTGCGAAACCGTTACAGGGATGTGATTTATTGGGCGGTGCAAGAGCCATTGCCGGTTTAAAAGCGAAAATGACTATTTGTGAACGCAGATAGGGCGTATTTCGGGAGTGAGCTGAATCGTTACGAAACAACAAGCAAATCCAAGAGGACTATCCATGATCCATGAAGTAGAAGGCGACATCCTGCTCAGCAAGGCCCAGGCGATCGCTCACGGTGTCGCGCCAATGGACCCGATGAATCAGGGCCTGGCGAAGGCGCTGCACGAGAAATATCCATCGATGCACAAGGATTTCCACCACTGGTGTCACCAGAAAAGGCCAAAGCCCGGCGAAGCCTGGATGTGGGGTGGCCCCGGCGGTGTGCGCGTCATCAACCTGCTGACCCAGGACGGCGGCTACGAGCATGGCGCAAAACCCGGCAAGGCGAGTACCGGCGACGTCAACCATGCGCTGCGCGCGCTGAAGAAGATCATCGAGAAAGAGAATATCGAATCACTGGCCCTGCCCCGGCTGGCCACGGGCGTCGGCGGCCTGGACTGGGGGGAGGTCTACCCACTGATCGAAACCCAGCTGGGCGACGTGGATATCCCGATCTACCTGTATACCCTCTATCATCCGGGTCAGCAGGCCAAGGAGTCCTGAAGCAATAATCGTCGCCAGACGTAACTACTCAGCTAACCGCTGAAATGCGCCAGCTCTGCGTTCAAAAATGGTCATTTACACTTGTAAACTCACATTTTTTGCCTTGATCTGACGCATTTCAGCGGCGATCTGAGCAGTTACCCATGTTTTAAACGACTCGCTGAGTAGTTACCGCCAGACAAACGTTGGAATCATCGCGCACATGCCTGAGTCCAATGTTTGTCTGGCGATGCCCCTCACATCCGTCACAATCCGCTACACTTGTTCACAAAGCCATGCGTGGAGGCCGGCTTCGTGAGCCAGGATATGAACAACCCGACAGCGCGGAAACGCCGCCGGCGGCGTGGCCGCCGCGTCGACAGCGAGGCCTTGCACGCAATCCGTGAACTGCTGGGCGACGCACCGCGCGAACGCGACCAACTACTGGAACATCTGCACCGTATCCAGGATCATCACGGCTGCCTGCCGGCGGCATCGCTGGTTGCCCTCGCCGACGAAATGCGCCTCGCGCCGGTGGAGGTCTTCGAGGTCGCCAGTTTCTATCATCATTTCAATCCCCGCACCGACCCGGACGAGGAGCCGGCGCCCCGGCCTGGCGTGCGCATCTGCGACGCCATCGGCTGCCAGATGCACGGCGCAAACCCCTTGATCGACGCCCTGACCCGGACGCTGGGAGAACGCCTCGACATCCAGCGCGTCCCCTGTGTCGGTCAATGCGCCCAGGCGCCGGTCGCGGTACTCGGCACGCGGGTGATCGGCCACGCCGATGTCGCGGCGGTCGAAAGCGCGCTCACCGACGGGGACAACGAGGCGCGTCCGCCTCCGGACGCCATCGATTACCGCCGCGCACTCGACGGCGGCGGTTATGCCCTGCTGCGCGACTGCCTCGCCGGCGGGCATGCTCGCCAACGGATCACTGACATCATCGATCAGGCGGGCCTGCGCGGCCTTGGCGGCGCCGGCTTTCCGACCGCGCGTAAATGGCGCATTCTGCGTGACCAGCCCGGCCCGCGCGTGCTGGTGGTGAATGCCGACGAAGGCGAGCCCGGCACCTTCAAGGACCGTCATTGCCTGGAGCACGACCCGCACCGCTTTCTCGAAGGCGCGCTGATCGCCGCGTGGGTCATCGAGGCCGACAGCCTCTACATCTACCTGCGTGACGAGTACGCCAGCGCCCGCATCCTGCTGGAGCGGGAGCTGAAGGCGCTGCGAGACGATCCACCGGCAAGCTTGCCGACCATCCACCTGAGACGCGGCGCCGGCGCCTATATCTGCGGCGAGGAATCCGCCCTGCTGGAATCCATCGAGGGCAAACGCGGCATGCCGCGCCAGCGGCCACCCTACGTCGCCGAGGTCGGCCTGTTCGGCAGGCCGACGCTGGTGCAGAATCTCGAAACCCTGTATCGCATCCGCGAGATCGTCGACAACGGCGCCGACTGGTATCACGCCCAGGGGCGTCGTGGACGCCACGGCGCGCGCGCTTTCTCAGTCAGCGGTCGGGTCAGAAAGCCCGGTGTGTATCTCGCCCCGGTCGGCATCAGCGCGCGCGAGCTGATCGACGAATACTGTGGCGGCATGGCCGACGGGCACCGGCTGTACGGCTATTTCCCCGGCGGCGCCTCCGGCGGCATGCTACCCGCCTCGCTCGCCGATCTGCCGCTGGATTTCGACACCCTGCGGGAATACGGCTGCTTCATCGGCTCGGCCGCCGTCATCGTCTTCTCGCAACAGGATTCCGCCCGCGAGCTGGCGCTGAACGCAATGCGCTTCTTCGCCGCCGAATCCTGCGGCCAATGCACCCCGTGCCGCGTCGGCACGACAAAGGCGGCTGGCCTGATGGCCGAGGCCGACTGGGATATCCCACGCCTGGAGGATCTCGCCAGCGTGATGGAGGATGCCTCCATCTGCGGTCTCGGTCAGGCCGCGCCAAATCCGCTGCGCTGCGTGCTGCGTTACTTTCCCGGGGAGTTCGACGGATGAATACCACGCATGCCATTGGCTTCCAACTCGACGACCAGGAGATCGACGCCCGTCCCGGTGAAAGCATTCTTCAGGTCGCATCGAGGCATGGCATCGAGCTCCCGTGCCTGTGTTACCAACCCGGCTATCGCGCCGACGGCAACTGCCGCGCCTGCGTCGTCGAGATCGAGGGCGAACGCGCATTGGCGCCCTCCTGCCGCCGCCAGCCGACGCCCGGCATGCATGTCGACACGCGTGGCGCGCGCGCCCGGAAGGCGCGCGCGCTGGTGATCCAACTGCTCGCCGCCGACCGCGCGAAGACAGCCGTCGACAACGAAAACGACGCACTGAACCATTGGCTGAGCAGACTCGGACTCGATGCCGATCGCTTTGCCGGGCGACGACAGCCAGCGCGGCGCGACACCAGCCACCCGGCCATCGCGGTCGACCTGTCGCAATGCATCCAGTGCGGTCGCTGCGTGCGCGCCTGCCGCGAGGAACAGGCCAACGACGTGATCGGCTACGCCTATCGCGGCGCGCGATCCCGCATTGTCTTCGATCTGGACGACCCGCTCGGCGACAGCAGTTGCGTGGCCTGCGGAGAATGCGTGCGAGCCTGCCCGACAGGGGCGCTCGCGGCGGCGCGTGGCGCTTCCGAAGGCGATACCCGAACCGAAAGCATCTGCCCGTATTGCGGCGTCGGCTGCCTGCTGAGTTATCGCGCGCGGGACGGGTGCATCGTCGCGGTCGAGGGTCGCGACGGTCCGGCGAATCATGGCCGCCTGTGCGTGAAGGGACGTTTTGGCTTCGACTACGTGCACCATGCGCAACGGCTCACCCACCCCCTGATCCGGCGTGACGGCGTCGCCAAGCGCCACGAACCGCTCACCCAGGCGGACATCCCCCGGGTTTTCCGCGAAACCACCTGGGACGAGGCGCTGGACGTTGCCGCCACGGGCCTGCGGCGCATCCGCGACACCCGGGGCTCGGCCGCGCTGGCGGGTTACGGCTCGGCAAAAGGCAGCAACGAGGAGGCCTACCTGTTCCAGAAACTGGTGCGCACCGGCTTCGGCACGAACAATGTCGATCATTGCACCCGGCTGTGCCACGCGTCGTCGGTCACCGCGCTGCTCGAAGGCATAGGCTCCAGCGCGGTGACCAATCAGGTCGAGGACGTGGAGAACGCCGAGGTCATCATCGTCATCGGCGCGAAGCCGACATCCAATCACCCGGTCGCCGCCACCTTCATGAAGAACGCCGCGAAACGGGGCGCGACGCTGATCCTGCTGGATCCCTATCGCTCGGATCTGGCGCGCCACGCGGACTATTTCCTGCGTTTCCATCCGGATACCGATGTCGCCCTGCTGAACGCGATGATGCATTGCATCGTCGAAGAAGGGCTGCATGACCAGCAATTCATCGACGCCCGCACCGAGGGTTTCGAGGCGCTACGCGCCAATCTGCGCGACTACAGCCCGGAACGGGTCGCGCCGATCTGCGGCATCGCCGCCGATACCCTCCGCGCGGTGGCCCGGCGGTACGCGACGGCGCGCGCCGCGATGATCTTCTGGGGCATGGGCATCACCCAGCATATCCACGGCACCGACAACGCGCGCTGCCTGATCGCCCTGGCGCTGCTGACCGGCCAGATCGGCCGCGCCGGCGCCGGTCTGCATCCGCTGCGCGGGCAGAACAATGTGCAGGGGGCTTCCGACATGGGCCTGATTCCGATGGTCTTTCCCGGCTACCGGCCGGTGTCGGACGCCGATGCCCAGGCAGACTTCCGCGAACTGTGGGGCAGCGACCTGGATGCCAGGCCCGGCCTGACCGTCGTCGAGATCATGCAGGCCGCGCAACGCGGCCAGATACGCGGGATGTATATCGAAGGCGAGAACCCGGCGATGTCCGACCCGAATCTGAATCACACCCGCGCGGCACTGGCGAAGCTCGACCACCTGGTCGTGCAGGACATCTTCTTCACCGAAACCGCCAGCTACGCCGATGTGATTCTGCCGGCCTCGGCGTTCGCCGAGAAAACCGGCAGCTTCACGAACACCGACCGGCGGGTACAGATCGGCCGCCAGGCGATCCAGCCGCCAGGGGATGCGCGTCAGGATCTGTGGATCATCCAGCAGATCGCCCGGCGTCTCGGCCTGGACTGGCATTACCCCGGTCCCGAGCAGGTCTTCGAAGAGCTTTGCCGGGCGGTGCCGGACATGGCCGGCATGAGCTGGGCGCGTCTGGAACGCGAGCACAGCCTGACCTACCCGCTGCGCCGACCGGGTGATTCCGGCCAGGCAACCCTGTTCACGCAGCGCTTCCCGACCGCCAGCGGTCGCGGCCGTTTCGTTCCGGC
>Ga0256832_1003894_pt1 | contig 10117 bp, 3 predicted proteins | sample 134614metaG_FD_190534 | JGI IMG/M metagenome (GOLD analysis project Ga0256832, IMG submission 190534) | Hydrothermal vent microbial communities from Lau Basin, Pacific Ocean - 134-614 | ecosystem: Environmental > Aquatic > Marine > Hydrothermal vents | place: Pacific Ocean: Lau Basin | collected...
ACATATATTTCATATTAGTTACATTTGAAACATCCCACGATCCTATGTCCTGATTAAACGAACTTGCCTCAGCAAACATATATCCCATATAAGTGATATTTGAAACATCCCACGATCCTATGTCCTGATTGAACGAACTCGCAGTAGCAAACATATATCCCATACTAGTTACATTTGAAACATCCCAAGATCCTATGTCCTGATTGAAGGAGTGAGCTTTATAAAACATATATATCATACTAGTTACATTTGAAACATCCCACGATCCTATGTACTGATTAAACGAACTCGCCGCTGCAAACATATATGATATACTAGTTACATTTGATATATCCCATGATCCTATGTCCTGATTAAACGAACTCGCTCCATTAAACATACGGTACATGTTTGTTACACTTGAAACATCCCATGATCCTATTTCTTGATTAAATGAATGTGCTGCGGCAAACATGCTGCTCATATTAGTTACACTGGATAAATCCGGATTATCTGATGCCTGACCAGCCAAATTTTCACAGCCTCTAAAAGCATTCGCCATTGAAGTCCATTGTTGTGAACCCCATTGGTCTATGGAAATAATTTTATTTCTATCTCCGGAATAATTGAAATAAATACGAGGAAAAGTACCTGAAATGGATACCTGATAATCTCCTGCCGTGGCATAACTATGTGTTGCATCACCGGTATGTCCTGTAGTAGTATTTCCATCACCCCAGTTCACATCATAATTGTATGTTTCTCCGCTATATGTAGGAATAGTTATGCTTTCATTATCGGATGATGTATGCCAAGTGGTTATGAAAGGATCTTGTCCTATAGCATACAAAACCATAAAAAGTAAAAATGTTGTGTAGATAAGTTTTTTCATTGTAAAAAGTTCTTATTTAAAAAATTTATTTTGGTTGTTTGTGTTTGTTTTTTGTTTTGCCTCGCTGCCTTCCCTTTTTTTTGCAAAGCTGCCCTCTGACTCCCTAAAGGGAGAACCGCAGCCCGCAAATTCCCCTTCTTAAAATATACTACCTCTTTTTCTTTACCCTGCCTTTGCCTGCCCGACGAAACATAGTGTAGTCGGGAGCGTTGCTACTTCCCCCTGTCGTTTTACGTAACGTAGTGAAGTAAAACTACAAGGGGGAGCGCAGAGCTATTGCGGGATGCCAGAGGGGGTAGCTTTGCAAAAAAAACCACACCACCTTCCTTATTCTCGTACTTTCACCCTGCAAACATACAAAAAAAATAAATATCTTTTTTCTGCCAAATTGGCAAATCAAGAGCGAAACTCCGTGAACATAGAGCGAAACGCCGCGAAAGTATATTGAAACGCCGTGAAAAGTTTTTGAAAATATTTGAAGATTTGATAAATTGTCAATTTGGCATATGGTTTTTGTATGTTTTTATTCCTTATTTTTTTTGTATTTTTTGGAAGGAGCACTGCGCGAAAAATAACTATATTGCAAATGGAATATTGGGATGATGGAATACTGGGATGATGGAATATTGGAATAGTGAGCAAAGCGAGGCCGGAGACTCATTTATCAAAGGAGGTATTAAAAGCCCTGTAAGGGCGATCCCGCTGTACAGCGGGATGGTAGAAAGATTGTATCACCGCATGTTTTGGCGGGATTTTGCTCAAATAAAGCAAAAATCATGATAAAACCAGATAAATTTTACCACCATCCTTCTATAGCGCAAAATATTTTTATTATTTTATTCAGCTTTGGTCATCATTAAAAATCATACCCCATAGTAAAATAAAATACAGGCTTTTGGATTTTTCTTGTTTCTATTCCCCAGGCATAATCAAATTTAAGAAAATATCCCAACAAGGTGGTTCTGATACCAAATCCATATCCTGCAAGCATAGGATCTGCGTAATATCTCAATTTGATCTTAATGGACGGGGGAACTTCTATTGTTCTGGTATTGGAAGGATTGTCATCTGAAAATGGAGATAATCCTCTCCATGCAGTACCAAGATCAAAAAATCCGGTTATCTGAAAATCCCTTAAAAATGATTTCTTTATCCTGTTGCCAAAAAGATACTGAAATACAGGTATCCTTATTTCATTATTGGATAAGATATAGGATGATCCGTTTCTTGCATTGTATCCAAATCCACGCATATTGGCAACCAGTATCCTGTAAGCATATCTGTCATTGGCAGGCAAAGGAACAAGGTCATCATTATGAGAAAATATCCAGTTCTCCATACCACCTAAGAAATATAAATTGCTCTCAGCTCCAAAAGATGTCTGTCCGCTTAACCGAAATGCCAGAATGCTTTTTCCCAACACCTTAAAATATTGTCTTGAATCAAAACCAATTACCGCAAACATACCTTTTGAAAGATTAAAAGCCGATGGAGTATTTAGTTTTATATTCATTTTATTATATCCCTTGATAAACACCTTGCTTCTGTTGCCGATATAAGTATTGACACCTATTTTAGAAGTATTATCAAAAATATATTCCAATTGCAAACTGAATCTCTGTTCATTTACATCATTATTATTAAGGGAAATAGTATCTGATGCCAGTATCAAATTCTTATCAAGTCTCAATGCAGATGTCAGGCTGATACTGCTGTAAACATCAAAGGGATATTTTGCTCTTGCCTGTCCCATATTAATGATCATTCTGTATTTATCAATAAAATTAATCCTGTTGAACTGGTAACTTGACCTTGTTTTTCTGTAAAAAGCATACTGCCAGTCGATCTTATGTTTGATATTTTCAAAAACAGAAAAATATTCTTTTTCTCTCAAATCGGATGAAACTCTTATTCCTGTTTCAAGAAAATAATCCTCAAACAGATCTTTTACTCTTGTTTTGAGCAATAAACTTGTTGGTTGACCAAAAGGACTATTTTCGTCACCGGTATATGCTTCCATTCCGTCAAATAAAGGTTCATTATCTATTTTTGTTATCAGATCGGTAAAAGAAAATCTTAATCTTGATGCTACCGCCCGTGATGAATTAAATTTTTCAAATTTGAATTTATGATTTTGCCCAATACCGGAAGTATCACCGTATATCGAATAATCTTCAGGAGAAGTTTTGATATCATCAAATTCCGACTGGAATAAAAGACCGGAATCGATTTCAAAGACATCGTAGTTTACAGCATGTTTATTTTGAAGACCTATTTCACTATCCGCTATTTGATCCGTTTCCTTCAAAAATGATATAAGAGGGTTATGCTTAATATCGGTCTCTGCTTTTTCCAATATCAAATGATAATCACAAAGCACTCTGTAGCTGTATAGAATATAATTATTTTGTGTGCTGAAAGGAAATATATTTCCGGGTGCATCAGTGATAAATTCAGCCTTGTGGGTATTGATGTTTTCCGATTTTATATTAACGATTCCGGTTTCATCAGTTGTATAATACAATTGGTCATTATGCAAAAAACCATTTCTTTCATTTATATCAGGAGTATTTGTGAGTCTTGATATTTTATTGTTTTCCAGATCCAAAAAGAAAAGATCAAATGTTCCGAAAGGAGGAACTGTATCTAAATATTGTATTTCTGAAGAAGTATCCCTTCTGTTTGAAGAAAATAATATTCCTTTTTGACCATCTTTTGTGACAAGTGTTGCATCCAGATTGTCCCAAAAGTCATGAGTTAATCTTTTGCTTTGCCTTGTTTTTATTTTATAACTGTAAATATCGGGATAACCATCCGTGTTGCCATTCAAAATCAGTTCTTCAGTATCCAAAATATCCATACTGTAGATGCGATTATATTCGGGAGCCAGTATTTGTTCAAAATATTCAAAAGTATTGATATTGACGATTCTTAAGTATAAATCACCTTTTTTTTCAAAAATCATATATAATTTATCACTGTTTTTATCAAAACGACAAACCGGATAGTTATAATCGGTTTCCTGAAATGCATTGATATATCCCAGTTTTAATATTTTTTTCTTTCTGTGCTTTTCGATATCATAGATATACAGGTCAATCTTGCCTGCATTGTTGGTAGCATAGGTGAGATATTTGTTATTTGGGCTCAATGATAAAGAAGTAAACGGGTATTGGGATTTAAGAGAAAATGGCTGTTCCGGCTTATCTGATCTTTCATTCCGATTAAGATATTTTTGATAAATATTTGAATAATATGCTTTCCATTCAGCAAACAATTCGTCCATTGTCCTGTCTGTAACAGGTAAAACGGATGCTTCTATATCCCTTGAAATTCTTATCAAGTAAAAAATATCAGATATCTTATCTGTTCCATATTTCCGGGAAAGAAAGTAAAAGAATGATTTACCTGCCAATTCCGGAATATTTTCACTTAATTTTGGAAAAGTTATTTTACTGTTTTTTTTATTCAAAAATATATTCCTCAAGTTTTCATCATCCTCAATAGTCCATTTATCGGTAAGGAAATCAATGATCCCTTTTGTAAACCATTCGGAAAAATCAGAATAAACAAGTTTTTTATAAATATTTTCAAATGTCAGATCCGAAAACATATTTTTAAGAAATACTTCTGCCGTCCCTTTCCTGATCTGTTTTAGCAGGTTGTTGTGATCTCCATTGAAATACACTATGACCCTGTTATTATAAAATTTTGTTACACCCGGACCGGAAAATTTATTCTCATCATCCTTGATTCCAAGATTGCTTTGCCTGAAATCAGATACATTTGAATAAATGATAACCTGGATCTTTTTATTTATTTTAAAATCAAGTGTCTTTTCAATGTCATCATAGGAAATCTGAGAGAGCAAAATAGCTGTTTTAGCAATATTTCTTTCTTTTCCGTACCAATATATTATATAATGATCATTTTCATACATCCACCAATCATTGAAAACCTCATGATATTGAACACGGTTTTTACCGAATTTTGTATTGATGGTTTGTGCATTTATCGTATTGAAAATAAAAAAAAGAGCATAGAATACCAATGATAAAGTAAATATAATATTTTTTCTTTTGTATGACATCCTGTAATTTTAATTCTGAAGCAGCGTATAAAAATAAACGTAACTATTCAGGTAGGGTGCTTTTGAGATGAAAAAATTCAATTTTTTTGCCAGATGAAGCTCATTTTTTGAAGGCATAGTGGAGCTACGTCAAAAAAAATAGCTGAAATATGGCTAAAAAAGAGATTTTTTCAATCAAAATGATTCTACCTGAGTAGTTACAAATAAACAACGTTTTTTCAAATATAAATATTTCTATTGAATAATTAAAAAGAAATGTCATAAATTGCTAAATTTGACAATAAATAAACTCAGAGAGGCGATCTCGCTGCAGCGGGATGGTAGAAAGAAGTAGTAAAAAATGATAGTAGTATGAAAATAGGAATGCAGGGAGAGGTGGTTTTTTAATTTGTTGTGATTGAATTAAAAATGATTCTTGATTATTTCAGGAGGTATTTGAAAGAAGTACAATATTAATTTTGAATTTTATGAATAAAAAATGATTAACCATAATGTCGTCCCGCTGGGACTTATTCATTCTTCGTCAATGAATGCTACCATCCTGCTGTACAGCAGGATCGCCCATACAGGGCTTTTTAAGCAGGTGATTTACAAAAAGCCTGATTAAAGACGGCATTAGGGTAGAAAGAATAGTATAAAAAACTAAAAGAGCCTCAGAGAGGCGGAATTATGGTAGAAGAAGAAGCACAAGAAACAATAAGAGCCTCAGAGAGGCGACATTATGGTAGAATAAATAGCATAAGAAACAATTAGAGCCCTGTAAGGGCGACATTATGGTAGAATAAATAGCATAAGAAACAATTAGAGCCCTGTAAGGGCGACATTATGGTAGATACAAAATACAAAAAACATTAAAATCCCGTTAGGGATGATATGATAAAATAAAAAACTAAATCAATGGCAAACACTTATACACAAATAAATATTCATGCAATATTTTCTGTTAAAGGAAGAGAAAATATTATAACTAATAATTTCAGGGAAGACCTGTTCAAATATATTTCCGGAATATTGAAAAATCAAAAACAATTTTCTTTAGCTGTAAATGGATATAAAGATCATGTACATATATTTTTTGAATTAAATCCTACATTTGCATTATCTGACATAATTGGAATTGTAAAAGCAAATTCATCGAAATGGATAAATAACAATAAATTTGTACCTGGTCATTTTGAATGGCAATCCGGTTACGGTGCTTTTTCTTATTCCAAATCCCAAAGAAATAGCGTAATAAATTACATAAAAAATCAGGAAAAACATCATAAGGAAAAAAGTTTTAAAGAAGAATATTTAGGATTATTAAAAAAATTTGATATTCAATTTAAGGATGAATATGTTTTTGAATTTTATGACTAAAAAATGATTAACCATAATGTCGTCCCGCTGGGACTTATTCATTCTTCGTCAATGAATGCTACCATAATTTCGCCCTTACAGGGCTCTTTTAGCAGATGATTTACAATAAGCCTCAGAGAGGCGACATTATGGTAGTAGAAATAATACAAAAACCATTAAAAGCCCCGTTAGGGGCGACATTATGGCAGCAATAAGAAATTGAAACATTAAAAGCCCTGTAGGGGCGACATTATGGTAGTAGAAATAATACAAAAACCATTAAAAGCCCCGTTAGGGGCGACATTATGGCAGCAATAAGAAATTGAAACATTAAAAGCCCTGTAGGGGCGACATTATGGTAGTAGAAAAAAGGAATAAAAAACATTAAAAGCCCTGTAAGGGCGACATTATGGTAGAAAGATTGTATTGCCTTTGTGTTTTGGCGGGATTTTTGCTCAAACAAAGCAAAAATCATGACAAAACCGGAAAATTTGACAATAAATATAAATTTAAAACCAATGAAAAATTTTTTACTTTTCTTCTTTTTAATCTATGCACTCAATAGCAGTGCCCAATTTTTCGAATCTACCGGAACTATTCCTCCGGGTATCAAATGGAAACAAATAAATACAGATACTGTCAGGGTGGTCTTTCCAAATGGGCTTGAGTCAAAAGCACAAAGGCTGACAAATCTTATACATTATTTGGCAAAAAATAACAAAACATCTATTGGGGAAAAACAAGAAAAAATAGATATTTTTTTGATTAATACCGGTTCTGGTTCTAATGGATTTGTGCGTCCGGCACCTTATCATTCCAAATTTTATACCATGCCCCCACAATATCCTTTTGCCGGTACTGTCGATTGGTTGGACTTATTGGGAATACATGAGTATCGACATGTGATGCAAATGAATAATTCCAAGCAAGGAATTACCGGACTGGCAAAATACTTTTTTGGAGACTTTGCATGGAGCATTGGTATGTTTGGTGCTGTACCCAACTGGTTTTGGGAAGGAGATGCAGTACAACAAGAGACAGCACTGAGTCATTCAGGAAGAGGAAGACTGCCATTGTTCAAAGATAGATTTCTGTCGATAATGGACCTGAAAAAACCATTTGGATATGAAAAAATGCGATGTGGATCCTTTCGCAACTATGTTCCCGATCATTATGCACTTGGCTATCAGATGGTAAATTATGGCAGAAAAGAGTTTGGTAATGATCTTTGGAAAAAAGTTTTTTCCGATGCAGTATCTTATAAATCGATTTTATGGCCTTTTTCTCATGCTTTAAAGAAACAAACAGGTTTTTCCACAAAAAAAATGTATTCCGAAATTGTTAATTCATACAAAAACAATGAAGAGAATACGCCATTTTTTATTGCTTTTGCGCCTGATAAATACAAAAGTGATATTGAGAAAAATAACCCCGGATTTTATTACGGACCGCATTTTATTTCAAATAATAAGATCATTGCTATCAAAAGTAGTTTTGATCGCGCATCAAAATTTGTAGAAATAGATATTAAAAACAAGGAAGAAAAAGATATCTATCCTGTAAGTTACAATTTCGGCAATTTTGATACCGATGGCAAAAAAATAGTATGGAATGAAATAAATGCCGACCCGAGATGGGCTTATGTCAGTTACTCCAATATTTACAGTTATGATATCAAAACTAAAACCGTGGATAAACTTACTTCCGGAAATAGATATTTCTCCCCTTCCATTTCTCCCGATGGAGACAGTATCTGTGTATTTGAAGCCGATGAAAATTTAAATTACAAATTATTGATCCTTGATAGTAAATCAGGGAAAAAAATCAAAGAATTAGACAATCCCCATAACTATTATTACAGTTATCCGGATTGGGTTGATGCTACACATATTGTTTCTATTGCCACTCATGATAACAAAAATGCTATTGTTAAAATAAATATTGATAATAGTGATATTTCCGAATTGATACCATTTACATATACAACAATTCAGGATCTAAGATATAATGATAATAAAGTTTTCTTTTCTGCTCCTGACCTGGTTTTTAGCGACAAACAAACTTTGTATTATTATAATATAAAAAATAGCAAAATTTATAAATTCAATCAACAAGGTGATTATGCTGTTTTCAGTCCTGATCTTGCTGATGACGGTAATTTGGCTTATTGTGATCTTAAATTTGATAATACCGTTTTGAAAGTAAAGGAAGCTGAAGTTGTTTTTGACAATCTTGGTTCAGATAACTTAGACAGAAATTATGAAATAGAAGATGAAAAAATATTAAAGGCAGAAGGAGGTTCGATCCTGGAAAAAGTGCCGGCAAAAAAATATAAGGTTGAAAAATATAGTCCTGCAAAACATCTGATCAATTTTCACTCATGGTATCCATTGAGCAGTGATACTGAATATTCAGCTGTTTTCCAGTCCAATGATAAATTGGATAAACTTTCATTGAGACTGGTTCCTGCTTATAATATCAATGAAAAATCATTTGCTATGGGTACATATATAGATTATGGTGGATGGTATCCTGTGTTTTCATTGGGATTTGTTCCTAAATTCAATATGCATCATATCATTAATGGACAGAAGTATATAAGTAATTATAATCAGATAAAAGCAGCGGTTTCATTACCTTTAAGCTATACCAGGTTGAATTATGTTAAAAAGATCAATGCAAAACTTGTTTATAACGCTTCGCATTATTGGCATTCCAATAATACCGAACTCAATAATAATTTGGATCAATATTTAAATCTTGATTTCTTTTATTCCAATCATAAAAAAAGCTCATACAGGTCATTTTATCCTGATTTCGGTTATGATCTTAATGTTACTTTTGGAGATATCAATTTCGATTCCGGGCTCAATAGCATTGTAGGATATACAAAGGTCTTTTTACCGGGAATTTTTGACAATCACAGTTTAAGATTAAGATATAATTTTTTGACTTATGTAGGAGAAGTTAGAAGATCTGCTGATATTTCCAATTTTTATTTTGCCAGGGGTTATAATCTGTATGGTGTTGAAAACATGGTAAACGGTTTGAAAATAAATTATTCATTTCCGCTAATATATCCTGATCTGGTATTAGGCAAGTTTGTTTTTGTCAAGAGAATCAGGGCAAATCTGTATTTTGATATTGACAGGATTGAATACAAAATACATGGTCCTGAATATAAAAGATCTGCCGGGATCGAATTTTTATTTGATAATGTATATTTCAGAACAGGGACAATGCCTCTTGGTTTTGGAATAAATTATTTGTTTGATCATGACAGTAAAGAATATCCGGTCAATGTCAGATTTATTATGGATTTTTAACTATGAAGTTTGTTAAATATAATTATAAATATTAATTTTGCGCGAATTACTCAGTCAGATGGTTTTATCTGAGTAGTTATATGTTGCGAAACATTTTCGGGATGTAGCTCAGCCCGGTTAGAGTACACGTCTGGGGGGCGTGGGGTCGGAGGTTCAAATCCTCTCATCCCGACAAGCACTTTTTCGATTTACGAAGTAAATCTTAAACACAAAACCCTAAATTAATTAAAATTTTATTTTAAAATTAATTTAGGGTTTTGTGTTTTCTTTGCGATAGCAAAGAGAAAAAGTATTTCCAGCGCAGGTATGAGAAAGGATTCATCGCAGATAAATCCTCTTAATTAATACAGAGTTTTGTGTTTTCTTTGCGGTAGCAAAGAGAAAAAGTATTTCCAGCGTAGGTATGAGAAAGGATTCATCGCAGATAAATCCTCTTAATTAATACAGAGTTTTGTGTTTTCTTTGCGAGAGCAAAGAGAAAAAGTATTTCCA
>Ga0256832_1003895_pt1 | contig 10116 bp, 2 predicted proteins | sample 134614metaG_FD_190534 | JGI IMG/M metagenome (GOLD analysis project Ga0256832, IMG submission 190534) | Hydrothermal vent microbial communities from Lau Basin, Pacific Ocean - 134-614 | ecosystem: Environmental > Aquatic > Marine > Hydrothermal vents | place: Pacific Ocean: Lau Basin | collected...
CGGGAAAGCCGTCGCGCGGGCATTGCCCCTACACCCGGCGCTGAAGCGCCGGGCTACAAAACCACGCCGGGTGAACCCGGCTTTTGACGCGGGCTAGCTCTGAAAGCCCCCTTGAGGGGGCGTCGTTCCTAGCCCGGAGGTTCACCTCCGGGGTGCCCGGCGCAACGCGCCAATAATTTGGGACGCACCCCCGGCAACATGGCTGTTTGACAGAGAAAAATCAATCATGTACACTGAGAGTAATTGTTCTCTCCAACGCAGATCAGGCAACGTCGCCCAAACATAACCATTCACTTCTGTTGCCGCAAAGATGCTGTAACAAACGCCTACTATGCTGGAGACAACACATCCAACTGGGTTCAAAACAAAAATCTCGTTATTCATTGTCGCTCGCGGCCTGCATTCGATGTCTTCGGTCGCGCACGATTTGAACGCGCCCCGGAATATCGTCACCCTCCATTACTGACGTCAATCCGCGCTGCATAACTCAAAAGAAAGAAAGGAGGTGATGCTTATCTGCTGACTCTCCAGACATGCAGTTGATGACAAAATACATTCCCCCGTATGAACTCACTTTTCAGGTCGAAGTCAGATCGCGAAGGGAATCATCTGATGCATCTCATGACAAGAGAGAATCGGATGGCTTCATTCGCCCTCGCTTCATGACCCATTCGTCTTCCACAAAATGTGTTCATTACTTCAAGGAGACAGGAACCATGAAAAAACCATTCGCAAAATGGGCGGCCCTGCTGGTAATTTTGGGATTGCTTGTGGCATTGATCCCGGCGGGGTTGGCAGCGGCGCAATCCGGAGCGACGCCCACCTCGGTGAGCACGAGCACCGACGCCGCCATGAACAAAATCCATCCCCAGTTACGCAATAAGCTGGGATTGGAAAACGGCGTCGTTTCGGCCCTGGCAGCCTCGGACGAGATTGGCATCGGCGTTTACGTCAAGGCGGGCACAGACATCAGCGAATATATGACCTGGTCGCTAACCCGGCCTTTCGTGGACGCTATGGGCAATCAGCTTGTGGTGGGCGCGGCCAAGGCGGGCGCGATCATGAAGATCGCCAGCCTCGACAGCGTCGTTCGCATCTATCCGGATGAGCCAACCATCGAAGCGCCCAGCCCCCTCAAGGGCGACCCGGACATGACGCGCAATGTGGAGATGCAGAAGGCGCTCCACGCCACGGGCGTCCAGGACTGGTGGGACGTGGGGCCGAACCACAACGCCCGCGGCGCCTGGGAAAACGGCTACACTGGCGATGGCGTCAAGGTGTTGGTCAATGATTCGGGCATTGATTTCGCCCATCCCGACCTGCAAGGCGCCTGGGCGATGGACACCAATCCCGATTCGCCCTACTATGGCTGGCCCATGATGTTCGACGGTCGCTCCACGTATCTCTACATTCTCGATCAGGTCTTCGGCACCCCGTACGTGGCCTCGGGCCAGACGCATTACTCCGATACGAGCACGACCTGCGCCCTGGGCGACTGCCAATACGCCCCCCTCAACGCATCCGAGGCCCACGATTACATTCTGCCCGACACCAGCCAGAGCGGCGTCTATCATATTGGGTTCCATCCCGACAAGACCCTGGCCGACGCCGTCAATGGCGATTGGAACGGGAGCTATGACAATGAAGAGCATGTAGCCGTGTTGGTGGTGGATGAGCATGAAGCCGGCGTCTACGACACCGTGTATGTGGACATGAACGGCAACTTCGACTTCACCGATGACAAGCCGGTCACCAAGGATGATCCGGTCGCCTATCTCGACTTCTGGGATTCGGCGGCTGGCGGTCCGGGCCAGGATGGCTATCCTGACATCTCCGGCGGCCTGCTCTACTTCATCGCCGATGGAACCAACCCCATTCCCGCTTCCGATTGGATGTGGGGCAAATATGCGATTCCGCCCGAGAACGGCAGTCTGCTGGCGTGGATGATCAACGACTTCACCGAAGCGGGCGGCGATCACGGTCAGCTTTGCGCATCCAACGTGGCGGGGCAGGGCGTTATCGATGGCGGAGCCCCGGCTTACAAGCCCGCGGGCGACGGCTCTCCCTTCACCGGCATGGTGCAGGGGCCCGGCCGCGACGCCAAACTGACCGCCAACGGCAACATCTACATCACGCCCTCCTTCCTGGACTTCGACAGCTTCTACTATGCGGCGTTGGGGTATGATGGCGAGCCCGGCACTGATGATGACATGCAGATCATCAGCAATAGCTGGGGCTTCTCCACCGGCTCCAACGACATGTGGGCGGATTACAGCCGCCGCATCGATCGCCTGGTGCGGCATATCAACCCCACCCTCACGGTCGTCTTCTCCGCGGGCAACGGCGCGCCCGCCTATGGCAACATGACCGCGCCCGCTCCCGTCTCCGGCGTCATCGTGGGCGCCTCCACGCTGTTCGGCACCACCGGCACTTTCGAGACCATCATGTCCGCCGACCAGATCACCTGGGGCGACGTCATTCCCTTCTCCAACCGCGGCCCCTCCGCCATGGGTAAAAACGGCATCAGCGTCACCGCGGACGGCGCGTTCGGCGCGGGCGACCTTTCCCTGAACGAATGGGGCGATGGCTGGACCGCCTGGACGGCCTGGGGCGGCACGAGTCGTTCGGGCCCTGTGGCTGCGGGCACGCTCACCCTGTTGTACGACGCCTACAAACAAGCGCATGGCGAATGGCCCACCTGGGACAAGGCCCGATCCATCCTCATGGCCGGCGCCAATCATCAGCGCTACGACACCTTCGTCCAGGGCGCGGGCATGGTCAACGGCGCCAATTCCGCAGCCATCGCCGCAGGCGACCGCGGCTACTACGTCATGCCCGACAACTGGACCGGCGGCGACTACCGCGGCACAGAGTATCACTCCTTCGCCAGCATCATGCACCCCGGCGACACCAGCGCCAAAACCTTCACCGTCTACAACCCCACCGACTCCGACATCGAGGTGAAGGTCAAGAGCAAGCATCTGGTCAAGATCGGCGAATACAGCTTCCCCTTCACCACAAAAGACCAGTCCCTGGAAGACGGCGCTTTCACCAAGCCCGACTACCTCTTCCCCTTGACCGATCTCATCCCGCCCGGAACCGACCTCATCCGCGTGCAGATCGGCTTCCCTGCGGATCAATTCGACGCCAACGGCGATTATCGCTACGACAACCGCTGGCGCGTCCATATCCAGGACTGGACCGACCTGAACGGCAACGGCATCCTGTGGGAAGACAAGAACGGCGACGGCGTGGTGAATGCGGATGAGATCGACACGGGCGAGCACATTCGCGTGGCCTATGGTTACAGCTCCGGCCCCACCACCGAAGTGCGCATGACCAAGCCCTTCCAGCGCATGCACGACGGGCTGTTCATCTCCCTGCGTCATAAGACCAAGACCCCCGATATCCCCACCACCAACCTCACCATCAAAGTCGACTTCTTCGCCACCCAAAACTTCGACTGGGTCACGGTGAATCCGATGACGTTGACCGTGCCCGCGGGCGGCGAAGCCACCTTCGACGCCACCATGACCATCCCCGAGGATGCCGAAGTCGGCATGTACAACTCGGCCATCATGGTGGATGGCGCCAACATGCGCGTGGTCGTGCCCGTGGTAGCGAATGTAGCCGCCAGCGGTGCGGACTTCACCTTCGGCGGCGGACGCCCGGCCAACACGCCCTACGACAATGGCCGCATGTTCGGCTACAATAACTGGACATGGCGGGCCGATTCGGGCGACTGGCGCTTCTACTTCATGGACATCATGGACGACGTGCCCGAGAACTCCATGCTGTTCGTGGACACCCAGTGGGACAACCCCAACATCGATATCGACACCCTGGTCATGGGGCCCACGGCTGACGAGTTCAGCAACGATCCCGACAAGGGCGAGCCCGACGTCTACGGCCCCTACACCCTGGACACCCTGCCCGGCAGCAGCGTAAACACCTACGTCGGCAGCGGCCGCTGGGTCTGGTACACCAACACGGGCGGGCCTCGTGAGATGGTGGCTGTGCCTGCCCAGGAAGGCCTCCACGTCATCGCGCTGCACGAGGTCTACACCAGCGGCGAATACAACGACGTCAGCGTCAAAGGCCAGGTTGGCATGCTCAACGTCTCCCCCTCGCCGCTGAACGTCGACGCCCCCTCCGACGTGGTCACCACCACCATCCATGTCTCCGCTTCGGTGGACATGGATGATCTGGTGGCCGAAGGCTTCGGTTTGGGCCTGCCTGAGACCTTCACCGACCTGCCCATCAAGCAGGATGATCCCAACGACCCCTGGACGTCCAGCTACACCCAGACCGTCACCATCGAACACGCGGCCTATCTGAATGTGGACATTCAGGGCCAGGATGGCGACGATCTCGACCTATATCTGGTCGATCCCATGGGACGCGTCGTCGCATCCTCCACCACCCCCACGGCGGAAGAGCATGTCTCCGTCAAATTCCCCATGGATGGCGACTGGATCATCATGGTGCATGGCTGGAGCGTGCCCACGGGCGACAGCACCTTCGACATGACCGTCAACGCGGTGCAGGGTTACGACATCACCGTGACCAATATCCCCGACGGCCCCTTCGCCGCTGGCGAGGTGATCCCGGTTACCCTGGAGATCAGCCATGACATGAACCTGGGCGACGTCCTTCAGGGCGCACTGCTCCTGGGCCCCTCCCTGGCTCCCGGCCTGGTGGAAGTTCCCGTCACGGTGACCGCGGTCAAGCCCGCGCCTGTCACGGTGGAGCTGCCCCTGACGGCTGACACCTGGGTCAACGGCGGTGATCCTGCCGCCAATTACATGTGGGACAACAAGCTGGTTGTGCGTCCTACGGGCCTGGACAACGCGCTTCTCAGCTTCGACCGCAGCGCTCTGCCTGTTGGCGCCGAGATCGTCAGCGCCGAACTGATGGTGAACGCCACGCTCGAATCGGGCGCCTTGGGCAAGCAACTCATGGTCATGAACGTGGATCCCTTCGATCCCATGACCGTGACTTACGCCGATGGCCTGAATTACTTCAACCCCGGCCCCGGCGTGGATGTGGCTTTGGGCGCACTCACCCTGGACGCCACCGAACAGGTCAAAGCCTGGGATCTCGCTGGCGCTCCCGGCAATGCGCAGCTCGCCATCGCCGCGGACGGGCCTGCAGGACGCATCGTCTTCATCAGCAGCGATGCGCCTGACAAGGCCAAAGCGCCCAAGCTCATGGTGACCTACATCCCCGAGCGCGACTGACCTTCTCACCCCGCTCGCACACGCAGGCCCCGGACTTCGTCCGGGGTCTGTTTTTGTCTGGGAAGAAAACAGTCGGGTATGATACGATCGATGGTGAAAAATCCCTTCGGCTTATCTACGCTATGACCTTACGCCGCCACCTCCTTGTCCTCCTGCTGTTCACCTTGCTGGCTCTGGCCCTCACCTGGCCCCTGGCCGCGCATCTCACCACGCACGTCACCGGCGACGGCATCGACGATCCGGCGCTGGCGTGGAATCTGTGGTGGGCCAAGGTCAGCTTCGTCGATCGGGCGGGCGAAACGGGCCTGGTGCACAACCCATTCGATGGGGACAGCATGTTCCACCCCATCGGCATCAATCTGGCCTTCTACACCCTCACCCTGCTCAATGGCGCGCTCAGTATCCCTCTTCAGAGCGCGTTCGGGCTCATTCTTGCGAACAATCTGCTGCTTCTCAGCAGCTTTGTGATCTCGGGCTTCGGGGCGTATCTGCTGGCTCTGGCGTTCTTCCGAGGTCTCCATCCGCGCGTGCTGGACCTGGCCGCGTTCCTGGCGGGCGCAGTCTACGCCTTCGCTTCCGCCAAGCTCTTCTACGCCTCCCTGGGCCAGTTCAATATCGCTTCCTCCCAATGGATGCCCTTCATTGCGCTGTATTTGCTGCGGGGACTGCGCCCGCCCTGGCGCTGGCGAGAGGGCTTCTTCCTGGGCCTGTTCCTCCTCTTCCAGACCTGGGCCGAGCTCACCTACGGCACGTTCGGCGTGCTGCTCATCGCCCTGGTCACCCTGGGCGCCTTACTGGCCCGCGCCAAAGACCTTCGAGGTCTGGCGGGCCTCGAAGGTCTCAAACCGCCCCTGTTCAACGCCCTCATCGCCGCGGGCATGTTCGCTGTAGGGCTGGCGCCCTATCTGGCCAACATGCTGCCCGACATGCGCGCCCATGGCAATTTCCTGGTGGAAGGCGGCGGCTTCGCCGACATCTTCTCCGCGGACGTGCTGGGCTTCTTCTTCCCCACGCAACTCCACCCCCTCTTCGGCGGCGTCATCCGCGCCCTCAGCGACAACTCCGCCCTGCGGCCCGACGGTTCGCAATTCATGGTGAACAAGGGCCAACACATCTATCCCGGCTATCTCGTTCTGGCCCTGACCATCGTCGCTTTATGGGCCTTTCGGCGACGCTGGCAGGTTTGGGCGCTGGCCGCGCTCACCGCCTTCTTCACCTGGGCGGCCCTGGGCCCGCAGATCCGCATCGACGGCTACAACACCGGCATTCCGGGCGTCTTCGCCCTGCTGGTGAAAATCCCCTTCTTCCAGGCCAACCGCTATCCCAGCCGGTACAGCATCATGATCTTTTTGGGATTGGGACTGCTGGCCGGGATGGGGGCTTATGCGCTTTTGGTTCGGGTGCGCGCCCCTTCCCGGCAGAGCATCCTGGCCGTCGCCCTGATCGCAATCATCCTCTTCGAACACCTCAGCATCCCCCTGCCCCTGTCCGACTTCCGCCTACCGCCCGCCTACGCGGCCGTGGTCGCGGACGAACGCAAAGACGCGTTGCTGGACCTGCCCGTGGGCTGGCGCAACGGCTTCAACGTCTTTGGCAAGTCGGACGTGATCATCATGTATGAGCAGTGGTGGCAGACCTACCACGGCAAGCCCTTGCTGGGCGGCAACACCAGCCGCAACCCCGAGCAGAAATTCCAATACTTCATGGAGAACCCGGTCATCGGCGTCCTCGTCGCCCTCCAGGATGGCCGCGAGGTTCCCGCTGCCGATTTGGAACGAGCGAGGTCATTGGGGCCCGACCTGCTGGCCTTCCTCAACATCCACACCGTCCTCGTCCACACCGACAAAGTCCCGCCCGATTTCACCGACCGACTGACGCAGCTTTTCCCCCTGACGCGGCAGGATGCGCAGGACGGCATCCTTCGCTACGAGGCCCGCTGGCAACCCCTGACCCGCCTCGACCTGACGCCCGCGGACCCGGCGCTAAAGACCTATCTCGATTTCGGTTGGGGCGTTCCCAGCTTGTTGGGGGAAAAGCCCGTCGTCTGGGCTGCGAAGCCGGATGCGGCTCTGCTCCTGCCCGCGTCATCGCAACCCAGCCAGCTTACCCTGACCCTGACTGCCCCCGAGGCCCAAACCCTGCGCTTCGAGCTGGATGGCGAGGAGATCGCCCGGAAAACGTTGGCGTCCGGGATGCAGGAGGTCATCCTGCCCCTGCCCCCCGCGCCCGATGGCTTTCCCCGCCATCTCCTCATCCACGCCGACCGCGCGTTCGACCCCGCCAGCATCCCGCCCGGGCCTGGCGACCACGCGCAGGTCGGCGAGACGGGCGCACTCAGCCCCGTGCACATCGTCGCCCGCAGCGCGGGCAAGGATATGGGCGATTTCGGGCATCTCTACGTCAACGGCGTGGACGTCAGCCCCAACCAGCGCGGCTACAACCTGGCCGCCATCGAGCCCGACTCGGGCCGGGTGCTGGAAACCGCCAATTTCGACACCCACGATCCCCGCCAGGCCCCCGCACCCAGCGCTGCCATGGCTGCGTGGATCGACGCCCTGCCCGAGGACGTCATCGTGGCTGGGGCCGTACGCGACGCGGCCGCGCTCAGCCTGGGCGACGACGCCATCGCGGCCCTGCGCAGTCTGGGGGTGGAGGATGACATTCGAGGGCAGTTGCGCCGCGCCCACGCCTTCGTCGGCGTCAAAGGCGCGACTCCCGGCTCCGCCCTCAGCCAAACCTCGGACCTCTGGCCCGTGACCCTGGTTGTGGGCCAGGGATTCACCGCGCCCACGCCCGCGTTCGCGTTGGTCGGTCTGTCATGGCAAACGCCATCGCCCTGACCCCGCGGCTGTGTCAGACCTCCGGGAGGTGGCGACAGAGTTTGGGACAAAATGAAGCGTTTAGCGCCTGTTATGAACTTATCGCCAATTTGGCGTGATTTTGTGGGTGACGTGCGTTTCAATTCGCCACGGATGAGGCTGATACGACGGATCAACACGGATTTTTACGGAAAAAGATGGCATCCTTTTGAAAAAATCCGCGGAAATCTGCTTCATCCGCGTTATCTGCGGCGAATTTCAACCTCCGATGCGGCGATCCTGACCTTTGAGGGCGGTAAAGTCAGTAATTCACGATTTCCGCTGGCCCGCCGATTAAAATCAGGGCTAGGGGCCTTTGGCCGCCTGTCTGCCTGCGCAGACAGGCCCGAACGAGCGGAAAATGTCCCCGAAGGGGGACATGCGGCGGAACGCCCTTAGACCTGAATTCATTCGGCGTGCGCTTGCGGACGAAATCGTGATCTACTGAAAGTGCATAACAGCCTCTAATGCCACCTCCCGGAGGTCGTCTGCGTCGCCAAATTTCTGGGTCGCACCCACCTTCAACCGCTTGTTTGACAGCGAGCCCACTTTCGCTTACCCTAGGCCCGTGCGGTGGACGCATCTTTTGGTGCGGAGCCCCGCCGCTCTCCAACCTCCCCCGCGTCTTTTGGCGCGGGGGACTATTCCCAGCATGTGAGGTCTTTATGGATCGTCCCATCGAACAAATCGCGGTTTTCATCGATTTCGAAAATATCGCCCGTTGGGCGGAAGAAGTCTTTCTGGACTTCGAACTGACGCCGGTCATCGAGCATCTGCAAAGCCGCGGGGCCCTGGTGATCAAACGGGCGTATGGTGACTGGAGCCGCTTCGCCCACTATCGTGATGAGATGATGGATAACGCGTTCGATCTCATCCAAATGTACAGCGTGCGGGCGGGGAAGAATCGGGCGGATATCCGCATGGCCATGGACGCGTTGGAAACCGCCATGACCCGGCCTCATATCCGCACCTTCGTCATCATCTCGGGCGACAGTGACTTCGGCGCGCTGGTGAGCAAGCTGCGGGAGTATGGCAAATACACCCTGGGCATCGGCCCCCGGCAGATCACCCATCGCCTGCTGGTGAAATCGTGCGACGAATTCATCTATCTGGAGACGCTGCTGGATGAAAGCGGCATGGTCTCGGAGCAGGCTGCGATGGACCTGGAAGCGGGACGCACATTGCTGCGCAAGGCCCTGCGGGCCTTGGGCCAGCGCGGGGAAACGCCCGTGGAAGCGGCCCGTCTGCGCCAGACCATGATCTCCATGGACCCCACCTTCAACGAGGCCAACTTCGGCTTCCGCCAGTTCCGGGATTGGCTGGCCGCCAATGAGGACCTGGTGGACCTGGTCGAACGGGATTTGCGCCTGTTCGTAGCGCTGCGGGAACCCCAGGAATTGGAGGGAATGCCCCGGACGCCTGCCTCCACCATGGCTCCGCCCGCATCCCAACCTCGCAGCGACTCCCCCGCCGACCTGGCCCGCCAGTATCGCCAGATCTTCTCCCGGCTGAAAATGGCCGCGGCCGATTTCAGCACCCGCCGCGATGTGCTGCGAGATATCTACCGGGAACTGAGCGAGCATCCCGGCGAATACACCACCGATAGCCTGCTGGAGACTTTGCGGGATCGCTACGAACGACAGGGGTTTGGACGCAGCAAGACCATGCTTCGCCATATCTGGCAGATGGGCTTTCGCCAGCGGGCCTTCGACTATGGCGACCAGCCCGCGTCTGTGCGCACGCCCGTGTGGCTCGCCCCCGACATCGACAGCGAATCCGCGTTCGTGCGCCGGGCGGAATCAGGATTTGTCTACGCGGTCATCCACGCCGGGCTGGATGTCAACCTGGAAGAACTGGCCGCGATCCTGGTCAACGACGCGGACCAGGCCGATTACATCCAGACCCTGCTCAACGAGCTGGAGGCCCGCGGGCTCATCATCCAGGAGAACGGACACTATCGCCTGCCCGGCCATTCCGCCATCCCCTTCTGCGACCATCCTGCACTGCGCTCCATCTGC
>Ga0256832_1003896_pt1 | contig 10116 bp, 11 predicted proteins | sample 134614metaG_FD_190534 | JGI IMG/M metagenome (GOLD analysis project Ga0256832, IMG submission 190534) | Hydrothermal vent microbial communities from Lau Basin, Pacific Ocean - 134-614 | ecosystem: Environmental > Aquatic > Marine > Hydrothermal vents | place: Pacific Ocean: Lau Basin | collected...
AGGAAGGTGTGAGAACCGTCCACGCCGCTGTCGATAACTGCTACATACTGTCCCTCACCCGTGTATCCGGCATCCCAGGCGACAGGCGCTCCAAGAAGAGGGCCACTCTGCTGCAGACTGGGACGTCTGGGCAGGTTCTCCTGCACGGACAGCACCTGGTCATCATTCTTCATGATGGAAAGGCCCGCTGTCTCCACGGTGTAGGCGAGAAATGGAAAGGCGGTGAAACGCGTAATGTGCTCCACGTGGCCGCCCAGCTTGTCCAGGAATGCATCCTGAGCTGCGCGCAACTTCTCCTTGTTCGTGGCACGACCGGGCTGAAATGCCCCCTGATCATCGATGCGGACAATCACTGAAATGCGCCCACCATTGGCGAGAGCCCGGTCTTCCAGGCTCGAGAACAAAGCGGTGCGCTCTCCCCGCGTGTCGTTAGCGGCTTGAGCCATGCTGGCCAACGACATAGCCAGCACGCCGGTAAGTAGTAAGCCGTTCAGCAGATAGCGGCGAAGATTCATATCAACACTCCTGTGTTCCAGTATTAATCAGTACTTACGGAAGGATAACTCCCAGCGGGACTCGTGCCAAATCAGGGTTTCAGGCGCTTTCCGATGGCGTCTTGGCGGAAGTGATGGAAAGGGCGTGCAACTCGTCAGAATCTATCTGCGCGCGCAGACTGTCCAGCACCATCCGGTGCCGTTGTATCAATGACTTTCCTTCGAATGCCGCACTGACCACGGTCGCCTCGAAATGACGGCCGTCGCCGGTCACGGTTACCTGGGCATCGGGAATGCCCGCCTTGATCAGTTCCTCGATTCTTGCTGTTTCCATGTTCATAGCTCCCGCGTGGCAAGAAACTTCACTTCCGGCCAGCGCTCTTCTGTCAGGTTGAGATTTACCCGGGTGGGCGCCAGGTACACCAACTGGTCGTCACCATCCAGGGCCAGGTTGTCGTGCGCCTTGATCTTGAAACGCTTCATCACCGCTTCATCATCACATTGCACCCAACGGGCGGTATATACGTTGATAGGCTCCACGACGGCTTCCACGCCGTACTCAGACTTGAGCCTCGCCGCGGCGACTTCAAACTGCAGTACGCCCACAGCTCCCAGGATCAGGTCGTTGTTGCGCAGGGGCCGGAACACCTGCGTGGCGCCTTCTTCGCACAGTTGCAACACCCCCTTCTGCAGGGCTTTCATCTTCAGGGGGTCTTTGAGCACCACCCGGCGGAAAAGTTCCGGTGCGAAATACGGCACACCCTCGTATTTCAGGTCTTCCCCTTCCGTGAAGGTATCGCCTATCTGGATGGTGCCATGATTGTGCAGACCAATGATATCGCCGGGGAAGGCTTCTTCCACCTGGCGCCTGGCATCTGCCTGAAAAGTGATGGCATTGGACACCTGCACCGTCTTGTTGATGCGCACATGCTTCATCTTCATGCCCTTGCGGTAGCTGCCGGAGCAGACACGCAGGAAGGCAATGCGGTCCCGGTGGGCCGGATCCATATTCGCCTGTATCTTGAACACGAAGCCGGTGAACTTGTCTTCCCCGGGACCCACCATGCGCTGCAGGGTGCTGCGCGGCTGGGGGGGTGGCGCATACTCTACAAAGGCATCCAGCAGTTCCCGCACACCAAAGTTGTTGATGGCGGAACCGAAAAACACCGGGGTCTGTTCGCCACGCAGGTAAGCCTGCAAGTCCAGCTCATGACTGGCGCCGCGCACCAGTTCGATCTCATCTTTCAGTTCCTGTACTTCATGCTCCCCAAGCACTTCCAGCAGCTCCGGGCTGTCCAGGCCCTGGATGGTTTCTCCTTCCAATACATGATCGCCATGAGAAGCGCTGAAAAGGTGGGTGGTCTCCGTACGCAGATCGATAACACCTTTGAGACGCTTGCCCATGCCGATGGGCCAGGTCACCGGCGCACAGGCAATACCCAGCACTTCCTCAATCTCGTCCAGGATTTCAATGGGGTCGCGCCCTTCCCGGTCCAGCTTGTTGACGAAAGTGAGAATGGGCGTGTCGCGCATGCGGCACACTTCCATGAGCTTGATAGTTCGCGCCTCCACGCCCTTGGCCACGTCGATGACCATGAGAGCCGAATCCACTGCGGTGAGGGTACGGTAGGTATCCTCGGAAAAGTCCTCGTGACCCGGTGTGTCCAGCAGATTGACAATGCGTTCCTTGTACGGAAACTGCATCACGGAAGAAGTGACCGAGATCCCCCGTTCCTTTTCCATCTCCATCCAGTCCGAAGTGGCATGGCGCGCCGCTTTGCGCCCTTTCACGGTACCGGCAAGCTGAATCGCCCCACCGAACAGCAACAGCTTTTCCGTGAGGGTGGTCTTACCCGCATCCGGGTGGGAGATGATGGCAAACGTCCTGCGTTTGTCCAATTCGGCAGCTATATCCGCCATGACGCTCTCAGTGCAATAGGAAAGGCCGGGATTATACCCGAATCCACGGGCTGAGCGTCCCCGCAGAAGCATGGGTAACGCTGTGATATATTTCTCGCACGAGGTTTGCATTTTGAGGACATACAGAATGACCAAAAACCTGTTCGCCATGGGCTTGCTGGCCCTGTGTGGCGCCAACCAGGCAGCTGATCTGGAACTGGCCAGGCCCATCGTCAAGGAGAAATGCCGCCTTTGCCATGGTGAGGAAGGTGAGGCCTCCAGCGCCATTTATCCCCGTCTTGCCGGACAGAACCGTATTTATCTGGTCAAGCAGCTGAAGAACTTCCGCGATGGACTGCGCAAGAACGAACCCATGAATGAAATGACCGCGGGATTGAAAGACAACGAGATCGAGGCACTGGCGGAATACTTCAGTGCCAAGCCTCCCCTTTCTCACCAGATACGCGACAAGATGCTTGCTTCGGTGGGCGAGTACATCTTCAGGAAAGGCAACAAGTACTCGGGCATTCCCGCCTGCAAATCCTGCCACGGAGAGAACGGCGAAGGCAATGAGGAACTGCCCCGCCTGGCCGGCCAACACAGGCGCTATGTTTCTGACCAGCTCCAGGCTTTCGGCGCCCGGGTGCGCACCAATGACAATGCCATCATGCACACCGTGGCCAGCAAGCTGACGGAAATGGAACGTGAGGCCGTCGCCCTGTACGTGAGCGGGCTCAAGCCTGCAGAAGCAACCACCCCGTAGGTCGGACTTCAGTCCGACATTTCTCCGTTATCGTGGCAACTGTTGTCGGGCTGAAGCCCGACCTGCGGTCGTGGTGCGAAGCACGCGAATCAGCTCGCCATACTGATCCGGCGCATCCTCTGGCCGGTTGAACAGCCAGTGATACAGATGCGGGTCGGCCTCGCGCAGCAAACGGCGAAACCCGGACTGCAATTCTTCCGACACCTGGTCGTAGTGTTCATCCAGAAAACGCCGTAGCAGGCAATCCAGCTCCAGCATGCCCCGCCGGCACTGCCATTGCAGGCGCTCCTTTTCCCTGAATCCCTGGCGGCTCACACGGATTTCTTCAGCATGAGGTTGCGGATATGGCCAATGGCCTCAGTGGGATTCAGATGCTTGGGACAAGCCTCGACACAGTTCATAATCGTGTGGCAGCGGAACAGCTTGTAGGGGCCGTCCAGGGCATCCAGACGCTCTTCTCCGCCCTGATCCCGGCTGTCCGCCAGAAAACGCCAGGCGGTGAGCAGAGCCTGGGGACCGAGAAACTTGTCCGGATTCCACCAGAAAGACGGGCAGGACGTGGAACAGCAACCGCACATGATGCATTCCCAAAGGCCATCCAACCGGGCGCGCTGTTCCGGGGTCTGCAGGCTTTCCTGTTCAGGAACAGGATCTTTGCGTTTCAGCCAGGGATCAACTGCCTGGTATTGCGCGTAGAAATCACTCATGTCCACCACCAGGTCGCGTATCACGGGACGTCCCGGAAAGGGCCGGATCACCACCGGTTCCCTGAATTCCGCTACAGGGGTGATACAGGCCAGGTGATTGCTGCCATTCACGTTCACCCCGTCGGAACCGCACACGCCTTCACCGCAGGAATGACGAAAGGCAAAGGATTCGTCTTTCTCCTTGATCTGCAGAAGCACATCGCGCAGCATCATGCCCCGCTCCACTTCCACGTCAAAGGCCTGCATTGTCGGTTCAGCATCTGTATCGGGATTGTAACGGTAGACTTCGAAATGCATCAGTAAACCCTCTCCTTGGGTGGAAAACTGTCAACGCTCAGGGGACGGGTGCGCACGGGTTTGTAATCCAGTCTGTCGTCTTCCAGGAAATACAGGCTGTGGCGCATCCAGTTGCGGTCGTCCCGTTCAGGAAAATCAGGCCGCGAATGAGCGCCGCGGCTTTCCTGGCGATGCAGGGCGGAAGTGACGATGGACAGGCCCACGTCCACCAGGTTTTCCAGCTCGAAGGCTTCCACCCGGGCAGTATTGAAAGTGCGGCTGCGATCCTTAAGGCGCACCTCGTCCAGGCGGTCGCGTATGCTTCGCATCCTGTCCAGTCCTTCCTGCATGATTTCCTCGGTGCGGAACACCCCGGCATGATCCTCCATGACCTTCTGCAGCTCGGCACGCAGTTCAGCCACTGGGATGCCGTCCCCTTCCCGGTCGAAACGCTGGAAACGTGCCATGGCCTTTTCCTCGCTGGCGCTGTCCGTCTGGCCATGACGGGGATGCTCCTCCAGATAATCCAGGATATCCAGCCCGGACAGGCGCCCGAACACCAGGATATCCAGCAGGGAGTTCCCCCCCAAACGGTTCGCACCATGCACCGAGACACAGGCGCACTCGCCAGCGGCATAGAGTCCCGGCACCACTTCTTCAGGACCATGGCGGGCCGGAGCCACCACCCGGCCAAAGCGGTCCGAGGGAATGCCGCCCATCACATAATGGGCTGTGGGATAAACGGGTATGGGTTCGAAAGCCGGATCAATACCCACAAAAATCTTGCTGGTCTCGCGTATGCCCGGCAACCGCCTGGCAACCGTTTCTTCCCCCAGGTGATCCACCTTGAGCAACACGTGATCGCCATTGGGGCCGCAGCCGCGCCCTTCGCGCACTTCGGTCACGATAGCCCGGGCCACCACGTCACGGCTGGCCAGGTCCTTGGCCGAAGGTGCATAGCGTTCCATGAAGCGTTCACCCTCCTTGTTGATCAGGTAACCGCCTTCCCCCCGGGATGCTTCGGTGATGAGCATGCCGCGCCCCGCAACCCCGGTGGGATGGAACTGGAAAAACTCCATGTCCTGCAGGGGCACACCGGCACGCAGAGCCATGGCCATGCCATCACCGGTATTGATATGGGCATTGCTGGTGGTGCGGAACACCTGCCCGCAACCGCCGGTGGCCAGCAGCGTGGCCCGGGCGTTAAGCACCATGGGCTCACCGCTGGAGATATCCATCACCAAAGCGCCGGTAACCCCCCCTTCCTGATCCTGCAGGAGGTCGATGGCGAAATACTCAGTGAAAAAATGGCTGCGCGCTTTCAGGTTCTGCTGGTACAGGGTATGCAGGATGGCATGGCCGGTGCGGTCCGCCGCCGCGCAGGTGCGGGTGGCCTGCTCTTTGCCGAAATGACGGCTCTGGCCGCCAAAAGGGCGCTGATAGATCCTGCCGTTGTCCAGGCGTGAGAAGGGCACGCCGTTGTGCTCCAGCTCATACACTGTGGGAATGGCTTCCCGGCACATGAACTCAATGGCGTCCTGGTCGCCCAGGTAATCCGACCCTTTGACCGTATCGAACATATGCCAGTGCCACTTGTCTTCATCGACGTTTCCCAGGGCCGCATTCACACCGCCCTGGGCCGCCACGGTATGGGAGCGAGTGGGAAAGACCTTGGACACCACCGCTACACGCAGATCCGCCCCGGCCAGCTGCACAGCTGCGTTGAGGCCGGCGCCGCCGGCACCGATGATGAGCACGTCGAAATTTTTTCTGATCAAGGTCATAGCAGTTTTACCAGTACCGCCAGGGCCCAGAGGCCGCAAGCCAGGAGAAAAGCCTGAACCGCCAGCAGTACCAGCAGGCGCAGGGGCGCAGGTTTCAGATAATCAAGTACCACGTCGCGCACGCCGACCCAGGCATGCAGCAACAACATGACCAGGAAGGCCGCCGTGGCCAGCCACATGGGCAGGCCGCCCATCCATGCAACCAGCGCATCATGATCCCCTGGTGGCGAAACCACCAGGCGCAGCAACACATAGGCAATATACAGAGCCAGATAGACAGCGCTGACCCGCTGCCACATCCAGGCGCGGAATCCCGAAAGCTGCCGGTTCATGCCAGCCCCCACAGAAGCATCAGCGCCAATACCGGGGCTGCTCCCAGCACGGCCCAGGCGCTATGGCGAAAATAGGGCGCACGCACGCCCAGATGCGCATCCAGCAGCAGGTAGCGTATCCCAGCCAGAAAATGATGCGCCAGAGCCCACAGCAAGAGAAACAGCACGACCTTGCCCAACGGCTGCTGCACCACCAGGGCCGCACGTACAAAACCAGCATCCCCCGACAAGGCCAAGGACAGCAGCCCAATAAGCAGGGGAATGGCCAGAAACAGCAGCACCCCTGCCCCCCGATGTGCAATGGACATGACGGCCGCCACGGGCAGGCGAATCTGCAGCAAGTTGAGAAAGACAGGTCGGGGTGATGTTTGCATGAGGACTCTGGTTACTGTTCCGTTGAAGGTGTAAAAACTCAAATTCTCCCTCCCCCGCACGCGGGGGAGGATTGGGGAGGGGGTGTAGGGTTTATATTCCCCCTCACCCTAACCCTCTCCCCCAGGGGAGAGGGGACGATGAGATGTCTTATTTCCATCATCAGGGATATGACCAGCGGATTCATAGATGTTTAGTCACAAGTTAGCAGATTTTCAGCTATCCGCCGAGATTTCCCGCAGCAGGCGGAACAGCTTCCGCCCTGCTCCCGCGGATTTTCCCGTGGACTGTTCCCTGACTGCGCCGCGAATCAGTGCGCGCAGCTGTTGCCGGTCGGCCTGGGGGAACTGCTCCAGGAATTCTCCCAGGGCAGCATCCCCTTCCTCCACCAGCCGGTCACGCCATTGCTCCAGAACGTGAAAACGACGATTCTCTTCAGCATGCTTGCTGTTGCGGGTATCGAACCATTGGCGTACATATTCGAGATCCTGCTTCTGCAGCAGCTTCACCAGGTACTTGATCTGACGGTTACGCCCGGTGGAGGGCTTCATCTTCGCCGCGAGGGCCACACCTTCCAGAAACTGACTGTCCAGATGCAGTTTGTTCCTGTCCCCGTCCCCCAGTTTCATGATCTCCATCACCAGGGCCTGGAGATCCGCCAGCTCTTTTTTCAGCTGGGTCTTGTTGGGCCGGATTACCAGGCCGTCTTCATCGAGTTCTTTCATGCCGCCTCCAAGTGGGCAATGCGCAGTTGCAGGTTCACATTACCGCGAAACTCGTTGATATCAAGCTGATAAGCCATGAGCACCCGCTCTGGCAGAGGGCCGGGCATTTCATCAGCCAGGTTGAAGCCGATGGCATCGATAACTTGTGCGCCTCCGGCAGGCTGCACCACCAGCTTCCAGTGCCTGTCCTTGAGCAGGCGCTGCTGCACTACATCAAACTCACCATGAAACAGGGGTTCCGGAAACCCCTGGCCCCAGGGACCGCCTTCGGCCAGAAGGCTGGCCAGTTCCATGCGCATGTCTTCCGGGGCGATCTCCCCATCGGATTCGATCACTGGCTTGAGATCACGGTCGCCCAGCCGCGCCTGCAACACCTCATTGAAGGCATGGCGAAAGGCATCCAGCTTGCCGGACTCCAGGGTCAGGCCCGCTGCCATGGCATGACCTCCAAACTTGGGCACCAGGCCAGGAAAACGGGCATTCACTTCATCCAGCACATCCCGGATATGCACCCCGGGAATAGAGCGCGCCGATCCTTTGATCTCGCCCTCGTCACCTGGCGCAAAAGCAATCACCGGCCGATGATGACGTTCCTTGATGCGAGACGCCAGAATACCGATGACGCCCTGGTGCCAGCTTTCATCATAAAGACATAGACCCAGGGGAAGGTCCCCTTCTTTCACCGGTACACGGGTCAGCATCTCCTCCGCCTGCTGGCGCATATCATCCTCGATGGCGCGGCGGTTGCGGTTCAGGGTATCCAGCTGCACGGCCAGTTGCCGAGCCTCCAGGGAATCATCAGCCAGCAGACATTCGATGCCAATGGACATGTCATCCAGACGCCCCGCCGCATTCAGGCGCGGCCCCACGGCAAAGCCCAGATCAGAAGCCTGCACCCGGTGCTGGCTGCGGCCCGCCACTTCCAGCAGGGCGGAGATCCCGGGGCGGCAGCGCCCGGCGCGAATACGCGCCAGTCCCTGGCTCACCAGAATGCGGTTGTTGTGTTCCAGCGGCACCACGTCCGCGACGGTTCCCAGGGCCAGAAGATCCAGGTACTCCGCCATATTGGGTTCTCTGCGGTTTTCGAACCAGGCCTTCTCGCGCAGCAGGGAACGCAAGGCCAGCAGCACATAAAAGATCACTCCCACGCCCGCCGTGGACTTGGCCGGAAAGCGGCTGTCCGGAAGATTGGGATTGACCAGGGCCGCCGCTGCAGGCAGCTGTTCACCCGGCAGATGATGATCTGTGACGATCACCTCCATGCCCAGAGCATTGGCTGCCGCCACGCCTTCCACGCTAGACACGCCATTGTCCACGGTGATGATCAGGTCCGGCTTGCTCCTGGCCGCCAGGGCAACGATCTCCGGCGTAAGGCCGTAACCGTATTCAAAACGGTTCGGCACCAGATAGTCCACCTGGCGCGCGCCCATGGCCCGCAGCGCCAGCACTGACAACGCCGTGCTGGTGGCGCCATCGCAATCGAAATCCCCGATCACAAGAATGCGCCCGTCCTTTTCCATGTACCCGGCAATGATCTGGGCGGCCTCATCTGCACCTGTCATCAGTTCCACGGGCAGCAGCGCATCCAGCCCCAGATTCAGGGCCTGGCCGTCCTCCACCCCCCGGCAGGCGTAAATGCGCCTGAGCACCGGATGAAGGTCGGGGGGAAGCCGGTTCTCAGCAGCCTGAGGGTGGCGGGTGACAATGGTTTTTGGCATGGCCGGAAATGATACACTTGTTGGCATTGGACTTCAGCCCGTCAAAGCCCGTGCGCCACCTTTCCTGGATACCCCACCCTCTCGACCCACCTCCGCCCCTTCCCGGGGATGAAGCCCATGTATGGAAGCTTCCTCTGGATGCACCCCCAGGCAATGCCTTGGATCTGCTCAGCCCGGCGGAACAGGCGCGCCATGCGGAATTCCGCCGCTCCCAGGCCGCCCTGCGCTACCTGAATACACGAAGCCTCACCCGGCGCATTCTTGCCGCCTACCTGCAGCAACCGCCCGAAACCCTGGATATACGCAGAGCCGCCGGCGGAAAGCCTTATCTCGAAGGCCGCCCCCTGGAATTCAACCTGAGCCACAGCCGGGGTCTGGGCCTGCTGGCGGTGAGCAGGCGATGTCCCCTGGGAGTGGACCTGGAGCAACTGCGCCCAGTGAAATACCTGGCTGGCATTGCAACACGCCTCTTTGGTATCCAGGCACTGGAGGAATGGCAAGATAGGAACGAAAGCGAGCGTCAGCGGCTGTTCTTCAGCCGCTGGACCGCCATGGAAGCCCGGCAGAAAGCTCAGGGGCGGGGAATATTCGAGAAACAGACACCCCCCGAAGCCGTCCCGTGCCGGCATTTCGTTCCTGAGCCGGGGTTCATCGCCGCCATCGCCACCGCGCCCGGCCAGAGCCTTCCCGCTCTGAGATTTCTAACCGGAGGGTAAGTACAGGCTCCCCGGTTTTTCCTCTCCCCTCAAAGATAGAGAGTGAAAACCGTTTTTCAAACGCTACCAATACCTGCCTGAGATCGGGTATTATGGCGTCCCATTCAAGGAAGCCCAGCCGCCTGTCTCTATGGAAACCTTACAGATCATCCTCCTGGCCCTCATCCAGGGATTCACCGAATTCCTACCCATTTCCAGCTCTGCACACCTGATACTGGCGCCCTATGTGTTCGGCTATGCCGACCAGGGACTGGCTTTTGACCTGGCCGTACACCTGGGCACCCTGCTCGCCGTGGTGCTGTATTTTCGCAAGGAAGTGTTCGCCATGCT
>Ga0256832_1003897_pt1 | contig 10113 bp, 12 predicted proteins | sample 134614metaG_FD_190534 | JGI IMG/M metagenome (GOLD analysis project Ga0256832, IMG submission 190534) | Hydrothermal vent microbial communities from Lau Basin, Pacific Ocean - 134-614 | ecosystem: Environmental > Aquatic > Marine > Hydrothermal vents | place: Pacific Ocean: Lau Basin | collected...
GTTAATTCTGGATGAAGTAGATTGCGACTTGAAATGTTCAGGTTCAAGGCGCGAATCGTACGTAATAGCCCGCTAATGCGAAGACTCGTACCAACAGTAGACGCTTTTAGGCGATGCTGAAGTTGAGCATTTCTGGCGCAAGATACGAGCTCATGAATTGATCAGAGGTTCCTTATTTTTCACCTGGTCAATCTGCCCAACAGCCTGGAGACAGGCGCAGGAAGGCCACCGCTATCGGTGTCGCCTTTATACCAGAGCCAGTCCGCTCCATCCATGACAGACGCCGTCCACGCCTCCGACATCACCTTGCCAACAACCGGTGAAATATCCAGATGAAAATGACTAAAGGTATGGCGCACTACCGGCCAGCGCGTTTGCTCAGCAACAGCAAAGCCCAGGTTTCTTTCACTCCATGCCGCCACCTTCTCATCCACCGGCAGTTCCGGCAAACTCAATAACCCACCCCAGACACCTGTAGGCGGACGGCGCTGCAGCAATACTTCGTTTCGTTCATTGCGAAGCAAAAGCATTTGGGTCTCACGTACGGGCAAGACCTTTTTCGGTTTCTTGCCTGGATAGTCCGCCTGACGGCCCTGTGCAAATGCGGCACAATGTGTCCGCAAGGGGCAGGCATCACAGCGAGGCCGTGTTCGGATACAGACCATGGAACCCAGGTCCATCATCGCCTGATTGAAATCAGCCACGCGCCTTTTGGGCGTCAGTCGATGCGAGTGTTGCCACAAGTCCTCCGCCACCGCGTGTTTGCCCGGCCAGCCTGGCACGGCAAACACCCGCGCCAAAACGCGTTTCACATTGCCATCTAGGATGGGATGATGCTGCCCCAGAGCCAGCGAGAGAATCGCCCCGGCGGTGGATCGACCGATGCCGGGCAAGGCCATCAGCGCATCGAGCTGTTCCGGAAACATACCATTATGCTCATCCCTCACCACCTGTGCCGCCTTGTGCAGATTGCGCGCCCGGGCGTAGTAACCCAGCCCCGACCAATGGGCAAGCACCTCATCCAGAGGCGCATCAACCAACTCCAGCAAATGCGGAAAACGCGCCATGAAGCGCTCGAAGTAGGGGATCACCGTTGCCACCTGGGTCTGCTGCAACATGATCTCCGAGACCCACACCCGATAGGTCGAACGATCCTCCTGCCAGGGTAGATGTTTACGGCCATGTTCGTCGAACCACATCAGTACGACGCGGGAAAATGTTGCAGGCCTCACCACTAGCGGAACAACCCCTTGAGCTTGTTTTGCAGCTTGTCTTCCAGCTTCTTTCTGGCCTCGTCCTTTTTCTTTTCAAGTTTTTGCTTAGCCTTGCTTTTCACCCTGGCCTTTTCCTTTTGCAGTCTTGTCTTGGCCTTTGCCTTCAGTAGCGGTGCCAGGTCTAACTTGAGCTTGGGGTTTTCGAAGCTACCGGTGATCTTGATGGGAATGGTCAGCGCCTTGAGCTCCGACAAATCAAGACCACCTTGGCCCTGGTCCGTCTCTACGATGGAGGTATTCAACAGATAATCGATGCGCTGCCTGGGCAGATCAACCTTACCTTTGCCTGCCACCCGCAGGGCCGGGGAACTGGCACGCAAATCCTGGTTATGTACAACTCCATTGCGGATGGAAACACTGCCAGACAGTTCGGCAAAGTCGGTCTGTTTGACAGCCTTGGGTGGGGCGGGTTGCTTTTTGAGTTTGGCATAGGCATCACGAATCAATTGACCGAGATTGACGCCCTTTACCGCACCGTCCACAAAGCTGAATCTTGCAGTGCCATTGAGGCTTTGGATAACGTCATCGGGATTGGCTCCCGCAGCGGTAACATTGGCCGAGATATCGGCCACACCGGAAACATTGTCTTTACCCAGTATATCCTGCAGCAGGGGGCCCACATGCACCGACTGGAGTTTTTCATCGACGCTGATCTTGGGTGTCTTACCCCGCACGTCCAGGAAAACATTGCCCCGGAAGTTACCTTGGTACAACTTGGCCTGCAGGGGCGACAGACGAACCACCCCACGCCTGGCAGACAAGCCCAGCCGCACATCCGTTACCCGGGCCTTGGCCACCTTGAGCTTGCCCAACCGCAGATCACCCTTGATATCCAGGCCACGCAACAAGTCTAACGGCAACTGGACGCCCGCCGCGGTCGCCGCAGCGGGCTCGGGTGGCGGTATTGTGCTGGCTGGCGGCAGATAGCGATCGGCATCGATGTCATCGAGCGCGAGATCAAAACGTAGCGCCTGACGGGAAAAATCCTCAACCACCAGTACGCCGTTCAATTGCGAATCATCCACACGCAGCTCGATGTCTGACAGTTGTATCGCATCGGGCGAGACCGTGAATACCAGATTGGCAGAGGCCTGATTCAGCACATTTTTATCTGCCGTCTCCGGCAGAGCAATGCCCAGGCGGCTGGCCAATTCACGCGGCGAAAACGAGGCAAGGGACACATTGCCCCCGGCCTGTGAATCTGCAAGCTGCACCCTGGCCCTGGCATCGAGCGTCAGCCCCAGGGCCTGCAGCTGCAGCTGGCTGATCTGCGCCTGTTGACTGGCAAGGTCGGCCGACATATTTCCCGTTAGATGCAACGCCAGAGGGGACACAGGCAATGCCGCACCCTGCAGTTCCAGAGCCAGATCCAGGTTGTCCAGGCGAAAGGTTTGCGCCGGGAGATGCGCGGTCACGCGTCCGCGTAATGCCAAGGGCGTCTGCAGGGCGGGCTGCGCTACCGTCAGTTGCGCATCCAGCTTGATATCCATGGGCGAGCCCGGGGCGATTGGACCGGTTTGCAGAGACAGCCGCTTCAACTCGATGCGCTGTCCCGCCTGCCGGTCATCCCACACCAGCTGCGCATCGCTGATATCCAGCCCGCCGATAGCCAGGACGAGCGAAGGCCCTGGAGACGGAGCCTCTGACTCACGGGGTGCCTGTGCCCGGGTTCCGTCATCCTGCGGAGCCCCCAACAAGTCGTCCCAGTTGTTGCGGCCATCCGCGGCACGCTGCAGATTCACCCGCATGCCGCGCAGATGCACGGTTTTCATCACCAGGCGTTGCTGCAGCAGGGGCAGCAACTTGGCGCGAATGTCCACTTTCGCAACACGGGCAAAGTCCTTGTCACCGCCCGCTTTGACAAAGGACGGCGCATTGCCCAGCCGCGCCTCCCCCAAGCTCAGCCCCAGCCAGGGGAACAGGGAGAGCTCCAGGTCGCCCTCGATCACCAGCTCGCGGCCGGTGGCCGCCTGCACTGCTTCGGTGATGTCATCACGGAAGTCATTAGGATCCACCAGCAACACAATGGCTGCAGCAATGAGCAATAACAGTCCAGCGGCCAGCGCCAGGCCGAGCCCAATAGTTTTCACAATTTTGCCTGTCATTGATGTTACGTTCGCCACCTTGCAGCGTCATTGACGCCGAATGCTGACAACCTAGCCCAGGGGGACGGCTGAGACAAGGTGCGCTCTGCGGTTTTGCAGACGGTTGATTTCCATCGATTGGCGCGCCACACTGCGCGCTGATAATTTCCGTGTTTTAACAGGCCATTAGACTACGTTAACCCATGTCGAAAATTGAAAACACCCTGGCAAGCATCGTAAACAACGATGGAAAGCACACTTCCGGACAGTTGCAAACTACCTGGTTTGAGCATGGCGACCGGGTAAAACGGGGCCTGCTCAAACTGGGCCTGTTCTGGTTGTTGTCGGCGGCTTCGCTTCCCATCATCTTCGCGCACTGGGTGCTGGTGCCGGGGTTTTTCATTGCCGGCCCGTGGATGGGGTATCGCACCTACAAGATCACCCATCGACGTGATCACGTCAGCGGCCCGTGTCCCAGCTGCCAGGAGGAGGTCATCATCAAGCTGGAGGCCAGTGACAAACTTCCCAAATGGACCTATTGTCCTTCCTGCAAGGCCCCCCTGCACATCACCCCGCCGGAGCATTGATGCCCATGCGTCCCGTCGTTGCCCTGCTCGTGGTCACCATCATGATCGCCTCCGCGCTCACCGCCGTGGGCCTGCTGTTGTTTCAGATGGGAGTCTTCGGCTGAGAAAAGTATCGAGGAGCGAGTAGCTAGGGGCGAGGGAAACCATCGGTCTGGATCAGGACGACCCTCGCCCCTGGTCACTCGAAGCTTGCCGCTGCAATGCGTCCAGCAACTTGCCCAGGGCCTGCCCGCGATGACTCAACCGGTTCTTCACCTCCGGTGCCAGCTCCGCGGCGGCGCACTGCTCACCGGGTACCCAGAACACCGGGTCGTAACCGAAGCCGTTTTCCCCCTGGGGCGCAAACAGAATCCTGCCTTCCCAGGCGCCCTGGCAAATCAGCGGGGTGGGGTCCTGGGCGTGACGCATGTAAACCATCAGGCATTGAAAGCGCGCCGTGCGTTGGGCCTCGGGCACGTCCTTTAATTCCTCGAGCAGCTTTTGCAGATTATCGGCGTCGCTGGCACCCTCCCCGGCAAAACGCGCGGAATAGATTCCCGGCGCACCGTTAAGTGCGTCCACCTCCAGCCCGGAGTCATCGGCGATGGCCGGCAGCCCGGTGAGCCGGGCAGCGTGGCGGGCCTTGAGGATGGCGTTTTCCACGAAGCTGAGACCGGTCTCCTCGGCGTCGGGCACCTCAAAGGCCGACTGCGGCAGCACCTCCATGCCCAGCCCGCCGAGCAGCTGGTTGATCTCGCGCAGCTTGCCCGGGTTGGCGCTGGCCAGCACCAGCTTGGCGGGCAGGCGACTCATGCCGGGGCCACGTCCTTCTGGTGCTCGATGAGCTGGGCGATGCCGGACCTGGCCAGGGCCAGCATGGCGTCCAGCTCGTCCTGGCGGAAGGCGTGGCCCTCGGCGGTACCCTGCACCTCGATGTAGGCGCCGGCGTCGTTCATCACCACGTTCATGTCGGTCTCGGCATTGGAATCCTCGGCATAATCCAGGTCCAGCACGGGCACGCCGTTGTAGATGCCCACAGACACCGAGGCCACCTGGCCGATGATGGGGTTCTTCTGGATCTTGCCCGTGTCCACCAGGTGTTGCATGGCATCGGCCAGGGCCACGAAACCGCCGGTGATGGAGGCGGTGCGGGTGCCGCCGTCGGCCTGGATCACATCGCAGTCCACGATCACGTTGCGCTCGCCCAGGGCCTCGAGGTTGACCACCGCGCGCAGCGAGCGGGCGATGAGCCGCTGGATCTCCATGGTGCGCCCGCCCTGCTTGCCGCGCGCCGCCTCACGCCCCATGCGCGAGCCGGTGGAGCGGGGCAACATGCCGTATTCCGCGGTCACCCAGCCCTGGCCCTTGCCCTTGAGCCAGCGCGGGATGCGCTCCTCGATGCTGGCGGTGCACAGCACCCTGGTGTCGCCGAATTCCACCAGTACCGAACCTTCGGCATGTTTGGTGTAGTTGCGTGTGAATCGGATGGGGCGAAGCTGGTCGGGGGAACGTCCGCTGGGGCGCATGGGTCAAACCTCTGGTGGTAAAAGGAAAAGGGCGCGCATTATACCCCCCCTCGGAGACCGAGTGACAGGTTTGTGCGGAACATGCGGCTGTGTAGATCGCACCCCTGCCACTTGATCTATGTCCTTTTGGCCTCAAATAGCAAAAGAACATAAAACAACAGACCACATCCGACCTTGGCGTCCCCTTAGGGAAGGAAAAAAGGGAAGGGAAAAGGCAGAGGAGGGAGACAGTGTTACAACACGTACACACCTCACGCATCAGGCACGAGCCACCTGCTACCAAACGTCGCGGTCATCGTCCTCCCGCCGTGCTGAAACACTTGCTGGCGGACACCGATGTGCGCCTCAATGGCGACCGCCCCTGGGACATCCGGGTCAACGACCCCGAGGCCTATCGGCGCACCCTGCGCCATGGTTCACTGGGCTTCGGTGAAGCCTATATGGATGGCCTGTGGGATTGCCCGCAGCTGGACGAGATGTTCACCCGCCTGTTGCGCGCCGACATCAACAACAAGCTGCGCCAACACACTTTACGGCTGCTGCTGGCCAGTCTTGGCAGCTATTGGCACAAGCTGCTGCGCAATCATCAGGCGGGCCGCCGCGCCTTCCACGTGGGCAAACAACACTATGACATCGGCAACGACATCTACCAGGCCATGCTCGACCCCACCCTGAGCTACAGTTGCGGCTACTGGGCCAGGGCCACCACTCTCGAGGACGCCCAGCGCGACAAGCTGGATCTTATCTGCCGCAAGCTCGAACTACAGCCCGGCGAACGCCTGCTGGACATCGGCTGCGGCTGGGGCGGGTTGGCGCAGCACGCCGCCAGCCACTATGGTGTGGAGGTGCTGGGTATCACCGTCTCCCGCGAACAACAGAAACTGGCCGCAGAACGCTGCGCCGGGCTCCCGGTAAAAATCGAGTTCATGGACTACCGTGCGCTACGGGGCCAGTTCCAGAAGATTGTCTCCGTGGGCATGTTCGAGCACGTGGGGCCCAAGAACTACCGCACCTATTTCGACACCGTGTACCACCTGCTGGCCGACGACGGCCTGTTCCTGCTGCACACCATCGGTGATTTCGAGACCAGCAACAACAATGACCCCTGGCTTTCACGCTACATCTTTCCCAACAGCATCCTGCCGGGGGCACAACAGATCGCCGCGGCCCTGGAACCCAGGCTGGTCTTCCATGACTGGCACAACTTCGGCGCCGACTACGACCCCACGCTGATGGCCTGGTGGGCCAATTTCCAGGCCGCCTGGCCGACCCTGGGCCAGCGCTACAGCCAGCGCTTCTATCGCATGTGGCAGTACTACCTGCTCAGCTGCGCCGGCCTGTTCCGCTCCGGGCAGGGACAGGTGTGGCAGATCGTCATCAGCAAACGCAATCAGCGGCTGGAATATCGTTCTCTGCGCTGAGCGAGGCCGGGGCTGGACTCGGGGTACAAAATCTGCTCTAATGCGCCGTTCCCGCGACCGGGCAGGTGTCTGCGTGTCGCGATTTATCGACTATTTCGCATTTTTTGGAGACCGATCATGGCCAAAGTCTGTCAGGTGACCGGCAAACGCCCCACCACCGGCAACAATGTTTCGCACGCGCACAACAAGACGCGGCGCCGTTTCCTGCCCAACCTGCATTCCCACCGTTTCTGGGTGGAGAGCGAGAACCGCTTCGTCAGGCTGCGCGTATCCGCCAGCGGCATGCGCCTCATCGACAAGAAGGGCATCGATACCGTGCTGGCCGAAATGCGCGCCCGCGGTGAAAAGGTTTAAGGAGCGCCCCGGGCGTTCAACTTAGGAGAACAGAAAATGCGTGACAAGATCAGACTCGTTTCCAGCGCCGGTACCGGCCATTTCTATACCACCGACAAGAACAAACGCACCATGCCGGAAAAGATGGAGATCAAGAAATTCGATCCCGTGGTTCGCAAACACGTGATGTACAAGGAAGCGAAGATCAAGTAATCGTCCCCACTGAAAACGAAAGATGAAAAGCCCGGAACTCCCGGGCTTTTTTATGTTCTGTACAGGGCAACAAGTACCGTATAATGATGCCGCTTTGGCAGACCGGCGCAGAGGGAATTTCTCCCGGCGCCCAGGCCATCCACAAGAATGAAAGGAGCCGCCCGTGTCCGCACGTATTCTCACCACCCTTTTCCTGCTCGGCAGCACCCTGCTGGCCGGCAACGCCAATGCCCAACGCCTGGATATCAACCTCAACCAGACCAGCGCGCGTTTTACCTACACCAACCTCGTGGGTGGCTCGACTTTCGGGCGCACCGAGATGAACACCGGCCTGCTTTACAACGAGGACAGCAACCTGGTGATCAATGTCGATCTACAAGTTATCGACGCCGCCGGCAGCAAGACACCGGGACTGGAGCTGGGTGTGGGACCGCGATTCTATTACCTCACGCACGATGATTCCGATTCCAGCGCCGCCGCCATCGCTCTGGGCGGGCAATTGCGCTATAAGCTGCCCAACGTGCCGCGCCTGTCTTTTGCCGGCGTGTTTTTCTACGCCCCCAGCATCACCTCCACCCTGGATGCCAACAACATGAATGAACTTGGCTTTGGTGCGAGCTATGAGCTGTTGCCCACCGCCGACATCTACATCAAATACCGGCGGATCCGTTCCAGTTTCACCGCGAAAGTAGGCTCACGGACCATTGACAGTGGCACGGTGATCGGCATGCGCTTCAGCTTCTAGGCTACGCCCGGGCGCAGACCCACACCTCCACCTGCGCCGCCCCGGCGTTCAACAGACTGCGGGCCAGCTCGTGGGCGGTAGATCCGGTAGTCATTACATCGTCCACAATCACCACCCGCCCCGCCAGCGGACGCAACACCTCAAAGGCACCCTTGAGATTCTTCTGCCGCTCCTGGCGTGACAGCTCTGACTGGGGTGGTGTGGCCCTGCGGCGTCGCACCATATCCAGCTCCAGCGACAGACCGAAGCGCCGAGCAATGGGCCGCGCCAACTCCACGGCCTGGTTGAAACCCCGCTGGCGCAACCTTGAGGCATGTAAGGGTACGGGAATCAGCCGTTCCGGCAGAACATCCACCACCTCCCCCAGCCAACTGGCCATCACCTCCCCCAGCAACCGCGCCTGGGCCAGCCGGCCGTGGAACTTGAGGCCGTGCAACAGGTGATCCAGGGGAGCCTGATAGACAAAGGGCGCCAGGCAACGCTCGAAGGCCAGGGGCTGAGTCTGGCAACGCCCGCACAATGCCGCCGATGTGTGCAAGGGCAAGGCACAGCGGGCACACTGCCCGGCGGCCCAGGGCAGGGCCTGCCGGCAGGCCGGACACAGATCCCGCAATCGAGGCTCACTACTGCCGGGTGCGCCGCAAAGCAGACACACCGGCGGCAGCAAAAGACCTTCCACCCCTGAGTGGAGATATTTTATCCATTTGTTCACACCTCAACCCCTCCCTGGTTGACAGCCCACCCCCAGCCACTACAATGCCTGCTCGGCCCATTCGGCCACAAACACCGGCCCCACGCAACGCGGCCTATCCCTCATTTCAAGACAAGAAGGGCGGAAAAATCCATGGACAACGCCAGCTACCAACGCATCGACGAACTCACCCAGCGCGTCCTGGACGGCGGCGAGGTGAGCGCCGCCGAGGGCCAATGGCTCATCGGCCTGCATCACGATTACCTGCCCTGGCTGATGGCCGGCGCCGACCGCATACGCAAGCAAAACCGTGGCGATGAGATCGAGGTCTGCGCCATCTCCAACGTGCGCTCCGGCAACTGCTCGGAAGACTGCTCCTTCTGCTCACAAAGCGGCCATCACAAGGGCACCACTGCACCGGTCTACAATTTCATCGACAGCGATGAGCTGGTCCAGCAGGCCCAGCGCGCCCGGCAATGGGGCGCCAGCGACTTCGGCGTGGTCTCCAAGGGCTGGGGGATGCGCTCGGCCAAGGAACGGCAAACCCTGGGCGAATACTTTTCCGCCATGGACGCACATTCCGACATCGGCCGCTGCGCCAGCCTGGGGGTGCTCAGCCAACAGACCGCCGCCGAACTCAAGGCCATGGGTCTGGAAAACTACCACCACAATCTGGAATCCGCCGAGAGCTTTTTCCACCAGGTCTGCAGCACGCATACCTACCGGGAAAACATCGATACCATCCGTCATGCCCGCGAGGCCGGCCTGCGGGTCTGCGCCGGCGGCATCCTGGGCATGGGCGAGAGTCTCGAACAACGCATCGAACTGGCCGTGACCCTGCGCGAACTGGGCGTGGAATCCGTGCCGCTGAATTTTCTCAGCCCCCAGCCCGGCACCCCCATGGCTGATCGTCAACCCATGTCTGGCTACGAAATCCTGCACAGCATCGCCGTATTCCGCTACCTGCTGCCGAAGGCCGAGATTCGCATCGCCGGCGGCCGCCAGTTCCTCGGCGACCTGCAGTCGATGATCTTCATGGCCGGCGCCTCCGGGGTGATGATCGGCGACTACCTCACCACCAGCGGGCGCAGCGTGGACGACGACCTGCGGATGTTCGACGCCCTGCAATTACGTGTGCGAGGCGACACCCAGCAACGCCGCAGACTCGCCCAAGACCGCGCCGCCAGCGCCTGACCTCCCTTGTCGCAGTCCCTGGACGAGGCCCTGCAAGCGGCCTTGCAGCAACGCCGCGAGCCGTCA
>Ga0256832_1003898_pt1 | contig 10112 bp, 6 predicted proteins | sample 134614metaG_FD_190534 | JGI IMG/M metagenome (GOLD analysis project Ga0256832, IMG submission 190534) | Hydrothermal vent microbial communities from Lau Basin, Pacific Ocean - 134-614 | ecosystem: Environmental > Aquatic > Marine > Hydrothermal vents | place: Pacific Ocean: Lau Basin | collected...
ATTACCCGGCACTAAAACAATAACCGGTTTAGCTGAAATTGATTGTTATAGCAATATTAATGGTCTAAACGAATTGGATTTTGACATTACATCATCGCTGAGTATCAAAAAGATTGTTTTAGACGGGAAAACACTGTCTTTTGATCATAAATCGGATATTTTAAAGATATTTTTAAATCGGAATTTTAATATTGGAGAAAAAATATCTTTTTCCATTGAATATTCGGGACAACCCGGTTCAACTTTTCATTTTGATACTAAATACAGTTTACCAATGATATGGACTTTAAGTGAACCGTATGGTTCCAAAGATTGGTGGCCCTGTAAAAACCTTCCTGAAGACAAATTGGATTCCATTGATATCATAGTTTCCGTACCTAAAAATTTAATTGTTGCTTCCAATGGTCTTCTTTATTCAACAGATACCATTGAAAATAAGATCCAATATTATTGGAAAGAAAGGTATCCTATTTCATCATATCTGGTTTCCCTCGCTATTTATCCGTATAAAATCAAAACAGATTATTATTATTACGATAATAAAAAAATGCCAGTTGTAAGTTATATTTTTGCTTCGGATTATGAATCCGACAAAGATAAATACAATGTAGTACCTGTAATGTTGGAAGTGTTGTCTTCTTATTATGGACAATATCCATTTATAAAAGAAAAATACGGGAATGCTCAATTTTTGTGGGGAGGAGGCATGGAACACCAGACATTAACCAGTGTTTTAGGTCCCTATGAATATCTTTTGGTGCATGAACTGGGACATCAATGGTGGGGTGATATGATCACCTGCAGGGATTTTCATCATATATGGCTAAATGAAGGGTTTGCTACTTATACAGAGGCTTTATGGGAAGAATATAAAACGGGTATATCGGGATTGCATAGTTATATGGATAAAAAAAAATATCTTGGTCATGGTACGATCTATGTTGATGATATTTCAGAATCCGGAAGAATATTTAGCGGAGCACTTAGTTACAACAAAGCTTCATGGGTCTTGCATATGTTAAGACATGTTGTGGGAGACAGTACTTTTTTCGATATATTACACCAATATGCTCAAAGTGATAAAAAATTTAATGTAGCAACAACAGAAGATTTTGCAAAGATTTGTGAGAATGTATCCGGTATGGATCTTGACCGGTTTTTCAATCAATGGATCTATGGAGATTTTCATCCTGTTTATCTGTATGACTGGAGTTATCGGGAAAATCAGGGAGAATATATTGTTGATCTTTCAATAGAGCAGTTTCAGCTTCAAAATATCTTTTCAATGCCGATAGATATATCAATTGAGACAGAATCCGGAAAAGAAACTTTTGTTATCCAAAATGATAATAAACTTCAGAATTATAGTTTTAATGTAAAAAACAAACCTCTTTCGGTTAAACTGGATGAAAATGATTGGATTTTAAAAGAAGTGAAAGAAGGGATAGATATGGTTAATCATGATAATAATGAAATGTTGCTTTCTGTTTCTTCTATCGGTTCATTTGGTTATTATACTCCTGATGGTTTTGGAAATGGTTTGATTTTTCCGGTAGATGGAGATGACAGATTGTTTTATGGTAGTTTAATTTTCGGAAATAGCCCTGAATATATTGTTGACAATTCTGAAAAAGGCAATATTCTGGACTTTCAAAAAAAAGAAAATTCAAGTATTTCCATTTACAAAACCAATATTTCCAATCTTGATATAAACACCGTCTATACAGACAAAAATCATCCTGAAAGCAAAGGTATTGAGATAAATCAAACCAGTTATTCCTGGTCATTGGCTCCATTTCGCAATTTTATTATTGTAAAATATGATATTAAAAATAATAACGATGAAGCTTTGGATAGTTTTTATATCGGTCAAATTATGGATTTTGATATAAATGATTATCTGGAAAACTATATTAATAAAGATGAAAGCAGGCGAATGATCTATCAATCTTCCGAAAATATTTTTACAGGGATAAAATTTCTAAACGGGAACAACAAAGATCTTGTATATTCCGGAATATTGAATGCCATTGATTATTTCGATGAAAATAAAAAATACGATTATCTTACCGGTAATAAAAATGAATTCAAAACCGATAAAAAAGGAGACTGGACATCCCTCCTTTCATCCGGACCTTATACGATATCCTCCGGTGACAGTTTGTCTTTTTCCTTTGCTATTATTGGAGGAATAAGTAAATCCGATCTGTCCGAAAGTGCAGATTATGCCCAATCATTGTTTGATCACTATCTTACAAACAACAATGATATTTATTCAGATGAAACAAATATTGTAGTAATATTGTATCCTAATCCCGTTAATGATAAGATTTATATCGAAATCAATTCTTCAAGATTGCAACACTCAAAAATTTCTTTTTACGATATAAATGGTAAAGAATTGTTTAAAGAAAAGAAACTGTTGACTAAAGGAAATAATACATTTCTTATCTATGAAAAATGGCAACCGGGAGTATATTTTTATAAATTAGAAACAGATAAAAAAGTTTTAACGGGGAAGATAATTAAAACATTCATTCCCAAATAAATTTTAGAGCTAATCTAATGAGATGGTAGTTTTTAGAGGAAAATTTAGGACTCAAAAGAACGACTGGAAGGAGGGGTTTTGAAGCCGGACAGGAAAATGGGAAGGTGTTTTTATGTTTTGTATTTGGAGGTTGGTGTTTTGAAGCGTGTGGCTTGGACTGTCAAATTTATTTGACAGAGAAGATTTGGGATGTTTTGAAGTTCTAATGTTTGATTGTTTTTTTTTGCGCAGTGCACTAGTGAAATATTTTTAGATTTCACAGGGTAAACCGCAAAAGCACTTCGCTCCCCCTTGTAGTTTTTCTTTCACTGCGTTGCAGAAAAAATATTGGGATGTAACCCCCCACTACTTTTCGGAATGGGATAAATGCGGTTGGCGGCAACTCCCAAAAAGACAAAAAAAGCTTTTCCCAAAGCGAGATAAGACTGCCACGCTGCGCTCGCAGAATCCTGTTTCAAAATTACCAGCGTCCTTTTTGTTTTGGTTTCAAAATTACCGCAATCCTTTTTTATAATTAAAATTTTTAGTCTGATAATTTGGTTTAACCGAAATCATCAAAGAATATCTGTTCTTTTGGAACTCCCAGTTCATCCAGTGTTTTCATAATAGATGCTGCCATTGCAGGAGGTCCGCAATAGTAATATTCACATTCTTCGGGTTCCGGATGATCTTTAAGATATTGCTCATAAAGTACATTCATAATATATCCTTTAAATCCATCTCCCGGTGCATCGATATTTTCCTTCACTTTCCAGTTGTCTTCAGGTAATGGATTATCAAGAGCCACATAAAATTTGAAATTGTCAAATTCTTTTTCTATTTCCCTGAAGTCTTCGATATAAAATAACTCCCTTCTGGTTCTTCCTCCATACCAATAAGATACTTTGCGATGTCTCCATTTCAAAGTATGGAAAATATGGAATATATGTGAACGCAATGGTGCCATACCGGCTCCACCACCTATATAGATCATTTCCCTGTTGGAATCTTCTTTGATAAAGAATTCTCCGTAAGGTCCTGAAATCACAACTTTATCTCCCGGTTTTTGATCGAATACATAAGAAGAACACACCCCCGGATTTACATCCATCCAATTATTTTTTTCCCTGTCCCAGGGGGGGGCAGCAATTCTGATATTGAGCATAACAATATCTCCTTCTGCAGGATGGTTAGCCATTGAATAAGCCCTGAATTGAGGTTCTTCATTTACCATTTTCAAATCCCACATTTTATATTGATCCCATTCTGATTTAAATTCATCGGGACGTTTGTGATATTTTGGATGTGCAGTGATATCAAAATCTTTAAAATAGACAGTGATAGGAGCGGGAACATCTATTTGCACATATCCACCTGCTTTAAAATCCAAATGTTCACCTTCGGGGAGTTTAACTATAAACTCTTTGATAAATGAAGCAACATTATAATTGGATATAACTTCGCATTCCATTTTCTTGATACCGAAGATCTCTTCAGGTATTTTGATCTTCATATCATTTCGAACCTTTACCTGACAAGCAAGTCTTACTCCTTCTTCAACTTCTTTTCTGTTGAGATGATTGAGTTCTGTTGGTAATACATCACCACCACCATCACTTACCACACATTTACACATTGCACATGTACCGCCACCACCACAGGCACTGGGTAAAAATATATTGTTCTCAGACAACGTTGTTAAAAGTGATGACCCCGGATCTACTTCGATGGGTTCATCTTCTTTTCCGTTGATCACCAGCTTAACTTTTCCCTGAGGTAAAAGTTTTTTTCTTGCATAAATAAGCATTAATGCAAGAAGTAAAATAATTATGACAAAAACCAATACGGATGCCAGTATAAAATTATAATCAATTGTTAAGTTCATTATAAGTTAAATTTTATTTTCCACTAAAAAAGATCGCAGGATCAATTCCCATCATTCCCATAAATGCCATTCCCATCAATCCGGTAATAATAAAAGCAATTCCAAGTCCTCTTAAAGGTGCCGGAATATCTGAATATTTGAGTTTTTCCCTGATAGCAGCCATAGCTACAATAGCTAAAAACCAACCAAAACCTCCTCCGAGGCCAAAAGCTACACTTTCCGAGAAATCATATTCTCTCGAGATCATAAATAATGAAGCTCCAAGGATAGCACAGTTAACAGTAATAAGAGGAAGAAAGATTCCCAATGAATTGTACAATGCCGGTGAAACTTTTTCTACCACCATTTCCACAAGTTGTACCATTGACGCGATAACAGCAATAAAAAGTATAAACCTTAAAAATGTCAGATCCATGCCAAGGATCCCGTTTTCAGAAAGTAAATATCTGTTTATAAGCCAGTTGATAGGAACGGTTATTCCCAATACAAATATTACAGCCAATCCTAAACCTGAAGCGGTTTTTACTGTTTTCGATACGGCAAGATAAGAACACATTCCAAGAAAATATGAAAGGACAAGGTTTTCTACAAATGCCGATTTAATAAATATGTTTAAAAATTCTTCCATTTTTTATATGTTTTTTCTTTTATGAAATATCAACCAATTTAGGGTTCTTGCTTCTTTGATACCAAATAATCATACCCAAAATAAACAAAGCAGCAGCAGGTAAAACCATGAGATTGTTGTTTGTGTACCATCCAAACCATGAATTGGTAGTGGTATCAATCCAAAAATCCGAACCTGCTCCAATTATTTTCATTTCAATAGGAGTACCTGATAACAGAGTCCCTCTTCCAAATAATTCTCTGAAAAAGGAAATAATAATAAGAATAATACCATAACCCAGTCCATTACCAATACCATCCAGGAAAGATTGCCATGGTGGATTTGCCATAGCAAAAGCTTCCAGTCTTCCCATAACAATACAGTTGGTTATTATCAATCCGATAAATACTGACAATTGCTTGTAAACTGGATAGCTGTATGCCTTAAGTGTTAATTCCACAATAGTTACCAAAAAAGCTATCACTACTAATTGTACTATCATCCTCACCTGTTTGGGAATATAATTTCTCATCAGTGAAATAGCAAGATTTGAAAATGCTATTACAAAAGTTACGGCAATAGCCATTACTATTGAAGGCAATAACATAGAAGTAACAGCCAATGCCGAACATATACCCAGTACCTGAACCGTTACCGGATTATTATCGTTTAAAGGGTCAAAAAGCAATCTTTTTTCTTTTTTTGTCATTGGAAAAAGTGCCTTTTTACTTTCTTTCATTTCTGACATTTTATTTTTGTTTTAGTTTTTTCAAATAATTATTATAATTTTCCAGACTGTGCAACAACATATCGGTAATACCATTTGAAGTCAGTGTTGCACCCGATATCGCATCAACATCATGATCGGGATCTACAGCACCGCCTTTTCTTACGTTGATCGAAACCAGTTTTCCTGTTTTATCATATATTTTTTTACCTTTGAATTGAACGGGGAATTTAGGATTATCTTTCATTTCAGCACCCATTCCCGGCGTTTCTCCTTTGTGATCAAAACTTGCACCTACGACGGTATTCAGATCTGAACTTAAGGCAAGATAACCGCTTATTTCATCCCAAAGTCCTTTACCGAATAATTTTAGGATATAAATTTTATTTCCATCCTTGCTTTTATAGATATACACAGGCAACATTCTTTGATCAAAAGTTCTTTTCATCTCTGTTTTCAAATCTATATTTTCAGCTTTACCTCCTTTGTATCCGTGTTTTTCAACTTCTTCAGGACTTAATATATTTCCTTTGGTATCCACAACAACCTGCTCTATATTTTTTGTGAAAAAGTCTATGATGTCTTTATCTTTCATTGTAGAAATGTCAATTCCGGCTTTATCCTGTATTGCACCAAGCATTGCTCTTTTTTCAAACAATAATTCATTTTGCTTGTGCTTTTCTTTTAGACCTGTGTACATCAGTGATAAAACCAGTGCCACGATAGCTGTTAAAAGAGCAGTAAATCCTATTATATACTTTGAACTATTCACTTTTTAAACGTTTTTTAATGTGATTTGAAATAATATAATGATCGATCAATGGAGCAAATGAATTCATAAACAATATTGCCAACATCCATCCTTCGGGATAAGCCGGGTTTATGACCCGTATCAACATCCCCAAGACACCTATCAGGAAACCATATATCCATTTTCCCTTGAAAGTGCTGGCAGCAGTAACCGGATCGGTTGCCATAAAAATAATTGCTAATAATGCTCCTCCTAGATAAAACTGATAATACCATGGAATTGTCATCAAAGGTGTTGCTCCCCATAAATTGAATAATAATCCACTGAAGATAATACCTATAACTGCACTTATAGTGATCCTCCAATCAGCTATACCTGTCAATAAGATCAATAAGCCGCCTAATATCAATAAAGGTTTGGAAGTTTCACCTATTGATCCGGGAATTGTTCCCCACAAAAGATCATGAGTTGAAAAAGCCTGAGTTACAGCATCCCAACCACCATCTTTTGCAATTGCAAGTGGAGTTGCTCCGCTGAACCCGTCAACAATAGCCATGTGGGAATCAAATTTGTCAAGACCGAACCAATCAAAAATAGTATTGAAAAAACCGGAATGCCACCATCCGTAATCAGGATGAATTCCCGCTATGATATTATCAAATCCACTCACCCAAACATTGTCTCCCGATATGGAAAGAGGATATGCAAAAAATATGAAGACTCTGGCTAATAATGCAACATTCCAAATATTCATTCCTGTACCTCCAAATACTTCTTTTCCTAAAACTACGGCAAAAGTTACCGCTATAACCAATATCCATAATGGAATATCTGGAGGCATTAATAACGGGATTAAAAATCCAGATACAAAAAAGCCTTCTTCAACTCCTTTTTTCTTTTTTGATGCAAAATATATCTCCCATCCTAAACCGACTACCATTGTCACTACAAGTATTGGTACTAACTTGATAAGTCCGTGGGCAAATTTCAAATTCCATCCTTCCCAAAATCCGGTATATTGTCCCAAAGCCAGAAAATGCTGATGTCCGATATTGTAAATGCCAAATATATAGGCGGGAACAAGTCCTAAAACAACAAAGATCATTAACCTTTTGAGATCCATTTTATCTTTAATATGTGTTCCTGTACCTGAAGTTTCCACATCCGGAACAAATAAAAAAGTAAAAATACTTTCCCACAGAGAAAACCAAAAAGGATTTTTTGTTTTATCCGGTTCTATTTTTTTAAAATACTTTAATAATCGTTTCATGTATATTTGTTAATTTTTATTTGGTTTTTTAATCTGATATGATTATTTTCTCTTATCTAAAATTAAAATCTAATATTTCTTTTTACCCTTGTTCAATCATCATGCGGTGTCCATCTCTTAAAATTGCTTGGAATTCCTGTTTTGAAGGACAAATAAATTCACAAAGCGCGATATCTTCTTCCGCTACTTCATTTATTCCCAAACCTTCCATTCTTTCAATATCCCCTGCTAATATCGCCTTCATCAAATGAACGGGATAAATATCCATCGGTAAAACTTCTTTGTAGATTCCCGTAGCCACAAAAGCTCTTTCCTGACCATGTGTATTGGTGTCAACACTATATGTCTTTCCTGGATTAATCCATCTGCTTAAGAAAGTTTTTGAAAAAGTAGGACGTGATTTTTGGGGTATAAACCAGCCGAAAGATTCAAAATAATTACCTTTTGGAATAACAGAGATCAAATAATCAAAAGCATTTACGAATTCGCCATATTCTTTGGTTTCACCGGTAAGAACATTTCCGGAAATTACTCTGCATTTGGTATCTTTTAAACAAACCCTTACCGATTCGGCGATATCTGCACCCAGGTAAGTGTTTATATATCCTGGAGTTTCAACATCTTCACCAACAATTGCGATTATTCTTGAAGCGTCGTAGATATTGTTCAAAAACAAGTTTCCGATTGTCAATACTTCCTGGATACCTAATGTCCATACTTTATTAGTACCTCTGATCGGAGCGAGATGATGAATTTGAATTCCAACATTTCCCGAAGGATGAGGTCCTTTGAAATAAGTTTTTTCTACGCCATTAGCTTTGGTAAAAACATCTGAAGGAGCTTCTTTTCTATTTGCATCCAATCCTAAAAATACTTTTCCTTCGGTAAGTTTTGTTAAAACATCAAGACCTTTTTGAAAAATATCTTCTTTTCCCTTGATAATAAAATTGTAATCGGGAGCTAAAGGTGCTGTATCAAATGTTGAAATAAAAATGTTTTTTGGAATATCATTTTTATCCGGTACCAAATCATAAGGTCTTTGCTTTATCAAAGGCCAAACACCGGATTCCAGCATAAAATCTACCAGGTCTTCACGGGAAACACTATTTAAATCAGGAGAGTCAAATTTTTTGTATTCCATTTTTTCTCCTTTAGTAACAACTATTTCCTTGATAGATCTTCTTAATCCTCTATTAATTGCTTTAACCGTTCCGCTGACAGGAGAAACAAATTTCAGTTCCGGTCTCTTTTTATCATAAAACAACAAATCTCCTGCTTTTACTTTGTCACCGGAATTTACAACAACTTTAGGAATAGGAACTACACCTCTAAAATTACCGGGTTGGACAGCAAAGTTTTCAATTATTGCTTCTTCAATAAATGTTTCGTTAGCCTTCCCTTTAATGTTGATATTAAACCCTCTTTTTAAAAATATAATTTTGTTTGACCCCACATATGTGGGTTTTTTGTTGGCTCCTAACATAATTAAATTTATATTATTTTTTATTTAAAGTTTATAAACTCTTTAATTTTAGGCAAATATACAGCCCAACTTCAATAATATTCAGTTTTTTGTCTATTATTTTTATATATTATCATAAAAACATATAATTTATTATTATTAAAAATTAAATAATTTATAATTTGGATATTGATTATTTTTATATTTTTGCATAGTTATGATTTTTCCAATAGGTGATGATCAAATAAAAGGAGGGTACAAACCAATTTTCAGCTATATGTTTATAGGTCTGAATATTTTACTGTTTTTATATGAAATGTTTCTTCAATCAAATGGACAATTAACAGGATTTATACAACATTTCGGAGCGATACCTGTAAATATTCTCAATGGAGAAGATTATTATACCCTGTTTACAAATATGTTTTTGCATGGTGGTTGGATGCATCTGATCGGCAATATGCTTTTTTTATGGATCTTTGCAGATAATATCGAAGCTTCGATAGGAAATGTTAAGTTTTTGCTTTTTTATCTTGCCGGTGGTATTGCCGCTTCTTTGATACATGTAGCATTAAATACACATAGTCAGATTCCGAGCATAGGAGCCAGTGGAGCTATATCTGCTGTTATGGGTTCATATTTGATCATGTTTCCCAAATCACGGGTAAAAGTGCTTGTGATTTATTTTTTTCAATCATTTTATTTATCTGCATTAATATTTTTAGGATTTTGGATAGCGTTTCAACTTTATAGTGGTATTTCTTCTATGGGAGGAGATCAAAATACCGGTGGAGTAGCGCATTGGGCACATATTGGGGGTTTTGCATTCGGATTGCTTTATGGTGTATATGCAAAGAAATATTTTGATAAAAAAGGACATTTG
>Ga0256832_1003899_pt1 | contig 10111 bp, 9 predicted proteins | sample 134614metaG_FD_190534 | JGI IMG/M metagenome (GOLD analysis project Ga0256832, IMG submission 190534) | Hydrothermal vent microbial communities from Lau Basin, Pacific Ocean - 134-614 | ecosystem: Environmental > Aquatic > Marine > Hydrothermal vents | place: Pacific Ocean: Lau Basin | collected...
CCAGATGACGAGGGCCTCGCCGGGGGCTTTCCTCAGGATGGGCGGCACGCGGCGCACCACGTCCATGTCCAGCGGATCGCCGAGCGCGATGGTGAACATCTTGATCGCGGCCAGCGCGAAGGCCAGCACCCCGGCCTGCGCGAGCCCGTCGGGGCTGTGGCCGAGCTGGCGGTAGAAGAGGGTGATGGCGACGAACCAGAGCGCCAGCAGGCCAATCCGGCCCGCCGTGACGAGGCCGGTGCGCCACAGGAGCTTTCCCGCTCCGGCGCTCAAGGCCGGACGTTCCTTGCGGCGAGGGCGAGCTTCCTGCGTTTGCGCCGCAGGGTGCGCAGGGTGTTGATCAGGGGCGGGGGCAGGCTGGCGAAGATGAAGCGCATCCAGGCCCCCGGGCTAAGCAGGATGCCCGGCTCGGCACGGGCGACCATGGCGGCCTTGCGCAGGGTGCCGGAAAGCCCGGCGCCGAGCCGGGTCATGTGCAGGGTATCGAAGGCCTGGCGGGCGATGGCCCGGCGCGCCTCGCGGATGCGGGGGCGGAGATGGGCCGCCTCGGGCCAGGAGAAGGCCTCTTCCAGCCCCGCCAGGTGATCGTCAAACATGCTGCCATCCGCGTAGAGGCGGAAGGAAAGGCTGGTTTCGCGCACCCGGTAGCGCACCAGCGGCTCCTCCAGAAAGAGGACATCGCCAAGCAGGCAGAGCCTGAGGAAAAGCCAGCTGTCGGAGATCATGCCCCAGCCTTCGTCCATCGCGCCGAGCGCCTTGACGGGGGCGGTGCGGGAGATGACGCAGGAATAGCAGAAGCCTTCCGTGAAGGCGCGGATGAAGGCGTCATCCCCGCTGCTACTTGCCGGCCAGTTGCCGTTGAAGGCGCCGATCGGCTTGCCGTCGTCATCTATCCAGATGGCGCCCCCGTGCAGCATCTCTGCCCCCGGCGCGGCCTCGAGCCGTGCCAGGGCGGCCGCCACGAAGCCGGGCTCAAGGATGTCATCGGCACCGAGCACCATGAAGTAATCGCCCGTTGCCGCGCGGATGCCGCGCGTCACGTTGCCGGCGAAGCCGATGTTCTCTTCGATCCGGTCATAGGTGAGGCGCGGATCGCCATGGGCGCGCATGATCTCGGGGGTGTTGTCGGTCGAGCCGTTGTCGAGCACCAGGATCTCGAGATTGTCATGGGTCTGGGCCAGGGCGCTTTCCACGGCCTCGCCCAGCCATCGCGCCGCGTTGTAGGTGGGAATGACGATTGTCACAAGGGCCGTTTCAGGCATTTGTCCACTCCTACTGAAATCATGCCGAAGCACGGAAAGACACGGAAAGAATTGACAAGAGCGATGCCCCTGGGGCACCAGTCCGGCATGTTTTTGCATTGAGGCCGAACATGCGCGGCAAATTCGTTAAGGCGATTGACATGGCCCTCGCCGGGGCGCTTCCCGGCGCACGCCTTGGCAGGCGGGATCTGGTGATCTATGCGTTTCACAGCGTGCTGCCGGGGCTGGAGGCGCTCGGGGAAAATCTGATCGATCCCTATCAGCCCGTCACGCTCGCCGATATCGAAAGCGTGATCGTGGCGCTGAAGCGGCGCGGGCTGCGTTTCGTGACCGGGCACGAGATCGCGGCGGGAGAGCGGCGCGGCCCCATGGCCTGGCTGACCTTCGACGATGGCTACGCCAACAACCTCGCCCTCCTGCCGCTCCTGCGTCGCCACGGTGTGCCGGCCACGATCTTCGTGGCCACCGGCCATGTGATGAGCGGCGAGGCCTACTGGTGGGATGTTCTTTATCGCGAGGGGATGCGCCGGGGCCGGGCGCCCGGGGATCTGGCGCGTGAACGCGAGGCCATGAAGGCGCTGGCGCCAGCGCAGATCCGGGCGCGCCTGATCGCGATGTTCGGCGAAGGGGCGCTTCGCCCGGTGGGCGAGATCGATCGCCCGATGCACCCCGAAGAGCTGGCGCGGCTGGCGCGCGAGCCCCTGATCGAAATCGGCAATCACACCCATGCGCACAGCATCCTTACCCGTATTGATAATGAGGCGGCGCGGCGCGAAATCGCTGCATGCAGCAAGGCGCTTGCCCGCATCACCGGAAGGGCGCCCGCTTCCATCGCGTATCCGAACGGCAATTTCAGCCCCGCGGTGGTGGAGGCGGCCCGATCCGCCGGCCTTGAGATCGGCGTGACCTGCCTGCCGTTTCGCAATCGCATTGCCGGGGGCGGGGCTGAGGAGGTTGCCAACCTTGCCCTCGGCCGCTTTGCGGGCCTGCGCAACGGTGTGATCGGGCGCGAGATCACGCTTTCTCTCGCGCCTCTCGGGCTGGCGATGGCACGTTCGGAGAGGCTTGCGCAAGGCATTGTCCGCACTCCATTCATTCGCCCGGCGTGAGCACGGGCGCCCGCGGCGCGCGCCCGCCGGCCCGCCTGCTGCCGAGCCGGAGCAATCCCTCGCAATTGCTGCAGGTCGTGATGGGGGCATGTTCCTGGTAGTAGAGGCCGAGATTCTCGCGATACCAGGCGATGATTTCATCCAGATCCTCCTCCAGCGTCCGGCGAGGCCGCCAGCCGAGGGCGACCAGCCTGTCGCCGGTCACGCCGTAGCGGCTGTCATTGAAGGGGCGGTCAGGGCCGTATTCGATGACCTCTCGGAGCGGCACCTGCATTGCCCGGGTCAGCAGCCTGATCACATCCATCACCGAGTAATCCCGCAGCGCCGGAACATTGTATATCCCGCCGTTCTCGCCCTTCTCGACAATGGTCGTCACCGCTTCGCAGAAATCGGAGACATGCAGGAAGGAGCGGATGGCGCTGCCGTTGCCGTGCACCTCGAATTTCCGGCCGCGCAGGATATCGCATATCAGCTTGGGGATCAGCTTTTCGGGATATTGCCTTGTGCCGTATATGTTGTTGGCGCGGGTTATGCGGATCGGCAGGCCATAGGATTTGGCGAAGCAGTGAACGAACATCTCCGCACTGGCCTTGGAAGCGGCATAAGGATTGGTGGGGTTCATCCTGTCGTTTTCGGAAAAATCGCGCTCTGAGGATTCGCCATAGACCTCATCCGTGCTCACATGGAAGAACAGGCCGGTGCCGTTTTCCTCCGCCGTCTGAAGCAGGCAGATGGTGCCCAGGATATTGCTTTCGATGAAGGGGCGGACATCCTTGTAGGAGTTGTCCACATGCGATTCCGCCGCCGCATGGACCACCAGATCCGTATTGCGCAGCAATTCGCGCACCACGCTCCTTTCACAGATCGAAACCTCCACGAGACGCACCTGCCCGGAGGCGATCAGAGGCGCGAGATATTCCTGCCGCGCCGCGTAGCTCATCGAATCGATGACGATGATCTCGGCGGTGGGATATTTGTGGCAGAGGTGTTCGGTAACATGCGAGGCAATGAACCCCGCGCCACCCGTTATGCAAATCTTCTTCATCAACGCACTCCCAATAACAATCAGGAGAAGCCGGTAAAATTTTACTCTTCAAGAAGGTCCGGTTCAAATTCCGATGCCCCCGCCGAAAAACGAGGGGGCGCCATTGTCATTTCCGTTAGGTGCGTGAATCTCCAGGCAGCAATATCGGAACCGTTTCCCAAACCCGATGTTTACAAAGGCTTCTTTAAACTCTTCGATAATTTTTATGGATAGAACCTTACCCGAAAATTCCGAATCTGCAAATTCATTCTTTTCGTCGGATTTCAAGGGCAGGGCGGAGCCATGCGCGCGTGCCTCTTGCAACCGGGGCGGCCACCACATAGCTGTTTGGCAACCAATGCTTATACAAAGGAAAACGGCATGCAGGTCATTCTTCACAATGACGACGTATTGAAGGGCATCGACGGCGTTCAGGCCTTTGCCGAAGAGGAGCTGCGCAAGGCGCTGCACGGCAAGGTGGAAAAGCTGACGCGGGTGGAAATCTGGGTGGCCGACGAGAACGGCCCGAAGGCTGGCCCCGATGACAAGCGCTGCTCGATGGAGGCGCATCCGCGCGGGCGCCGGCCCGTGGGGGTGAAGCATCACGCGGGCGATGTGAAGGCGGCGATCAAGGGCGCGGTGCGCAAGCTCGCGCGGGCGCTGGAAAAGGAACTGCGCTGAGGCGGCAGGCCGCAGCCCGCACCTTCCTTTCCTGCCGGCCCGCCCGCCCGGCCGCTTCGGCTCACTCGATCATCAGATCCTCGATGAAGGCCTCGATGCGGCCATCGGTATCGTCGCTGTCCGCCGAGACGGCAACCCCCACCAGAACGCCCGGATCAGTGCCGAAGGCGCGGCGGAAATCGGCGCGCAGATCCGCCGTTTCGCGAAAGCGCCCGGTGCCGGCGGGGCGCCGGATCACCGTCTTGAGGCGCCCTTCGCCGTAAGGGCTCGCCAGAACCGTTCCGCTCTCGTAATCGCCGCCCCACACGTAGATCAGCGCCCGCGTGCCCGCATGGCGCATGAGTCGGGCCGCCGAGGCGCGTGCGAGCTTTCTGGCCGCCTTGGGATCGGCAAAGACGAAATAGAGCGCGAGATTGCGATCATCCCCGCCCTTGCGGGTGAGATCGGTTGCCCTGACGCCCTGGCGCACCGCCCATTCCCATCTGGCCCTGCGCGCCCCGCGCAGATTCTCGGGCAGGGGGCGATAGAAGAGCGATACCGTGCCATCGGAGATAACCTCGAGGCGGCGGCCCTCGGGCTTGTAATCGTTGCTCCACAGCCTGAAGAATCCCTGTTCCTTCCAGGCCCTGTCAAAGGGGATGGTTTCGCCCGGCGCTGGGCCGGTCTGGGCGATCAGGAAGATGAGGAGGGCAAGAAAGGCGGAGTGCCGGAAATAGATACACCGTATGGACATGATCAAATCTGTTATCGTTACCCTTGCCATGAAAATCATAAAACACCGGCACCCCTCAAAAGCCTAGCAGAATGCCCGCTCCGGGGTGTTCACATAACGGTGATCGCGGGGGGTCAGGGTGTTTGCGTATCCCGGCTGTTGCCGGAAAGCCACAGCCTGGCCGGCCCGGCCCGCATTTCGCCTTTTGCCCGCTCGAAGCGCAGATGCGCGATCGCCTTTCCCTCCGCCTGGCTGTAAAGCGTGCCCGCGCGCCGGCCGCCCTCACCGATGATCGGCGTGCCCACGGGCGCCTCGCCCTCGATCTCCACCGTGGCAAGGCCCTTGCGCAGCTCCGTCTTGTGTTTCATCCGCGCCGTCACCTCCTGGCCCACATAGCAGCCCTTGCGGAAATCGACCCCGTTCAGCCGCTCGAAGCCGGCCTCGAGGATGTAGGTTTCGCCGGGGATCAGCTCGATCAGGCTCTCGGGCACGCAATGGGCCACGCGCAGCGCCTCGCGCCGGCGCGCCTCCTCGGGATCGGGCGGGGCGGGGGCGGGGGTGATGCGCCGCCAGCCGAGCGCGGGCAGGCGGGGATCGGCGAAGGCGCCCGGCGGGGGCGGGCCGAGCCCCGTTTCAACGCCGAGATCGGTATCACCGATCTCCACATCCGAGCGCAGGCGATACATGGAAAGGCGGCTCTTCAGCGCATCGGCGAGCGGTTCGGCCACGTCGATCAGGATCGAATCGCCATCTTCCACGAGGAAGAAATCGGCCAGATACTTGCCCTGGGGGGTGAGCAGCGCGGCATGGAGCGGGCCTTCGCAGAGGCGGCGCACGTCATTCGTCACCAGCCCCTGGAGGAAATCGGATCTGTCCTTCCCGCTGAGCTTGAGCACGCGGCGGCTGTGGAGAGATTGCTGCATTTCCCTGATTTCCTTGGCCTCCGGTTCACCCTGCGGTTATAGCAGAGGAAAGCGGGGGCGGAAGATGAAAACGCGCCCGGTGAAGGTAACGGCGGAGTATCTGGCCATGCGCGCGCCGCTCAGCATCATAATTCCAACGCTCGAGGCCGAAGCCACGCTTCCGGCCGCGCTCGGCTCTCTTGTCGAGGGGCTGGAGGCGGGGATCCTGCGCGAGGTGATCGTGAGCGATGGCGGCTCGCGCGATGGCACATGCGAGATCGCCGAGGCGGCGGGCTGCGAGGTGATCCGCGGCGCGCCGGGGCGGGGCGGGCAGCTGCGGCGCGGCGCGGCGGCGGCGGGGGGCGAATGGCTGCTGTTCCTCCATGCCGATTCGCGCCTCCGGCCGGGATGGTGCCGGGCGGTGCAGGCGCATATGAAAGGCCATCCCGAAAGCGCCGGCTGGTTCGCGCTGCGCTTCGATACGCCCGGGTTCATGCCCCGTTTCGTGGCCGGCTGGGCCAATCTGCGCGCCCGGACCCTCGGCCTGCCCTGGGGCGATCAGGGGCTCCTGATCCCGCGCGCGCTCCATGATGAAGTGGGCGGCTACCGCGACATTCCGCTGATGGAGGATGTGGAAATGGCGCGCGCGCTCTCGCGCCGCCTCCGCCTCCGCCCGCTCGGGGCTATCTGCGAAACCAGCGCCCGAAGATATCGCCAAGAAGGCTGGCTGGCCCGCGGCGCCCGGAATCACTGGCTGCTGCTGCGCCATTTCTGTGGCGCCGACCCATCTTCTCTGCAGCGATCCTATCGGCCGAAGGGCCCTCGCTCCTGAACTGGAGCGCATGAAGCCGCGCATAGAGCCCGCCGCGCGCCAGAAGCTCCTCATGGGTGCCTTCGTCCACCACCCGGCCCTTGTCCATCACGATGATGCGGTCGGCGTTCCGGATGGTGGAGAGGCGGTGCGCGATCACCAGCGTCGTGCGCCCCTCGCTCAGGCGATCGAGCGCCTTCTGCACGAGGGCCTCGGATTGCGCATCAAGCGCGGAGGTGGCCTCGTCAAGCAGCAGGATCGGCGCATCATGGAGAAGCGCGCGCGCGATCGCCACCCGCTGGCGCTGGCCGCCCGAAAGGCTGGAGCCCCGCGGCCCCGCCGGCGCATCGAGCCCGCCCGGAAGCTGATCGAGGAAATCGCTCACATGGGCAGCGTCGAGCACTTCGCGAAGCCGCTCTTCGGGGATGTCGCTGCGCCCAAGGAGGATGTTTTCGCGGATGGTTTCGTCAAACAGCGCCGCATCCTGGGTGACGACGGAAAACATCCCCCGCAGGGTGGCGAGATCCATGTCGCGGATAGGCACGCCGCCGATCCTGATCTCGCCACCCTGCGGCTCGACAAGCCTTGTCAGCACATGAAAGACGGTGCTCTTCCCCGCTCCCGAAGCGCCCACGAGCGCGGTGGTGCGGCCGTCTTCCGCCCTGAGGCTGAGCCCGCGCAGCACAGGCAGATCCTCATAGGCGAAATGCACATCGTCGAATTCGAGATCATGGCGTTCGGGCTGCGGGGCGGGGCGCGCCGGGGAAAGGATCGTGGGCTCTTCATCCATCAGCTGATAGAGGCGCTCGAGCGATGCGGCCGCCGTCTGCCAGATGCCGGCCACCGCGCCGAGGCGGCGCAGGGGCTGGAAGGCGAGCGTCATGGCGGTGAAGAAGCTCATGAAATCGCCCACCGTCTTTTCGCCCGAGAGAATATCCTGCCCGCCGAGCACCAGCACGCCGAAGAAGCCGAGCCCGGTGACGATATCGATCATCGCCGGCATCAGCGCCTGGCTGCCCGCCATCTTCACCTGCGCCTTCACGATGCGGTCGATCGTGCCTCTGAAGCGGGCCTGCTGGTATTCCTCGAGGCGGTTGAGCTTGATCGGGTTGATGCCGTGGAAGATCTCGTCGAGCCTGGTGGAAAGCAGTGCGGCCTGCTGGCGCAGGTGGCGGGTCTTGCGGCGGATATAGCGCTGGATCAGCACCGTGGGCAGGATCAGAAGCGGCGCGCCGATGAGGGCGAACAAGGTCCATTTCCAGTCGATCGAAATGGCAACGGCAAAGAGCGAGATCAGCGCCACGATATCGCGCCCGACCCCGGTGATGAACACCTGCCACACCCCCTGCACGGCCTTCGTATCGCCCTGGATACGCTCGATCAGGGCGCCGGGCGGGTTCTTCTGGAAGAAGGCGCTGTCGAGCGTGAGGAGATGGGCGAGGATGCCGCGCTGCATGTCCGTCGCGGTGGTGACGGCAACGCGGGTCATGATCACGCGCTGGGCCACGGAGGTGAAAGCGCGCAGCAGGAAGAGGCCGAAGATCGCGCCGCCCACCCACCAGAGCGCGGCTTCGTCATGGCCCACGAACACCTGATCGAACATCGGCTTCAGGAGGTAGCTCAAAACCCCGAGCGAGCCCCCCTCGATCACCATCAGCACCAGCGCGATCAGCATCCAGCCGGTATGGCGGCGCAGGTAATCGCGCCACAGACGCCCCATCAGGCGATCCGAGCGGTATCGGTTGGGGCTGGGTTTCCCGTTCACCTCGGCCTGGCTCCTCTTGCCCGGGATCTGCCCGGTTTCGCTGGTATGCGGTCTATCCTCTGGAGAGGGGGGGCGCAAGCCGGGGCGGGGCAGCGCTGCGCGATTGACGCCGCGCCACAAGCCCCCTAAGCCGGCAGGGACCGCCAGAGAAAAGAGGCTTCCCATGAGTCTTGCCCACGGACGCCATTACCTCGCCATTCCCGGCCCCTCGGTGATCCCGGATCGCGTGCTGGCCGCCATGCACCGGCCGGCGCCCAATATCTATACCGGCGAGATCGTGGAGATCGTGGCGAGCCTGATCGGTGATCTGCGCGCCCTTGCCCGCACCAGCCACAACGCGGCGATCTACATCGCCAACGGCCACGGCGCCTGGGAAGCGGCGCTTGCCAATCCGCTGGCGCGCGGCGATCGGGTGCTGGTGCTGGCCTCCGGAATCTTCGGCCACGGCTGGGCGGAGATCGGCCGCAGGCTCGGGCTTGTGGTGGAGGTGATCGATTTCGGCAAGCGTGGGCCGATCGATCCCGCCCGCCTCGCGGCCGCTCTCGAGGATGACAAGGCCCATGAGATCCGCGCCGTATTGGCGGTGCATGTGGATACCGCCACCGGGGTGCGCAACGATATCCCCGCCCTGCGCCGGGTGCTCGACGAGGCCGGCCACCCGGCACTTCTCATGGTCGATTGCATCGCCTCGCTCGGCTGCGAGCGTTTCGAGATGGATCGATGGGGCGTCGATGTGATGGTGGCGGCGAGCCAGAAGGGGATGATGTGCCCGCCGGGCCTTGGCTTCGTGTTCTTCAATGAAAAAGCCGCCGGGGCGCACGAGGCGCGGGGGGATCCGAGCGCCTACTGGGATTGGGCGCCGCGCAGCGCCCCGCAGGATTTCTACCAGCATTTCGCCGGCACCGCCCCCACCCATCACCTCTACGCCCTGCGCGAGGCGCTGACCATGCTTCTCCACGAGGAGGGGCTGGAAAACGCCTGGGCGCGCCATGAGAAGCTCGCCCGCGCCATCTGGGCGGCCTGCGAGGGCTGGGGCGCGGGCGGCCCGCTCGAGATCAACATCCCCGATCCCGCCCACCGCAGCCATGCCGTAACCACCCTGCGCCTCACCGCGCCCGACGGCACCGCGCTGCGCGATTGGCTCACCGAGCGCGCCGGGGTGACGCTCGGTATCGGCCTTGGCATGGCGCCCCCCGGCGATCCCGCATGGCACGGGTTCTTCAGGATCGGCCACATGGGCCATGTGAACGCGCATATGGTGATGGGTGTGCTCGGCACCATCGAGGCCGGGCTGAAGGCGCTCTCCATTCCCCACGGCCCCGGGGCGCTCGAAGCCGCGGCCGGTGAAATCGCCCGGGCCTGATCCCGCTCCCTTCATCTTGGCCGAAATACTCCGGGGTGAATTGCCCGGCACGGGCAAGAGGGGCAGCGCCCCTACCGCGCCTTCGCCGCCGCCAGCGCATCCGGCAGAGCCGCAGCAAATGCCGCCATGGCCTCCTCCGGCCCGCAGCTTACCCTTATGCAGCGATCCTGTGGCGCTTCGAAGGGCATCCGCACGAACACCCCGCGCGCGCCCAGTTCTTCCACGACGGCGCGGGCGAAAGCCCCGTCCGCCCCGCAATCGATCGCCACGAAATTGGTCGCCGAGGGCAGGGGGGTGAGGCCGTTAGCCCGCCCGATCTCCCCGATCCGCGCACGCGCGCCGGCCACATCGCCGATTACCTTCGCAAGCCAGCCCTGATCGCCAAGCGCCGCCAGCGCGCCGGCCTGGGAGATGCGGCTCATCCCGAAATGATTGCGCACCCGATCGAAGGCCGCGATCACCGCCTCTGCGCCGATCGCGTA
>Ga0256832_1003900_pt1 | contig 10111 bp, 7 predicted proteins | sample 134614metaG_FD_190534 | JGI IMG/M metagenome (GOLD analysis project Ga0256832, IMG submission 190534) | Hydrothermal vent microbial communities from Lau Basin, Pacific Ocean - 134-614 | ecosystem: Environmental > Aquatic > Marine > Hydrothermal vents | place: Pacific Ocean: Lau Basin | collected...
AATAACAACACCATAATTGAATACGAGCGTAATTTTGATTTAGAAAACGATTTTATTAATCAAATAGCCAATTTACATCCTAATTTTGAAGAACAAAAAGTAGCAAAATATTTTTATCTTTCTTACAAAGATTTTACCAAAGATTTTTGGTTTTACAAATTTTTTGACAAGCTTAACTTGTTAGATGTTGAAATATTTGGATTTAAAAACCTGAAAAACTTTAAATATTCGCCTTATAAAGGTAAAGTGTCAACCGCTATTAATTCCGGAGAAGATTGGTTTGACGTATCTATTGATGTATCGTTTGGTAACAATCAAGTGAGCCTAAAAAATATTAAAAAAGCTATTGTTAATAAAGAAAAGTTTATTCAATTAAAAGACGGTTCTGTTGGTATTTTACCGAAAGAATGGTTACATAAACTCGAAAAATATTTTAGAGCAGGTGAAATAAAAGATGATAAAATTGCCATATCTAAATTAAAATACAGCATCATAGACGAATTATTCGATGAAATTGACGAAACCAAAATTATTGAAGAAATTGCCAATAAAAGAAAGCGATTAGCCCAATTTACAGAAATAACTAAAACCAAAGTTCCGGCACAAATAAAAGCCACATTAAGAGATTACCAAAAAGAAGGGTTCAATTGGTTAATTTTTTTACACGATATGAAATGGGGAGGAATTTTAGCAGACGATATGGGTCTTGGTAAAACCTTACAAATTTTAACCTTTATTCAACATATTAGTAAGAAAAACAAAACCCCAAATTTGGTGGTTGTTCCTACTTCTTTATTGTTTAATTGGAAAGCCGAAGTAGAAAAATTTGCACCAAAACTAAAAATTTACTTTCATTATGGAAGTGATAGAACAAAGGACACAAAAATATTTAATAAAAAGAATATCATTTTTACAACCTATGGTACTCTATTAAGAGATATAGAATTTTTAACTAACTACCAATTTAATTATATAATAATTGATGAATCACAAGCAATTAAAAATCCTACATCACGCAGATATAAAGCCGTAAATTTAATAAAAGCAAAAAATAGAATTGCTCTGACAGGAACACCTATTGAAAACTCTACTTTTGATTTATTTGCACAAATGAATTTTGTAAATCCCGGTTTTTTTGGAAGTATCAATAATTTTAAAATAAATTATTCAAATCCTATTGATAAAGAAGGTAACGAACTTATTGCATCGGAATTACAACGCTTAATTAACCCTTTTATTCTTAGACGAACCAAAGAAAAAGTAGCCAAAGAATTGCCTCCAAAAACAGAAAACGTGTTGTATTGTGATATGGAACCGGAACAACGTAAAATTTATGATGCTTACCTTAATAATTACAGAAATAAATTACTTAAAAATGTAGAAAAAGAAGGTATTGCAAAATCCAAAATGATGGTACTACAAGCATTAACAAGATTAAGACAAATATGTGATTCTCCAAACCTAATAGACGAAATAGAGTATAATGATAAAGCCATAAAAATTCAAGAAATTGTAAACCATATAACAAAAAAAACAGCAAATCATAAAGTGCTTGTGTTTTCGCAATTTGTAGGTATGTTAAGTTTAATAAAAGCAGAATTAGAAAGACTGTCAATTTCTTATGAATATTTAGACGGAAAAAGCAGTTCTAAAAAAAGAGAATTATCGGTAAACAATTTTCAAAATAATAACGAATTAAGAGTGTTTTTAATCAGTTTAAAAGCAGGTGGAACAGGTTTAAACCTTACTGCTGCAGATTATGTTTATATTGTTGATCCTTGGTGGAATCCTGCCGTAGAAAACCAAGCAATTGACCGTTGTTACAGAATTGGACAAGACAAAACAGTTTTTGCCTATAGAATGATATGTAAAAATACCATCGAAGAGAAAATATTAAATTTACAGGCCAAGAAAAAACAACTTGCAGCTGATATTATTCAAACAGAAGAAAACATCATGAAAAATTTAACAGTAAATGATATTAAGGATTTGTTTAATTAAACAAAACGTTTTACCATAAATCCGCAAGTATGTTTGTTGCGAAAAGTCAAAATGCGAAGTGTAACGGAGCCTCAAAGAAATAGGGACATTCTCAATACTGGTGTAGCACAGAAAAAACAATGTAAACATACTTGCGAATTTATGGTTAAGTACGAGTGGAGAGACTTACTTCGCTTCGCTCTGCATAAACTTCTCGTCTCTCCTGTTTTTTACAACAAATATTAAACTAAAAAAACTCCTTAAATTAATAAGAAGTTTTCCGTTTAGTACGAGTGGAGAGACTCGAACTCTCACGCCCTGCGGCACTAGATCCTAAATCTAGCGTGTCTACCAATTCCACCACACTCGCAATAAATAATTGGAGTGCAAATATACATATTAGTTGCAAATTGCAAAGTATTAAAGTAAATTTTTCCTAATTTTGATGAAATTTAAAATTTATCACAAATGAGCAACATTCAAAATTATATAAATAACCATAAAAACCGGTTTTTAGATGAATTAATAGAACTTCTAAAAATTCCTTCTATCAGTGCCGATGCTAACTATAAAGAGGCCATTTTAAAAACTGCCGACCAAGTAAAGGAACAGTTAAAAAAAGCCGGTTGCGATACGGTTGAAATTTGTGAAACACCAGGAAATCCTATCGTTTACGGCGAAAAAATAATAGATAAAAATCTACCGACAGTTTTGGTTTACGGTCATTACGATGTGCAACCTGCGGATCCAATCGATTTATGGGATTCACCTCCTTTTGAACCGGTAATTAAAAAAACGGAAATCCATCCTCAAGGTGCCATTTTTGCTCGTGGTGCTTGTGATGATAAAGGACAGATGTATATGCACGTAAAGGCATTGGAATATATGGTAAAAAATAACGAATTGCCTTGTAATGTAAAATTTATGATTGAAGGTGAAGAAGAAATTGGTTCGCCAAGTTTGGAATGGTTCGTTAAACGAAATCAAGATAAATTAGAAAATGACGTTATTTTAATTTCCGATACCGGTATGATTAGCAACGACCAACCTTCTATCACCACAGGATTACGCGGATTAAGCTATGTAGAAGTGGAAGTTACCGGTCCTAACAGAGATTTACATTCCGGTTTATACGGAGGAGCAGTGGCAAATCCGATAAATATTTTAGCCAAAATGATTGCTTCACTCCACGATGAAAACAACCATATTACCATTCCCGGTTTTTACGATAAAGTAATTGAGTTAACTGATGAAGAAAGAGCAGAAATGGCAAAAGCACCTTTTTCATTAGAAGCGTATAAAAAAGCATTAGATATTGAAGAGGTTTACGGAGAAAAAGGCTATACAACCAACGAAAGAAACTCCATAAGACCAACATTAGATGTTAATGGAATCTGGGGAGGATACACTGGCGAAGGAGCAAAAACCGTAATTCCATCAAAAGCATATGCTAAAATTTCTATGCGATTGGTACCTGACCAAGATCCTGATGAAATCACTAAATTGTTTAAAGACCATTTTGAAAAAATTGCTCCAAAAGCGGTAAAAGTAAAGGTAACACCGCATCATGGTGGACATCCATACGTAACTCCAATTGACAATATTGGTTACAAAGCAGCAAACAAAGCATATACCAAAACTTTTGGCAAACCTGCAATTCCACAACGAAGCGGTGGAAGTATTCCTATTGTTGCTCTTTTTGAAAACGAATTAAAAAGTAAATCCATTTTAATGGGATTTGGTTTAGACAGCGATGCGATTCACTCACCAAACGAACATTTTGGCGTTTTTAATTACTTAAAAGGAATTGAAACCATTCCGTATTTTTATAAATATTATACCGAAATGGCAGAGAAATAATTTGTATTGCTGTTTAGCAAATTTTAAAACACCTTGTCTGATTAATCAAACAAGGTGTTTTATTATCCACTAATATGAGGTCAATATAAAATTTTCAGTTTAGCTGAATTTTTATATTGAACTCTGTGTATTATTACAATTTGATAATTTTCTTAATCAAAACTCCTTTTTCGGTAATCAATTTTACATGATATATACCAGGATTCAATTCCGATAAGGATATTCTAGAACTCGGATTGGATATTTTTAAAACTGTTTGACCTATTTCATTATAGAAACTCATAGACTGTATTTTAAACTGATTTTTATTATCTATAACCAATATTTCTTTTGTTGGATTTGGGTACAAATTAATTGTATCGTCTAAATCAAAACGTGTTACATTTAAAGTAGTTGTATTATCTTTAGAAATCAACTGCACATCTTCATCAACTACAATGGATGTCACCGGAAAACCTATTGGTTGACTAAAATACTGTCCGTCTTGATTTAATTCTAAACGAATAATCTGGCTTTCGCCGTTTGCTCCTTTAACCGTAATAGGTAATGGTGTTTCAAAAAAGGAAACCGAAGGATGTGACTGCGTTTCATACACACTAAAATTTACTTTTTGGTCGGTTGCCGAATAATTCCAATTTACTTGAAAACTCGGATATCCTTCTCCAACATACCAATCGTTAAAAAATTCTTGTAAGTTTTCGCCACTAGCAGCTTCTAAATGTGCCTGTAAATCTTCTGTTTTAGCAAAAGCAAAAGCCAAAGTTGGATCAGCTAAATAATCTTTAACACCTTGAAAAAAAGCAGCATCACCTAGCTTGTATCGCAACATATGCAATACCATGGCTCCTTTTCGGTAACTCAATCTACCGCTAAAAACTCTACCTACACTTAAAGTATCACTTGCAGGTACTCTTACTGAACCATTTGGATTGGAAGTAATATAATTAACACTACTACTCCGCCAATTTTTAAAAGCTATTTGACCATCCATATTTTCGGTAACCAATTCGGTTAAATAAGTTGCAAAACCTTCGTTTAGCCAAATATCTTGCCAGGAACCACAAGTTACTTTATCACCAAACCATTGATGTGCTAATTCATGAGCAATCAAACCTCTGTTAAAACCTCCCATAAAAGTCATGGTAGTATGCTCCATTCCTCCTCCCCAACCAAATTGTGCATGACCATATTTTTCGTCAGAAAAAGGATACGGCTCAAATAGATTGCCATACAAGTCTATAATATTTGGTGTAATGGCAGTTTCTGTTTGTGCTGTAGCTAAGCTTTCGGGATACACATAATTTACCACATTAAAATCACCACTTGCTACATAATCGTTATACACCGTGTAATTTGTCACTGCAAAAGCAACCAAATAAGCAGGTATCGGATGTCTATGCTTCCATCTTGTAATAGTGTTATTTCCTGAAGCAGTTTCGGAAATTAATAAGCCGTTTGATGCTGCTTTTAAAGTGTTAAGATGTGTTACTATTACATCTACCGAATCAATTTTATCGATTAAATCTTGTTTACATGGCCACCAAGCTTTTGCTCCATAAGGTTCTGACAAAGTCCAAACAATTGGATCGTTATTATTACCGTGTGTCGTGACTTCATAAGAGCCAAAACCGGAGCTTATAGGATTACCATTATAACTAATCGACAAGGAATCTAAAACACCTGTATTTTGAGTCGTTGGTAAATTAATTGTTAAATCATCTCCATTTCGCGAAAAAGTTAAACTATTACCTCTTTGCATTACAGAAGAAACATTAATGTTTTGTGCTAAATCAAAATGGATGTTGTTCATCGGCTCTTTGGCTACAAAATAAGAAGTTACGGTTCCTGTTAAAGTAGGATTTGCAGGATCTAATGATGGTGTTAACTCAAGTCTATGATACTTTATATCATAATTAGTAGTATTTGGATTAGCACGATAAAGCATTTTTGCTTGTCCGGAACGCATTTCTAACTGATGTAATTCTTTTAAATAATCGTCTTTGGTTACAATTTGCGCAAAAATGGTAACACTAAATAAAATGCTAAAAAATAGAAGTAATTTTTTCATAAATAGTAACTTTGTAAAAAATTATTAAATCGTTCAAAGATACATTTTTTTAGTCTTTTAATTTATCTTTTAAATAACATTTACTCTAATGAAACAATCTAAATCTAAAAATCCCTACGCATCATTAATTTTTTTAGGTATTTTTTCGGTAATAATGGTTACGGTAATCTATTTATTTACTAATCACAGCAGAAAATTACCCGTTTACAATCCTGTAGATGTTAATCCGAGGTTAGTAGATAAAAGTATTCGAAATGTGACTCGTGGACATAAAATTGCTGATTTTAAACTTATCAATCAAAATGGTGATACCATAACTCAAGATACTTTTAAGAATAAAATTTACGTTGCTAATTTTTTCTTTACTAGTTGCCAAGGTATTTGTCCGGTTATGGCTACCAATATGGAAACAGTTCAAAAAGAATTTAAAGATGATAATGATGTTTTATTTTTATCTATGTCTGTTACTCCTTTAAAAGATAGCGTATCCGTTTTAAAAGCATATGCTAAAGAAAAAGGCGCTATTCCGGGAAAATGGCACTTTACCACAGGTGACAAAAAACATATTTACAATCTGGCAAGAAAATCATATATGGCTGTTCTAGACGAAGGTGATGGTGGAGAACAAGATTTTATCCACACCGAACAATTTATGCTAATCGATAAAAAGCGTCAAATACGAGGGTTTTACGACGGTACAAAACCGGAAGATATTGCTTTACTAAAAGAAGATATTCGCACTTTAGAAAAAGAGTATAAATAATAATTCTTTTGTTTGACTTCAAATTATGTTTGTTTTTATTAAGCATCATCATTTTTAAGAAAAATTATCCTTTTGATGTGATAATTTTGATTAATTTCGTTTAAAATAAGAAATATCCTTTAAAATGTCAATAGAAGTCCAAAATATAAGTAAATTTTACGGAAACCAAAAAACCTTAGACGGAATTGATTTTACCGTAAATTCAGGTGAAATAGTTGGTTTTTTAGGACCAAATGGAGCTGGTAAATCTACTACCATGAAAATCATTACCACTTATTTAAAACAGGATGAAGGCAAAGTATTGGTTAATGGTTTTGACACGATAAATCAAGCGCAAGAAGTAAAGAAATCTGTTGGTTATTTACCGGAACACAATCCGTTATATTTAGATATGTATGTTAAGGAGTACCTAGAATTCTCGGCTCGTTTACATAAAATAAATAAAAAAAGAATTCAAGAGGTTATTCAGTTAGGAGAATTAGAAGCAGAATCGCATAAAAAAATAAAAGAATTATCTAAAGGATACCGTCAACGTGTTGGATTAGCTGTTGCTTTATTGCATGATCCGGAAGTATTAATTTTAGATGAACCAACCACAGGATTAGATCCAAACCAGCTAGTTAGTATTCGGAATTTAATTCAAGAAATCGGTAAAAGTAAAACAGTACTTTTATCCACACATATTATGCAGGAAGTAGAAGCAATTTGTACAAGAGTAATCATTATTAACAAGGGTAAAATTGTTGCAGATGATAGTTTGGAAAATATTACTAAAAATAAAACATTAACCGAAGTATTTACAGAATTAACAAAAGATTAAAAATTTCTTTTAAATTAAAAACTAAAGACCATTCCGCTACACGATACACACTTCTCTAAAATATTCAAATCAATTCCGCAAAAATAAATCCGCAATCATAAATCAAATAATCCCTATCTTTGCAAAAAATGTAACTAAAATGAATTTAGATTTAATACCAAACATAAAACATACTAGAAGTGGTAATTTCTTTTTATTAGCAGGACCTTGCGCTATTGAAGGCGAAGAGATGGCTTTTACCATTGCCGAAAAAATTAAAGAAGTAACCGATAAATTAGAAATACCATTTATTTTTAAAGGAAGTTTTAAAAAAGCAAATCGCTCTCGTTTAGATAGTTTTACCGGTATAGGAGATGAAAAAGCTTTAGAGATATTAAAAAAAGTTGGAGCGCATTTCAAAATTCCCACAGTAACCGATATTCATCAGGTTACTGATGCTGCTCTTGCTGCAAAATATGTGGATGTATTACAAATTCCGGCATTTTTGGTGCGTCAAACCGATTTAGTCGTTGCTGCTGCCAAAACAGGCAAGGTAGTAAACCTTAAAAAAGGACAATTTATGAGTCCGGAAGCCATGCAACATGCTGTAAAAAAAGTAACCGATTCGGGTAATAAACAAGTAGTTATCACCGATAGAGGAACCATGTTTGGATACCAAGATATGATAGTAGACTTTAGAGGAATTCCTATTATGCAACAATATGCACCAACCGTTTTAGATATAACCCATTCTTTACAACAGCCAAATCAAAGTAGCGGTGTTACCGGAGGAAAACCGGAATTAATCGAAACTATCGCTAAAGCAGGAATAGCTGTTGGCGTAGATGGTATCTTTCTTGAAACACATCACAATCCAAGTTGTGCAAAATCCGATGGTGCAAACATGCTAAAATTAGATTATTTAGAAGATTTGTTAACTAAATTGGTTAAAATTAGAAAAACTGTAAATTCTTTTTAATATTTTTTACAGTATTTCGTACTCTACTCAAATCCAATAGTCTAAACAAAAACACACAATTATTAAATTTATAATTGTACAACTTCCCTTTAAAAACGTATTGAATGATTCCTATTTTTTGACGCTCTAAACAATAATATCGTGATAAATATGGTTAAAAATTTGCTGTTTTAATATTTTTTTGTACTTTTACATACTAACAACTATTTATTAATTCCCTAAAATACAGAATACAATGGAAAAAATGTATCGAAATGAAGAGTGGAAACCCTTTTTACTAAATGACTGTGATCATAGTATAGAAAAAATATGGGTTTCAAATTTTGGACGTGTAAAAAGAAGAAAACCACACCAAGAAAATTTTAAATTATCTAGCTTTGTATATGCAAACAGATTTAAAATGTTTTTTTTCTTTAAGACTGCCGGTAAAACAGGATCTTTTTATGTCCACCGAGCAGTAGCAATGCTATTTTTAGAAAAACCCGAAGACAAAGGGTTTGTTATTCATTTAGATCATGACCCTGAAAATAATCATGTCGATAATCTAAAATGGGTAAACCGCAAAGAACTGGTGCAACACCAAATGAGTAATCCTCTAAGAATTGCAGGAATGCGAAACAATAAAAATTACAAATTAAACGAAGAAAAAGTAAAATTAATTAAACGTAAAATTTTTGATCCTAATCGCCGTACCAGAATGAAAATGATTGCAAAACAATTTGGCATTTCAACCATGCAATTATACCGTATCAAAAATGGTGAAAACTGGGGTCATGTAACAGATTACTAACCTTGGAAAACCTGTTTAAAAGTGAAAGATGGGAAGTTTTTGAAATAAGCGATGCTAGTGAAATTGCTTATCAAAAAATTTACATTTCGGATTTTGGAAGAGTTCGAATTCGAAATTACGAAGAAGATACTTTTAAATTTGCTCCAATAACAGAGGAAAAAGGTTACTTAATGTTCTCCTATATTAGTAATAACCATTTTCCTAAAAAATTTGCAGTACATAGGGCTGTAGCTATGGCTTTTTTAAATAAAAGATCCAATAGCTACAACTTTGTTGTACATAAAGATTACAATAAACACAACAACCATTACAGAAATTTAAAATGGGTAAACGTTAATGGTTTAAAAAAATTTCATGAAAAAAGGAATGAGTTTTATTACGAAGGTAAACATCGTGAAATTAGTACAAAATTATCGATTAAACAAGTTAAAGAAATAAAAAGAGCGTTGAAAAAAACAGATGCTTCGTATGGTAATCTGTCTAAATTAGCAAAAGAATACCATGTTTCTACTTCGCAAATTAGTAGAATTAAAATTGGCGAAAATTGGGCGCATGTAACAAACCAATAATCTAATATGGAAACAAAAAAATGCTTGGAATGCCAACAGGTTTTAAGAGGTAGGATAGATAAAAAATTCTGTTCCGATTATTGTAGAAACACTTATAATAACCGGTTAAATAGAGCAAGCAAAAATCTTATTAGAAATACCAATAACAGATTACGTAAAAATTACAATATACTAACGAGATTAAATCCTTCAGGAAAAACTAAAATAACACGTTCAAAACTTATTGGTGAAAACTTTGATTTCAATTTTTTTACTTCCATATATACAACCAGAGCAGGAAAAACGTATTTTTACCTATACGAT
>Ga0256832_1003901_pt1 | contig 10109 bp, 17 predicted proteins | sample 134614metaG_FD_190534 | JGI IMG/M metagenome (GOLD analysis project Ga0256832, IMG submission 190534) | Hydrothermal vent microbial communities from Lau Basin, Pacific Ocean - 134-614 | ecosystem: Environmental > Aquatic > Marine > Hydrothermal vents | place: Pacific Ocean: Lau Basin | collected...
ATCATGGCAAAGCAGCATTACGAACGGAAGAAGCCCCACGTGAACGTGGGGACGATTGGTCACATTGACCATGGCAAGACGACCCTGACCGCGGCGATCACGAAGACGCTGAGCCTGAAGGGCTGGGCGGACTTCACGGCGTTCGACGAGATCGACAAAGCGCCCGAGGAGAAGGCCCGCGGCATCACCATTGCGATTGCGCACGTGGAATACGAGACGGAGAAGCGGCACTACGCGCACGTGGACTGCCCCGGCCACGCGGACTATATCAAGAACATGATCACGGGAGCGGCGCAGATGGACGGCGCCATTCTGGTGGTGGCGGCTCCGGACGGGCCGATGCCGCAGACGCGAGAGCACATTCTGCTGGCGCGGCAGGTGGAAGTGCCGGCCATCGTGGTCTTCCTGAACAAGGTGGACATGATGGACGACGAGGAGCTGTTGGAGCTGGTGGAGCTGGAGCTGCGCGAGCTTCTGGACAGCTACGGCTATCCTGGCGACGAGATTCCCATCGTGCGCGGGAGTGCGTTGGAGGCGCTGATGTGCGAGAGCGACGACCCGGATGCGGAGTGCTACAAGCCCATCTGGGAGCTGATGCGGGTGGTGGATGAGTACATTCCCACGCCTGAGCGCGACGTGGACAAGCCCTTCCTGATGCCCATCGAGGACGTGTTCAGCATCAAGGGACGCGGCACGGTGGTGACGGGCCGCGTGGAGCGCGGGCGCATCTACCCGATGGACGAGGTGGAGATCGTGGGTCTGAAGCCGACGCGGAAGACGGTGGCGACCTCGCTGGAGATGTTCCGCAAGGTGCTGGACTATGCGGAGGCGGGCGAGAACGTGGGCGTGCTGCTGCGCGGCATCAACCGTGATGAGGTTGAGCGCGGTCAGGTGCTGGCGAAGCCCGGCAGCATCACGCCGCACACGAAGTTCATGGCCGAGGTGTACGTGCTGAAGAAGGAGGAGGGCGGCCGTCACACGCCTTTCTTCGAGGGCTACCGGCCCCAGTTCTACATTCGGACGATGGACGTGACCGGCTCGGTGCATCTGCCCGAGGGTGTGGAGATGGTGATGCCTGGCGACAACGTGAACCTGGAAGTGGAGCTGATTGCGCCGGTGGCGCTGGAGGTTGGCTCCCGGTTTGCGATTCGCGAGGGCGGCCGCACCGTGGGCGCTGGCGTCATCACCGAGATCCTCGAGTAAGACCATTCTCATAACCTCCGGGAGGCGGTCAAACGACTGTCTCCCGGAGTGATTCTCTCCCGGAAGGTTAGCGCATGGCTAAGCAACGGATACGCATCAAATTGAAGGCTTACGATCATCGGGTTCTCGACAGCTCGGTGCGCGAGATCGTGGAGGCCGCGGAGCGCACCGGCGCCCAGGTCATCGGGCCTGTGCCTCTGCCCACCAAACGCGAGCGCTTTACTGTGATGCGTTCGACGTTCATCGACAAGGATTCACGCGAGCAGTTCGAGATCCGCACCCACAAGCGTCTGCTGGACGTGATTCCTTCGGGCAGCAAGACCATCGACAACCTCATGCGGCTGTCCCTGCCCGCGGGCGTGGATATCGAAATCGAGCTGTAATGTAAACATGATTAAAGATGGATGATTAAAGATTGGGGGACGACGTGTCGTCCGGACAACCTTTAATCATTGGTCATTAGTCATCAATCATCTTCCATCCTGAATGAAGGAGGTTGGGAAGCGGAATGATGAGGCGTCTTTTGCCGCTGGCATTTCCCTTCCCGCAAAAAGACTTATGAAAGGTCTTATTGGACGCAAACTGGGCATGACCCAGATATTCACAGATGAGGGCGTCATGGTTCCGGTCACTGTGCTGGAAGTCGGCCCTTGCTATGTGACGCAAATCAAAACGCCCGAGAGCGACGGTTATGCGGCCGTGCAGCTCGGGTTTGGCGAAGTGAAAGAGAAGCGCCTCACCGGCGGCGTGCGCGGGCATCTGAAGCGGGCGAATGCGCCCGCGTTGCGCACCCTGCGTGAGTTCCGCGTGCAGCCCGACGAGCTGGCCGAGTTCAAGCTGGGCCAAAAGGTCCTGGTGGACCTCTTCAACGAGGGTGATTTCGTGGACGTGACCGGCACTTCCAAGGGCAAGGGCTTCCAGGGCGGCGTGAAGCGACACAACTTCAACCGCCAGCCCAAGACCCATGGTCAGTCGGACCGCGAGCGCGCTCCTGGCGCTGCGGGCGCAGGCTCCACGCCCGGCCGCGTGTACAAAGGCAAGCGCATGCCCGGCCACATGGGCCACGAGCGTGTGACCGTGCAGAACCTGAAGGTGATGCGCGTGGACCCCGAACGCAATCTCCTGGCTGTGCGCGGCGCTGTGCCCGGTCCCAAGAACGGTTTGGTGACCATTTCGCTCGCACGCAAGAACAAAGTCAAGAAAGCGAGGTAGTGAACGATGCAGGCGCCATTGATGAACATGCAAGGTCAGGAGATCGGCGCGGTCGAGCTTCCTGACGACGTTTTCAATATCGAAGTAAATGAAGCTGTGATGCACCAGGCTCTGGTGCGGCAACTGGCCAACAAGCGGCTGGGCACGCACAAGACCCGAACCCGCGGTCAGGTCAGCGGCGGCGGTCGCAAGCCCTGGCGTCAGAAGGGCACCGGTCGCGCCCGACAGGGCTCCATCCGCGCGCCCCACTGGCGCGGCGGCGGCACCGTGTTCGGGCCTCAGCCCCGATCCTACGCCAAGCGCATGCCTCGCAAGATGCGGCGGCTGGCGCTGCGTTCGGCCCTGACGGTGAAGGCCCAGGCTCAAGAGATCATCGTGCTGGATGAGCTGAGCATGGATGCGCCCCGCACCAAGGCCATGGACGCCATGATGGATGCGTTGGGCGTGGAGCGCAATGCGCTGCTTCTGCTGCCCGAGGCCAACGACAATGTGGAACTTTCCGCCCGCAACCTGCCCTACGTGAAGATCCTGCGTGCGAACTACCTGAACGTGCGCGACCTGCTGGGCTACAAGGTCATCATCATGCCCAAACAGGCCATCGAGGTCATCGCCTCCTTCCTGGGCGAGGAGTCCGAACCTGAAGCCGTGGCGGAGGAGGAATAAACCATGCATCTGTACGAAGTCCTGAAACGCCCCGTCCTCACGGAAAAGTCCCTGCAACTGGCGGACGAGCAGAACCAGTACGTGTTCGAGGTGGATCGCCGGGCCAACAAGGTCCAGGTCAAGCAGGCGGTCGAAGCCCGCTTCGGCGTCACCGTCACCAACGTGCGCATCATCAACATGAAGCCCAAAACCCGCCGTCGCAGCCTGCGCCAGACGGCTGTGCGCAAGACCGCCTGGAAGAAAGCCATCGTCACCCTGGCCCCCGGCGAGTCTATCCAGCTCTACGAAGGCGTGTAAAGTCAAGTGTTCAGTTTTCAGCTTTTTTCGTAACTACTAAGGTCGTCACCCGAAAACCACTAAGAACACGAAGACACAAAGGCACAAAGGGAAATTGATACATTTTTTTCTTCGTGTTCTTAGTGCCTTAGTGCCCTTTGTGGTTTGTTAACCGGGATGCGTTAGCAGTTACCTTTTTTCGTTCTTGCATCCCAACTGAACACTGAATACTGCACACTGCACACTGTTTACTCCCCCCGTGGGCGGCTAAAGAAGCGAGTATCGCCCACATCGTCCCCGACTCGGACGACAGCTTACCACAAGGAGTCATCCAACTATGGGTATCAAAGTCTACAAGCCGACCACGCCCGGTCGGCGGGGGATGAGCGGATACACCTTCGAGGAAATCACCCGCTCGGAACCCCACAAACCTCTGCTGCGCCCCATGAAGAAGAAAGCCGGGCGCAACAATCAGGGCCGCCTCACCGTGCGGCATCGGGGCGGCGGCCACAAACGCCGCTATCGCCTCATCGATTTCAAGCGCGACAAGCACGGCATCCCCGCTCGGGTCGATTCCATCGAATACGATCCCAACCGCAGCGCCCGCATCGCCCTGCTGGTCTACGCCGACGGCGAGAAGCGCTACATCCTGGCACCCTTGGGCCTGCAAGTGGGCGACACCGTCATGTCCGGCCCCGACGCCGAAATTCGCCCGGGCAACGCCCTGCCTCTGGTCAATATGCCCTTGGGCACCCTGGTGCACAACATCGAGCTGCAACCAGGCAAGGGCGGTCAGCTCGTGCGGGCCGCTGGCGCCTACGCCCAGCTCATGGCCAAAGAAGGGCGCTACGCCACCCTGCGCCTGCCCAGCGGCGAGGTGCGCAAGGTGCTGCTGAACTGCATGGCCACGGTTGGGCAGGTCAGCAACCCCGAGCACAAGAACATCAACCTGGGCAAGGCGGGCCGCAAGCGCTGGATGGGCCGTCGGCCCGAGGTGCGCGGCTCGGCCATGGACCCGGCTTCTCACCCCCATGGCGGCGGCGAGGGTCGCTCCCCCATTGGTCTGCCTGGTCCCAAGACGCCCTGGGGCAAGCCCGCCCTGGGCAAACGCACCCGTCGCAACAAACGCACCGATCAGTACATTGTCCGGCGTCGTGGCAAGAAGCGCCGCTAGGAGGAATTAGAATATGTCCCGGTCCCTGAAGAAAGGCCCATATATCAGTCCGAAGCTTCTTCGCAAGATCGAAGAGATGAACCGCAAGGGCGAGAAGCGCGTGATCCGCACCTGGTCCCGTGCCTCGACTATCTTCCCGCAGATGGTGGGACACACCATCGCCGTGCACAACGGACGTCGCCACGTGCCCATCTATATCACCGAGAACATGGTGGGCCACAAACTGGGCGAGTTCGCTCCCACGCGCTTTTATCGCGGTCACATCGTCAAGGAAAAGAAGAGCAAAGCTCGCCGCAAATAGAAAGTTATCAGTAAACAGTCATCAGTTATCAGTTTATCTCCTTTTGCTGGCTGCTGATCACTGATCACTGATTACTGATCGCTGATTACTGAAGAGGTAAACATGTCCTATCTGGTTCAATCCAAACGCAAATACGTTGGCATCTCCGCCCAGAAAGTGCGCCTGGTCATTGATGTGATTCGCGGCATGCCCGCCCTGGAGGCGATGGATGTGCTGGCGCACATGCCCCAGGCTGCGGCCAAGGAAGTGCGCAAGGCACTGGAGTCGGCCATCGCCAACGCGGAGGAAAATGAGAGTATGGCCCCTGAGGACTTGTGGATCGCGGAGATCTACGCGGATGAGGGGCCCTCTACGAAACGTTATCGTCCCGGCGCGCGCGGTCGTGTGAAACCGATCATCCGCCGCTCCTCTCATATCACTGTCAAGCTTGAAGAGCGATAAGTCCAAGGAGGCGAATTTTGGGTCGCAAAGTCCATCCCACCGGGTTTCGACTCGGCATCACCAAGAAACACCTGTCGCGCTGGTACGCTGAAGGCCAAGATTACACCCGCCTGATCGCGGAAGACCGCGCGATTCGCGAAGAAATCTACAACCGCCTGTCTCATGCGGGCGTTTCCAAAATCGAGATCGAACGGGCTCCCAAACTGGTCCATCTCACCATCCATGCCGCCAAGCCCGGCGTCGTCATCGGGCGCAAGGGCGTCACGGTCAGCCAGCTGCGCAAGGACCTGGGCGAACTCACCGGCAAGCGCATCAAGATCGACGTCGAGGAGATCAAGAAGCCCGAGCTGGACGCCAAGCTGGTGGCGGAGAACATCGCCGAACAGCTCAGCCGCCGCGTGGCTCACAAACGGGCCATGCGCCGCGCGGCCGAGCGCACCATGAAGGCCGGCGCCAAGGGCATCATGATCCGCTTGAGCGGGCGTTTGGGCGGCGCGGAGATGGCCCGGGTGGATGACATCCGCATGGGCCGCATCCCCCGCCACACCCTGCGCGCGGATATCGACTACACCGATATGATCGCCCGCACCACTTACGGCGTCATCGGCATCAAGGTGTGGATCTACAAGGGTGAGATTCTGCCCGGCGAGCCCATGACGGTTTAGAAGCGAGGTAAAGCATCATGTTAATGCCCAAACGTATGAAATATCGAAAAGTGCATCGCGGCCGCATGCGCGGCAAGGCCTGGCGCGGCAGCACCATCGCCTTCGGCGAATACGCCCTGCAGGCCACCGAGCCCGCCTGGATCACCAGTCGTCAGATCGAGGCCGCCCGCCGCGCCATCGTGCGTCACATTCGCCGCGGCGGCAAGCTGTGGATTCGCATCTTCCCCGATAAGCCGGTGACCAAGCGCGCGGCCGAGACCCGCATGGGCTCGGGCAAGGGCGCGGTGGATCATTATGTGGCCGTGGTCAAGCCGGGCCGCATCATCTTTGAACTGGCGGGCGTGCCCGAGGAAGCGGCTCGCGAAGCCTTCCGTCTGGCCTCGCACAAGCTGCCCATCGCCACCCAGTTCGTCAGTCGCGGCGAGGAGGGACACTAAAAATGAAAGCATCCGAACTGCGCGATCTCACCGATGGCGAACTCCAGGCGAAACTGGATGAAGCTTACGAAGAACTCATGAACCTGCGTTTCAACCTCTCCATTGGCCAGCAGAAGAACACGAACCGGCTCAAGGACGTGAAGCGCGACATTGCTCGCATCAAGACCATCCTGCGCGAGCGCCAGTTAGCTGTGGAGATGGAGTAACATGGCTCGAGAACGAAAGAAAGTGCTGACCGGCGTTGTCGTCAGCAACAAAATGGACAAGACCGTGGTCGTGCGCGTGGCCCGCACCTTCCGTCATCCCCTTTACGGCAAGGTGGTCAAGGTGCACAAGAAATATCACGCCCACGATGAGAACAATAGCTGCCAGGAAGGGGACGAGGTGCGTATTCTCGAAACCCGTCCTCTGAGCAAGACCAAGCGCTGGGTTGTCATCGAAAACATGACCCAGAAGCAGCGCGAGGCCGAGACCGCCTGAGTCCAATCTATGTCGAGATGACATTTTTCGGGTTTTGGCTGGCGCATAAAGCCTGATCCGTCAAACGTCAAGCGTCATCCGTCGGGCTGTTGACGTTTTACGTTTCACGTTTGACGTCATGGCGGATTCGCCAAATCGTCCTTGGCGGTTCATGCCAGCGACATGCCCGAAAGAGGAGAGAAGATCATGATCCAGCAAGAATCCCGCCTGAAAGTGGCCGATAACACTGGCGCCAAAGAGATCCTTTGTATCCGCGTGCTGGGCGGCTCCAAGCGCAAATACGCTTCTGTGGGCGATATCATTGTCGCCACGGTGAAGCAGGCCGCGCCCGGCGGTTCGGTGAAGAAGGGCGATGTCGTGCGAGCGGTGGTCGTGCGGACGGCCAAGGAAGTGGGCCGCAAGGACGGCAGCTACATCCGCTTCGACGACAACGCCGCCGTGATCATCGACGCCAACAAAAACCCCAAAGGCACCCGCATCTTCGGGCCGGTCGCTCGTGAACTGCGCGAAAAACGCTTCATGAAGATCGTCAGTCTGGCGCCCGAAGTCCTGTAAAGTAGGTGAGGCAAGATGACCAAAAAGCAATCCGTACAGAAAAAACAGCCCAAACTGAAAATCAAAAAGGGCGACCTGGTCGAAGTCATTGCTGGCAACAGCAAAGGCGAGCGCGGCGAGGTGAAGTCCGTCATTCGCAAGAAGGACAAATTCGGCAATTATGACCCCAATCGGGTGTACGTCATCGTCAGCGGCGTGAACATGATCAAGAAGCATCAGCGCCGCACGGGCGACGTGCGCACCCAGGTTGGCATCATCGAGCGTGAAGGCCCCATCCACATCTCCAACGTGATGCTGGTGGCCCCCAACGCCGGTCGCCCCACCCGCGTGCAGATCCGCGATGAAGGCGGCGCGAAAGTGCGTTACAGCGCCAAATTCGATGAGTTTATCGACTAACGGAGAAAGGATATGGTTCCCCGGTTGAAAGAACGCTATCAAAAAGAAGTCGTTCCCGCCATGATGGAGCGCTTCGGCTATAAAAATGTGATGCAGGTGCCCCGCATCGTGCGCGTGTCCGTGAATATCGGTCTGGGCGAGGCGTTGCAGAACCCCAAGGCCATCGAGTACGCCACCAACGACCTGACCGTGATTACCGGTCAGAAGCCCGTGGTGCGCCGGGCCCGCAAGTCCATCGCCACCTTCAAACTGCGCGAAGGCAACCCCATCGGCGTCAGCGTCTCCCTGCGCGGCCGCCGCATGTGGGATTTCCTGGACCGGCTGATGAACATCGCCCTGCCCCGTCAGCGCGACTTCCAGGGCGTCAGCCCCGACGCCTTCGATGGGCATGGCAATTACAGTCTGGGCCTGCAAGAACAGCTCGTGTTCCCCGAGATCGACTACGATAGCATCGATAAGATCCGCGGCATGGGCGTCACCATCGTCACCACGGCCAAGACCGATGAAGAAGGTCGGGAGCTGCTGCGTCTGCTCGGTATGCCGTTCAAAAAGCGGTAGGATGGAGGATTAAGGATCAGGATTGGGGATTGAACCGCCCCAACTCCTCTCCTAATCCTAATCCTAATCCTAATCCTAATCCATCTCCCCAAGGAGTTCAGAAATTCCATGGCTAAGAAATGTATGATTTATCGTGAACAGCGCCGCAAGTACAAGGTGCGCGTGCGCAATCGCTGCAAGATCTGCGGTCGCCCTCGCGGCTACATGCGCCGGTTCGATATGTGCCGCATCTGCTTCCGTCACGAAGCCCTGCGTGGCAACCTTCCCGGCGTTGTGAAGTCGAGCTGGTAAACGCGCAGCGACTGCACGCCGGTCTGCAGAGACAGCTTGCGTGCCAGGCTGGCGCGAGAAGCCGATTTCGTAATGCGTAATGCGTGATGCGTAACGACCTCACGGATTACGAATTACGCATTACGTCCGTTGTAATCTCACTTAACGTCGGCTTTACGAGCTTTAGCAAACGACGACAACGTCATTATCGAAACAGGAGTACATCCCCTATGATGACCGATCCCATTGCGGACATGCTCACCCGCATCCGCAACGCGGGCATGGCTGGACACAAATCCGTCTCCATGCCCAGCTCGAAAATGAAACAGGAGATCGCCCGGATTTTGAAAGAAGAGGGCTTCATTCGCGGGTACGACCTGCGCGATACGAATAAGCCCCAGCCCACCCTGCGCATCCATCTCAAATATGACGAGAACGGCAAGCCCGTGATCGCCGGTCTGGAGCGCGTCAGCAAGCCTGGGCGCCGCATCTACGCGGGCCGGAAGGACATTCCCTGGGTCCGCAGCGGCCTGGGCATCGCCATCGTTTCCACCTCCAAGGGCATGATGACCGGTCGTCAGGCCCGGCGCGAGGGCGTGGGCGGCGAGGTGATCTGCTACGTCTGGTAAAACCCAGCAGATGACAGGGATGCGGTGGTTCCCGCCGAGATGCACTGTCACTGCGATATCGTTTGGAGGAAATCCATGTCCCGTATCGGCAAAAAACCGATTGACATCCCCGAAAAAGTCAGTATCGAAATCGGTAAGAACAACAAAGTGACGGTCAAGGGGCCCAAGGGCGAGTTGACTCGCACCTTCCACCCCGATATGACCATCGAGATCAAGGATGGCCAGATCGTGGTCTCCCGCCCCACCGACCAACGCCATCACCGGGCGCTGCACGGGCTCACCCGGTCGCTGCTGGCCAATATGGTCATCGGCGTCAGCCAGGGCTTCCAGAAGGATTTGGAGATGGTGGGCACAGGTTATCGCGCCATCCTCCGTGGAAATGCGCTGGACCTGAGTCTGGGCTTCTCTCACCCCGTCCTCATCGAACCGCCCGAGGGCATCACCTTCGAGGTGGCCAAGAGCGGTCGCGCTTTCAGCGTGAAAGGCATCGACAAGGAACTGGTGGGCGAAGTCGCCGCCAAGATCCGGGCGCTGCGTCCTCCCGAACCCTACAAGGGCAAGGGCATTCGTTACCGCGGCGAATACGTACGCATGAAAGCCGGTAAGGCTGGCAAGAAGTAAAAGGAGACCTGAACATGAAAACCCATCCTCGTCGCATCGCCCGCATTCGTCGCCATCAGCGCGTGCGCCGTCGCATTTCCGGCACGGCGGAGCGGCCCCGCATGGCCGTGTATCGCAGCCTCAAGCACATCTACGTGCAATTCATCGATGACGAGGCCGAGCCCAGCGGACGCACGCTGGCCGCAGCCTCCTCCCTGGAGCCGGATCTGGCCGACGAATTGCAGGGCA
>Ga0256832_1003902_pt1 | contig 10109 bp, 8 predicted proteins | sample 134614metaG_FD_190534 | JGI IMG/M metagenome (GOLD analysis project Ga0256832, IMG submission 190534) | Hydrothermal vent microbial communities from Lau Basin, Pacific Ocean - 134-614 | ecosystem: Environmental > Aquatic > Marine > Hydrothermal vents | place: Pacific Ocean: Lau Basin | collected...
CTTCAGCCCCTGCTCCAGGGTCTCGGCGAAGCGTTCTTCTTCACGGCGCAAGGCCGCCACCACGCGATCCGCCGACGCGGCCAGCTCCGGATAGGCGGTGCCCATCACTTCCACCAGTGGATGCACAAGCCGGTGGAAGAACGGTTCACGCAGGCCCAGGCCGTGCCCGTGGCGCAAGGCGCGACGAATGATGCGACGCAAGACATAGCCCCGGCCCTCGTTGGACGGCAGCACGCCGTCGGTGATCAGAAAACTGCTGGAGCGGATGTGATCCGCGATCACCTTCAGCGAGGGGCTGCGCGGATCGGCACCGGGGGCCAGCGCCCGGATCGCCGCGATCAGGTGACGAAAGATGTCGATCTCGTAATTGTCGTGCACGCCCTGCATCACGGCGGCCAGGCGTTCCAGTCCCATCCCCGTGTCGATGGAGGGCCTGGCGATGGGGTGCAGGTTGCCTTCCTTGTCCCGGTCGTATTGCGTGAAAACCAGATTCCAGATCTCCACATAGCGGTCCCCGTCGGCGTCCGGAGAGCCCGGGGGGCCTCCGGGGATCTCGGGACCGTGATCGTAGAAGATCTCCGAGCTCGGGCCACAGGGGCCTGTATCGCCCATGGTCCAGAAGTTGTCCTCTCCCGCGATCCGGGTGAAGCGTTCCGGCGCCACCCCGATCTCCTTGAGCCAGATGTCTGCCGCCTCGTCGTCGTCGATGTATACCGTGACCCAGAGCCGCTCGGGCGGAATGCCCAATACGCCGGTGAGGAACTCCCAGGCGTAGTGGATCGCCTCACGCTTGAAATAGTCACCGAAACTGAAGTTGCCCAGCATTTCGAAGAAAGTGTGATGCCGGGCCGTGTAGCCCACGTTCTCCAGGTCGTTGTGCTTGCCTCCCGCCCGCATACAGCGCTGGCAGCTCGCCGCCCGCGTGTAGGGGCGCTTCTCCAGCCCCAGGAACACGTTTTTGAACGGCACCATGCCGGCATTGGTGAACAACAGCGTCGGGTCGTTCTCGGGCACGAGGGAGCTCGAGGGTACGATCTCATGCCCCCTCTCCCGGAAGAATTCCAGAAAGCCCGTGCGCAGCTCCGATGTGCTCTTCATGCTGTCTCGATCCCAGGTCATGGGAAGCGGTCGCGCCCACTCACCCCTACATCACGGCATCCCGCACCACGTCTGCGGGAAACCCCCGCCGCTCCAGAAACCGCATACGGCGCGCACGTTCTCGAAAATCCGCCGGCGGCTGCGCACCGAAACGGCGCAAGACCTGCCGCCGCGCCCGATCGACCCATTCACTCGCATAGTCACGCAATGCAGCGTCGATCAGGGCCGGCTCCACACCGCGCTCGCGCAGCTCGAAGGCGATACGGCGCGGACCGTAGCCGCGTTCCACCCGAGCCCGCGCATAGGCGTCCGCGAAACGGCGGTCACTCAACAGGTCTTCCGCCACCAGCGCGTCCAGTAGGATGCCGATGGCCGCATCCTCGAATCCACTACGCCGCAGCTTCTCCTGCAGCTCCAGACGGCTGTGCTCACGCCGGGCCAGAAGCCGCAGGGCCTGGCCGCGGATGTCAGGCCTCGGCCGGTGCCGGTTCGGCACCCTCCACCCCGCGCTTGGGCAGGACTCGCTCGCGGATCGCGCGCTCCAGCGACTCGGCAAGCTCGGGATGTGCTTTCAGATACTCCCGGGCATTCTCCTTGCCCTGGCCGATACGCGTGCCGTCGAGGCTATACCAGGCACCGGACTTCTGCACCAAGCCTTCCTGCACACCCAGATCGAGCAACTCCCCATAGCGCGAGATCCCCTCTCCATACAGGATCTCGAACTCCGCCTGCTTGAACGGGGGGGCGAGCTTGTTCTTGACCACCTTCACACGAGTCTGGTTGCCCAGGACTTCCTCGCCCTTCTTGATGGCACCGGTACGCCGGATGTCCAACCGCACCGAGGCATAGAACTTCAGTGCATTGCCGCCGGTGGTGGTCTCCGGATTGCCGTACATCACACCGATCTTCATCCGGATCTGGTTGATGAAGACCACCATGGTGTTGGAACGCTTGATGTTGCCCGTCAGCTTGCGCAGCGCCTGAGACATGAGACGGGCCTGCAGCCCCACATGGGAGTCACCCATGTCGCCCTCGATCTCGGCCTTGGGCGTGAGCGCGGCGACCGAGTCCACCACCACCACGTCCACAGCCCCCGAGCGCACCAGCATGTCGGCGATCTCCAAGGCCTGCTCGCCGGTGTCCGGCTGCGAAACCAAGAGGTCGTCCACGTTCACGCCCAGCTTCCGCGCGTAGACCGGATCCAGCGCATGCTCCGCATCGATAAACGCGGCCGTCCCGCCCTGCCGCTGGCATTCGGCGATCACGTGCAGGGTCAGCGTCGTCTTGCCCGAGGACTCCGGTCCATAGATTTCCACCACCCGCCCACGGGGAAGCCCGCCCACCCCCAGGGCCAAGTCCAGGGCCAGGGATCCGGTCGAGATCACGTCCACGTCCCGTGCGGCGCTGCTGTCTCCGAGCCGCATCACCGCCCCCTTGCCGAACTGCCGCTCGATCTGTCCGAGGGCGGCCGCCAGGGCCTTGCGCCGGTCGTCTTGCACTAGGGATCACCTCCGCTGATCAAAGGCCGAACGGCGTATCCGCCACGCCGCCACCAGGATTCCACAAACAACGTGCCCGCAGGGCGGGGCACCGCGCTGCGGATCCGTCGGGATTTTACTGCAATGGTCCAGCGCACGCATGGCCTGGGCGCGGAACCGGCCTCTATGCCGCAAGGCCGGAAAAGGATTTCAATACGCGGTACCGTGCGCCTTGCGGTGCCGTGACCGACTCCACCAGCACGAACCGATCCACCGGCCACTCGATCGGTGCCACCTCCACCGGCCCTGGCGTGGCCAACTCCCCGTTGCGAAACAAGGTCACATGGGGCCAGAACGGGCGTGGATCGGGCCGGTATCCGCAGGGCTCCAGCGCCTTGGAGAGCAGGGCGACGAGACGGGCGAGCGGCTCCGGAACACGGCTGGCGCCGAGCCACACCACACGGGAGCCGCGGAACTGCCCCACTTTGTCCAGCACCAGGGTGAAGGGCTCCAGTCGCACCGTCGCGGCCGCAGTCTCCAGGCAGCAGGTAGTCTCCTCATCCACAGGCCCGATGAAGGCCAGCGTGAGGTGGAGATTCTCCATGGGGACCGGCCTGCCGCGCCGGCGCGGCAGGCGTCTGCCTACACGCGCCATCCGCGCACGGACGACCGCCGGTGGCCACAGGGCAAAGAAGAGTCGCCTTCGCTGAGGTCCCTTTTCCGAGGCCTGTCCCGGGCCCGACCGGGATTCCGCATTCGTCATGGGCACAGCCGGCGGGTGCCACATCCTGGCGCTCCCCGCAAGCCCCGAGGATCAAGACCGTTCGTTGGACTTCTCACGTATTGATGACCATCAACGTTCCACTTGGCCCAAATCAAGGACAATAACATCAATCGGCCCATGATCCTCGGATACCCTCTGCCCATGCATCACCGGACCATGACTGCAAGCCTGTCCATTGCTGCGCGCCATGCGCTCCTTGCCATCCTGGCGCTGTCCGCACTGGCGGCGCTCGCCCTGGCCACGGCCGCAGAGGCCCCGGCGGACGGGACAGAGGCCGGCTCGGCATCCGGCTGCCTCCGCTGCCATAAAGGGATCGAGCCCATCGCACCGGAGAAGAGCCCCATGATGGTCCAGGTCCACATGCTTGGACGCCTGCGGGGCGACCCGGCGGGCTGCGTGGTCTGCCACGGGGGCAATCCACAGGCCCGCACCGCGGATCAGGCCCACCGAGGTGCACCGAAGGTTTCCAAGCACTGCCAATGCCCCACCCCAGAGGCGTTCTACCCCGACCCGGGCGCCCTGGACGTGGCTGAACACACCTGCGGACAATGTCATCGGGGCTACGTGGCGCGGTTGCAGCGTTCCCTCATGGCCACGGAGGCTGGCAAGATCAACGCCACGATCAAGACACCCGCCCCCCCACCGGGCGCGTTGTGGGGCAACCGCAGCGTGGAGGACAGCGATGGCCCAGAGCCCGCAGTGGGCACATCGGCCTACAAGCGCTATATGCAAGCCCTCATGGAGACGCATCCCGCTGCCTTCGCCACCCGACTCACCGCATTGCCGCACCCCCAGAACCCCACCTCCACCGCCCATGGAACAGCGGAACCGTTGGCCCGATATTGGCGGGCCTGCGACGGCTGTCACTTGCATACCGAGGGAAGGGGCGCCAGCGGTGAGTTTCGCGGACGAGGGTGTTCGGCCTGCCACATGCCCTATGCCGCGGATGCCCGCTATGCCGGAGCCGATCCCACCATCGACCGGCGCGAGCTCGGGCATGCACTTACGCATACCCTGCAAGGCACGCGCAAGACCCAGGTCCACTATGCCAAGTCCAGCCATACCGGTATTTCCATGCGAACTTGCAATACCTGTCACGGTCGCGAAGCCGCCTATCTGAAGACCGGGCTGCGTCCCTCGCAAACGGTACGCCGTCTCGATGACCGGCATCATGCGCAGGCCCTCCGCGGCCAAGGGCTGCTGCTGTGCCAGGACTGCCATACCAGTAACGAAGTCCACGGCGACGGCAACATCGCCGTCACACTGGGCGCTCAGGCCGAGGTGCGATGTGCCGACTGCCATGGCACCGAAAAAGCCTACCCCTGGGAGCTCCCTCTGGGCTTCGGGGATCCCTTTCAGCCCGGGGCGGACGTGAAGATGAAAGGGCCCCGCGGCCTCGCGCAACACCTGCAGAAGGTGACCTCGTGGTGGGCCACCCGCTATCCCAAGGCCGACGGCTATCTGATGAGCAGTCGCGGCAACCCCCTGGGCAACGTGGTCAAGGAAGGGCGTCGCGTGGTTCTGCACTCGGCCACCGGCAAAGACTTCGAGGTTCCCCTGTTCAAGAAGACGAAGGATGCGCCCTGAACGGGGGCTGGCCCTCCCCCTGCGACAGCGAAACCTTTAGTCCAGGCGCATCACTCCTTCCAGAGCGGTCAGCACCGATTGGCGGCGCACCGCTTCGCGATCGCCGGTGAAGTGTTCCTGCGCGGTATACAGCGCACCATCCCGTCGGCCCCATGCGAACCACACGAGGCCCACGGGCTTGTCCGGGGTGCCCCCCGTGGGTCCGGCAATACCGCTCACTGCCAGGGCCGCCGTGGCCGGGCTGTGGTGCAGTGCACCGGCCACCATCTCGCGCACCGTCTGCTCGCTCACCGCCCCCCAGCGCTCCAACGTGGCTGGGCGCACACCCAGCAGCTCCTGCTTGGCCCGGTTGGTGTAGGTCACGAATCCCCGCTCGAACCAGGAGGAGCTGCCGGGTACGTCCGTGAGCGCCTTGGCCACCCAACCGCCGGTGCACGACTCCGCAGTGGCCAGTGTCCAGCGCCGGGCCCGCAGCCAGTGCCCGCAGCGCTCCGAGAGCCCATACAGATCACGATCCATACGCGATACTATACCGGCCCCGGCCCGACCGTGAGGCCGGCGACCCGCCCGGCATCTCCTGTGACCAATGGATCTGAACGAGCACACGCCCATGATGCGCCAGTACCTGCGCATCAAGGCCGAGCATCCCGACATCCTCGTCTTCTACCGGATGGGCGACTTCTACGAACTGTTCTACGAAGACGCCCGCCGCGCAGCGACGCTGCTTGACCTCACCCTGACCACCCGCGGCCAGTCCGCGGGCGAGCCGATTCCCATGGCCGGTATCCCCGTCCACGCCGTGGATACCTATCTGGCGCGGCTGATTCGTCGAGGCGAATCGGTGGCCATTGCCGAGCAGATCGGTGATCCCGCTGCCAGCAAGGGACCCGTGGAGCGCAAAGTGGTGCGCGTGGTCACCCCAGGCACCCTGGTGGAGGAGGGCCTGCTCGAGGAACGGCGCGAGAACCTGCTCATGGCGGTGCTGCCGGTTCCAGACCGTGGTGCCGGGATCGCCGTCCTGGAGCTCAGCACGGGGAGTTTCCGCGTTCAGCAGGTGGAGGACGAGGAGGCCGTGGCCGCTGAGATCGAGCGCCTCCATCCGGCCGAGATCCTCCTTCCCGAGGGCGAACACCTGACAGTCGACCGCCCCGGGGTGCGTCATCTGGCGCCCTGGCATTTCGATCCGGACTCGGCGGCCGCGTTCCTCAAACAGGAGCTCGGCGTGTCCGAACTCGACGGGTTCGGCTGTGGGCGCCTCCCCCTGGCCGTGGGTGCGGCCGGGGCGCTGCTGCAATACGTGAAGGATACCCAGCGCACCAGCCTGCCGCACATCACCCGCATCCAGACCGAGCAGCGCAGCGAGTGGATCGTCCTCGACGCCGCCAGCCGGCGCAACCTGGAGTTGGAGTGCTCCCTCAGCGGCGATCCCGCACACAGCCTCCTCCATGTGCTGGACAGCACGGTCACGGCCATGGGGGGACGCCGACTCCGCCAATGGCTGCGGAGCCCCTTGCGCGATCATGAGGCGCTGCGGGCCCGCCACGCCGCGGTACAGACCCTGCTCGATTCAGGCCTGCACGAGGCCCTTCGCGAATGCCTGCGCGGCTCCGCCGACATCGAACGGATCGTCTCCCGCATCGCCCTGGGCAACGCCAAACCCCGCGACCTGTGCGGCCTGCGTACGACGCTGCGCCGGCTGCCAGAGCTGCAGGCGGTGCTGGAGCCGGTCACAGACCCGATGCTGCGCGATCTCGCCGCAGGCATCGCCACCCACCCCGACCTCCTGGCCCTGCTGGAGGCCGCGGTGGTCGAGGAACCTCCGCAACTGGTGCGTGACGGCGGCGTCATCGCCCCCGGTTTCGATGCCGAACTGGACGAGCTGCGGGGACTGAGCGAGCACGCCGATCGTTTCCTGCTGGATCTCGAGGCCCGGGAGCGGGAACGAACGGGCATTCCCACGTTGCGGGTCGCGTACAACCGCGTGCATGGGTACTACATTGAGATCTCCAAGGCCCAGGCCGTGCACGCGCCGGCCGAGTACGTGCGGCGCCAGACCCTCAAGAACGCTGAACGCTTCATCACACCCGAACTCAAGGCCTTCGAAGATCGGGTGCTGAGCGCCCGTGAGCGGGCGCTGGCCCGGGAGCGCCATCTGTACGAGGCGCTGCTCGCCCGCATCGCCGGGCAGTTGCAACCCCTGCAGACCACCGCGGGCGCCCTGGCCGAGCTCGACGTCCTGTGCAGCTTCGCCGAAAGGGCGGCGCAATTCGGCTACACCCGGCCGGTGCTGCAGGACGAGCCGGGCATGCGCATCATGGGTGGGCGACACCCGGTGGTGGAGCGGCTCCTGCCGGAACCGTTCGTTCCCAACGACCTGCATCTCGACGAAGGGCGGCGCATGCTGATCATCACCGGCCCCAACATGGGGGGCAAATCCACGTACATGCGACAGGCCGCCCTCATCGTGCTCATGGCCCACATGGGCAGCTTCGTACCCGCCGAGCGAGCGGTCATCGGCCCGGTGGACCGCGTCTTCACGCGCATCGGCGCCTCGGACGACCTCGCCTCCGGCCGCTCCACCTTCATGGTGGAAATGACCGAGGCGGCCAACATCCTCAACAACGCCACCGAGCAAAGCCTGGTCCTCATGGACGAGATCGGGCGCGGCACCAGCACCTTCGACGGACTCGCCCTGGCCTGGGCCTGTGCAGCGCACCTGGCCCGACACAACCGGGCCTTCACACTGTTCGCCACACATTATTTCGAGCTCACCCGGCTCGCCGAGGGGACACCAGGCGTGGCCAACGTTCACATCGACGCCGTCGAGCATGGAGACCGGCTCGTCTTCCTCCATGCCGTGCGCGACGGACCCGCCAATCAGAGCTTCGGCATCCAGGTCGCGCGCCTGGCGGGCGTCCCCGAACCGGTGATTCAGGAGGCGCGCGAGAAACTCCGCCAGCTAGAGTTGCAGAGCCTGGCCTCCCAGGAGCGTGGCGACGAGCATCAGGTTCAGCTCGGCCTGCCTCTGGAACCCACTCCGGGTGAGGAAGCCGTCCAGCTCCTGGCCGCCATCGACCCGGACGAGATCAGCCCACGTCAGGCCTTGGACCTCCTGTACCGCCTGAAGGCCGTGCTGAACTGACATCACCACGACCGGAAAGCGCAGCCGAAAGGCCGGTGCGCCGCGGCGCTCTCCAGAATGGGGTCAGTGACCGAACTCGCCCAGGGGCCGCTTGAAGGTGAAGTTCCAGGCCTGGCCCACCAGTTGATCGCCGGCCTCATGGGCATTGCCGCCCAGGGCCGAGAAGGGATAGGTCACGAGCCAGGTGGCAGCCCCCAGGACGACGGCCCCAAGCCCGAGCGGGCGCACCACCACGCCGTCGACCAGCATCGTCACCGGGTCCGGGCTGCGGCCCCGGTCGTAGCCCTGACCCGCATTGGCGACACCCGTGTCGGCGCAGACGATCACCAGTGCTGCCAGCACCCACACCTTGCATCTCTTCCTGATCACGGCCGCCCCCTGTTTGGCTGAAATGATCTCTGCTACGTTATGGGCCACCCATGGCCCTGTCAATGCCGGTCAGGGGCCGAACACGACCGCCGGCACCGCCGGTGTGACCGTTGGATTCACCATCCATTGGGACGCTATCGCCATGACTTTCGTCGTTACCGAAGACTGCATCCAGTGTAAATACACCGACTGCGTAGAGGTCTGCCCTGTGGACTGCTTCCACGAGGGGCCGAACTTCCTGGTCATCGATCCGGAAGAATGCATCGATTGCACGCTGTGTGAACCAGAGTGCCCCATCGAGGCCATCTATGCGGAAGAGGACCTGCCGCCCGATCAACAGCAGTTTCTGGAGATCAATGCGGAACTGGCCAAAGTCTGGCCGGTCATCACCAGCAAGAAGGACCCCCTGCCCGACGCGGACGAGTGGGCCGGCAAGCCCGGGAAGCTGAAGTATCTGCAGCGCTGAGAGTCGGTGTCCCGGCCTCGGCTTGCCCACGGCTGGACCCGGTGATTCGGACCGTTGGTCCGGCGCGGCGGGGTCCCTCACCAGCGCCATGTTAGCCTTGCGCCAGCGCTACTCGGCAGGACTCGAATCCCGAGGGCTCGACGGAGGCATCGCGGAAACGGGTCCGCTTGGATGGCGCGGTTTCCTATACACGGACGAGGCCCCACACGGGGTGCATCCGGCAGTTCCCCGACTCACGGGAGTCGAACGCGCAGCCGCCAGTCGACGTCATGCCCATCACCGCAATAGACCCCGACCCCCGGAATTGTCTCCTCGGGCCCCTGCTGGAGCAGGTGGAGCACATCGTCCTGGGGAAGCAACACCAGGTGGAGCTCGCCTTGGCCTGCCTGCTGGCCCGTGGACACCTGCTCATCGAGGACGTACCCGGGGTGGGCAAGACCACGCTGGCCCATGCCCTGGCCCGGGTGCTGGGGCTGCAATTCCAGCGCATCCAGTTCACCAGTGACCTGCTCCCCGCCGATGTGCTCGGGGTCTCCATCTACGAGCGCGAGACCGGCGCGTTCAGCTTCCATCCGGGCCCCATCTTTGCCCAGCTCGTCCTGGCCGACGAAATCAACCGGGCCACCCCCAAGACCCAGAGCGCACTCCTGGAGGCGATGGAAGAGGGACAGATCACCCTGGAAGGTGTGACCCGCCCCCTGCCGCGCCCCTTTTTCGTCGTCGCCACGCAGAACCCCGCCCACCAGATCGGTACCTTTCCCCTGCCCGAATCGCAGCTGGACCGCTTCCTCATGCGCATCTCCCTGGGCTACCCGGAGCCCCGGGCCGAACGGGCCCTCCTGCTCGGTGCCGACCGCCGTGAGCTGCTTGTGGGACTGGAACCGGTCCTGGAGCCCCCAGCACTGGAAGTCTTGCAGGACCGGGTGCCGGAGACGCACGTCTCCGAAGCGGTCCTGGACTACGTGCAGGCCCTGGTGGCGCGCACACGCCAGTCGGGCCTGTTCGAACACGGTCTGTCACCACGCGCCGCACTGGGGCTGCTGCGAGCGGCCCAGGCCTGGGCACACCTCAAGGGCCGCCAGTATGTACTTCCCGACGACGTGCAGGCCGTGTTCGAGCCCGTGGCCGCACACCGACTGCAGGCGCGCGGCGGTGCCGGGCGACCGGCGGGACCCGAGGCCATAC
>Ga0256832_1003903_pt1 | contig 10107 bp, 8 predicted proteins | sample 134614metaG_FD_190534 | JGI IMG/M metagenome (GOLD analysis project Ga0256832, IMG submission 190534) | Hydrothermal vent microbial communities from Lau Basin, Pacific Ocean - 134-614 | ecosystem: Environmental > Aquatic > Marine > Hydrothermal vents | place: Pacific Ocean: Lau Basin | collected...
TGCTTCAAAAATAAAATATATAACCAAGTTTTGTTCTTTTTGCCGATAACTGCATTGACCATCCTTGCCATAGCTTCGGCTATGCCTACGGATGGCCGGCTTTGTTCTCAACAAAAATAACTACAACGTTATTCTACATTTTATACTTGAAGCACCGCCTTGTTTTTGTGCTTGCGAGGAGGCTTGGAGCGAAGGCGATAAGACCCCGCAGCAAGCGATACAAAAACCGGCTTGCCCGAGCCGAATTCAAGCGGACAGCCCGGTGACCACCGCATGAACACGCCACAGCATGAGCGAAGACGAAAGGATGTGGCATGTGTGAATGCGTGCGGGCAGGCGCCCTTTTCCAATAAAATCAAAAGAATTTAATTTTCTTCTGCTATGATGCGAATCTTAGTTTTTCAAGAAAAAATTGTATATTTAATTTAAAATTGACCTCAAAAGAGAGCCAAATCTATGATGAAAGAAATGTCATTGCATGATGCTTTGAAAAAATATTTCGGGTTTGACAGTTTTCGCGGATTGCAAGAAGATGTGATCAAAAGTATTATGGAAGGCCATAACACCTTGGCTATCATGCCTACAGGAGGTGGAAAATCTTTGACCTATCAATTGCCGGCAATGTTGAAGGAGGGCATGGCTATTGTGGTTTCTCCGCTTATTGCATTGATGAAAAATCAGGTGGATTCGGTGCGCGGCATATCCGAAGAACATGGGGTAGCGCATGTATTGAATTCCATGTTGACCAAGCAAGAACTGAAAGAAGTGATTGAAGATATCCGTAGCGGAAAGACCAAATTGCTTTATATGGCTCCGGAATCGCTCAACAAACAGGAATATATTGACTTGCTCAAAGAAGCCAATGTCTCCTTTATGGCGGTGGATGAAGCGCATTGTATTTCGGAATGGGGACATGATTTCAGGCCCGAATACCGGAATTTGAGAAATATTATCAACAGAATCAATCCGGATTTGCCGGTGATTGCCCTGACGGCAACGGCCACACCCAAAACACAGGATGATATTTTGAAAAATCTTGAAATTCAAGATGCTAATGTTTTTAAGGATTCATTCAACCGGCCTAATCTTTTTTATGAAGTGGTTCCCAAAACCAAAGATGTGGACAAGGAAATCATCAAGTTTATCAAACAACGGCCGGGGCAATCGGGAATCATTTATGCCCTCAGCAGGAAAAAAGTGGAAGAGTTGGCCCAATTTTTACAAATCAATGACATTAAAGCCGTGCCTTATCATGCCGGATTAAATGCCAAAACCCGGGCCTTGCATCAAGATATGTTTTTGCAGGAAGATGCGGATGTGGTGGTGGCCACCATAGCGTTCGGTATGGGCATTGACAAACCCGATGTGCGCTATGTGATTCATTATGATATCCCGAAAAGTTTGGAAAGTTATTATCAGGAAACCGGACGCGCGGGAAGAGATGGAGAATATGCTCATTGCTTGGCTTTTTATTCCTACAAGGATATTGAGAAATTGGAAAAATTCCTTTTTTCGGAAAAATCCAGTGTAGAGCGTGAAATAGGTTTGGCTCTATTGAATGAAGTGGTGGCTTATGCCGAAACTTCCATTTCCAGACGTCAGTTTCTTTTGGATTACTTTGGAGAAGAATTTGACCCGGCCAAAGATCCCGGCGGTGATATGGATGATAATGTGAGAAATCCCAAACCCAAAATTGAGGCTAAGGATGACGCGGTGAAAGTATTGTCACTCATCAAAGAAGTGAAAGGCGATTATAAAATCAACGATGTAATCAATATTTTAACCGGCGTGATGACGGCCCGGGTGACCACGCATAAAGGAAGTTTGGAGAAATTTTTGGGTATTGGAAAAGACAAGGACAAAGATTATTGGCATGCGGTGATACGTCATCTGTTGATTCATAAAATGTTGTTGAAACAGATTGAAAATTTCGGGGTGTTGGAAATCACGGAAAAAGGATTGCAATTTTTGGAACAACCCGTTTCGTTTCAAATCACCGAAAATCACAAGTATTCCCAAGCGGGTGTTGGCACTCAGGTGATGAAACATTCCCACGGTGCGGATGAAACTTTGTTGAAATTGCTCAAAGAATTGCGAAAAGATATAGCTAAAAAGAAAGGGGTTCCCACTTATGTCATCTTCCAAGAAGGTTCTTTGGAGGATATGGCCATCAAATATCCCACATCCGTAGAAGAATTAACAAAGATTTACGGTGTAGGCGAAGGAAAAGCCAGAAAATACGGAACTCCTTTTGTGGAGTTGATCAAAAAATATGTGGAAGAAAACGATATTGTCCGTCCGGATGATATTGTCATCAAATCCGCACCCAAACGTTCGGCTTTAAAAGCCTTTATTATTCAAAGTACGGATAGAAAAATTCCGTTGGAAGACATCATGCGTGCCAAATCGCTGGAATTGGACGAATTGATCAAAGAAATGGAACAACTGGTGTATATGGGCACCAAGTTGAACATTGACTATATTATCGATGAAATTTTTGACGAGGATCAACAAGAAGAATTATTTGATTATTTCATGGAAGCCGAAAGAGATAAAATCAGCGATGCATTGGAAGAATTCGGTGATGAGTATGACGAAGAAGAATTGAGATTATACAGAATCAAGTTTATTTCCGATATGGCCAATTAAAAAAACCGCCCGTAAAGGCGGTTTTCTTTTTTAAGAAGGGTGGGTAATCGGACTTGAACCGACGACCTCCTGAGCCACAGTCAGGCGCTCTAACCAACTGAGCTATACCCACCGTATTAGCGATGCAAATATAAAAAAAAGTCTTGAAAAAAATAGTTTTGACCGTTGAAGATTAGTCGGGAGGATAATAGTCGCAATTGATCCATTCGTCATCTAATTCAACACCAAGCTTTTTGTAGAATTCAATGGCCGGTTTGTTCCATGACAAAACTTGCCACCTGACGCGTTTGGCATTCATCTCTCGTGCTTTATTCAATACGGCATCCAGTAGTGCTTTTCCTATTCCGTTTCCTCTGTATTTTTCTTTCACATATAAATCATCCAAATATAATGACTTTCCCACCCAAGTGTAGTAAACGGGATAAAACAATGCAAAGCCAACAATTTCTCCATCAGATTTTTCGGCTACCAAAATTTCAAAAAAATCTTTTTCTTCCTGCATTTGTTCAACCGTATTGGTGACTTTTTCCGGAGCTTTTTCAAAAAGAGCCAATTCTTTAATCAGACCTAATACGGCCTCAAAATCTTTCCCGGTTGCTTGACGAATTTTGAAATTCATTTTTTATTGGCAATATAAAAAATAAAGCGGGTAAAAAAGATATGGTGATCCCTTTTTACCATTTTGTAACATATTGAATATCAACCGACAAGAATGTATTTAATTTTTTAACAAAAAAGTTTTCAACAATTTGTGGTAATATTTGGTAAAAAAAGGTAAAAAATTGTAGTTTTGGTAATTGGAAAGGCATGTCATGCGCAGATGAAAATTTTAATCGGCACATATAATTCAAAAATGGATGGTCACGGCCGGGTGATGTTGCCCAAAGGCTTGCGTGATCAGTTGAAGGATATTGAAGACAAAGGTTTTGTTTTGAGGCGTGCCACCTTTTTTGACAATTTGGAATTACATCCACGTGATGAGTGGGAAAAATGGATGGAGAAATTGCTCAAAATCAATAAAACTTCACGCGAGAAGGTGAAACTCATATCGCTCATCAATGCCGGTGCACGGTTGGTTCAATTGGATAGTCACGGCCGGTTGCATTTACCCAAAGACTTAGTGAAAGCTTTGGATATCAAAAAAGAGGTGGTTATTGCATCGGAAGGAAACATTTTACAGATATGGAGCAAAGAGGCTTATGAACGTTTCTGGGAAGAAAACAGGGACGAGTTTCCTGATTTAATGGAGAAATTACTGGATGAAAGCCAAGAAAATGATGACTGAGAAAAAAACAACATATCATAAGCCCGTATTGCTGAAGGAGGCGGTGGATGCATTAAACATACATCCTGACGGCGTGTATGTTGATGTGACTTTTGGTGGCGGCGGTCATTCACGTGCCATTTTGGGAAAATTGGGCGAAAAAGGCCGGTTAATTGCTTTTGACCGGGATGAGGATGCACAAAAAAATGCAATAGAGGACCCCCGTTTTACACTCATCCGGTCGGACTACAGGTTTTTGAAAAATTTTTTGCGTTTGCATGGCATCAAGAAGATTGACGGTTTATTGGCGGATTTAGGCATTTCATCCCATCAGATTGATGAGCCTTCCAGAGGTTTCAGTACGCGCCATGATGCGCCCTTGGATATGCGGATGGACACCGGACAACGCAAAACGGCCATAGAAGTGATCAATAAATACTCCGAAGAAGAATTAAAAAATATTTTAGAAACCTACGGAGAAGTGAAAAATGCAAAAAATATGGCTCGTGCCATAGTTAAGGCCCGAGAAGAGAAACCCATAGAGACCACCGGTCAGTTGGTGGAAATTGTGAGTAAACACATTCCCCAAAAATTAAAAAACAAAGTTTTGGCTAAAATATTTCAAGCCATACGTATTGAAGTGAATGAAGAGTTGGAATCACTCAAACAAATGTTGAAGCAGGCTCAAGAAGTCATTAAACCCGGTGGCAGATTGGCCGTGATCACCTATCATTCGCTGGAAGACAGGCTGGTGAAACGCTTTATTCAATCCGGAAATTTTGAAGGTGTGGTGGAAAAAGATTTTTATGGAAATGTGCATGTTCCGTTTAAGAAAACGGGTAAATTTATTGTTCCTTCCAAGGAAGAAATAGAAGAAAATCCGCGTGCCAGGAGTGCCAAGTTACGAGTTGCCGAAAAAATCCAAGAAAATTAGGTTATGGCATTCAATGATATTATAAGCGGAAATTTTTTTTGGAGACAAAACCGGTTGCAATTGTTTTATTTAATCGTGCTCGTATTATTTATCATGTTGAGTATTTGGCTGAGTCATATTTCAGACGAAAGAGCCCGGTATACCAATAAGTTAATCAGAGAAAACAGAAAGCTTAAATCCGAATATGTGAGTTTGAAAAGTAAGTTGATGAAAAAACAACTCCGGTCGGAAGTTTATAAAAAAGTTAAAGATAGAGGTTTTATTATTCCCAAACGAAGACCTTATAAAATTGTAACGGAAGAATGAAAAAAGGGAATATAACAACAAGAACGACTGTTATGCTCATGCTCATCATAGTGGGCGCCCTTTTAATTTTATTGCAACTTTTTAGAATCCAATATATTGACGGAACCTATTACAGGAGTTTGGCTGAAAAATATAGCATCAAGGAATTTAAAGTGCCGGCAAACAGAGGAAACATATATTCGGCAGATGATAAATTATTGGCGGTGACCGTTCCATTATACAAGGTGGCCTTTGACCCGCAGGTTGCCAAAGAATATGTTTTCAATCAAAACCTGCCCGCCTTGGCTAAAGGTTTATCTTCGATTCTGGGAGAAAGTGAAAATTATTGGAGAACCAGGTTGAAGAAAGCCCGAAAAAAAGGAAGCAGATATGTATTAATTGCCAAAAACATAGACTTTTCCCAATTTGAAAAACTCAAAAAATTACCTCTCTTTAATTTAGGACGCTATAAAGGTGGTTTTATTTTTGAATCCCAACCGGCAAGAATTTACCCGTTTGGGAATATGTTGCGAAGAACTATTGGAGTGGCAAGGTCGGATATAAAATTCGGATTGGAAGGCGCCTATCATAAAATTTTAGAAGGTAAAGACGGTAAAAGATTAAAACAAAAAATCAACTCCCGAACATGGAAGCCCATAAATAATTTCAATGAAACAGAACCGGTTGAAGGAAAGGATTTGGAAACCACCATCCGTATGGATTTTCAAGACATTGCTCACCAAGCTTTATCGGAACAACTCACCAAATTCAATGCAGATCACGGCACAGTGATTATTATGGAAGTGAAAACCGGTGCCATCAAAGCGATGGTAAACTTAGGAAGGAACGAAAACGGAAATTATGTTGAAAAATATAATTATGCCGTAGGCGAAAAATATGAACCGGGCTCACTCATGAAAACTTTTACCTATCTCACTTTTTTTGAAGATGAAAAAATTGATACTTCGGACATTGTTCATTTTCAACCTGCAGGATTTCAATATTATGACAGGATCATCAAAGATTCTCATGAGCATGAAAAACCGGGAATGCGTGTATCCGAGGCATTAGCTTTGAGTTCCAATATTGTTACTGTGAAACTTACCGACAGTTTTTACAGAAGTCATCCCAAGCGTTTTATTGACAAATGGATAGACATGGGAATAAACAAAAAAACGGGCTTTGAAATTAAAGGAGAACCCGAACCTCTACTACCCTATCCTTCCAAAGATATCAAAAAATGGAAACCTATTCAGCTGGGAATGATTTCTTTCGGTTATGAAGTGATGCTGACACCATTACAAATACTAACCCTGTACAATGCCATCGCCAATAACGGAACCAAAATGAAACCTTATTTGGTTCAGAAAATCAAACATAATAATAAGACCATCAAGAAAATACCCCCGGAAGTATTGGAAAAACATATGGCTTCAAAGGAGAATATTAAAAAAATTCAAAAGCTATTGAGAAAAGTAGTGAAAGAAGGTACGGCCCGAAACATCAATTCACCTTATGTGAAAATTGCAGGTAAAACAGGGACTTCGCAAACCGAATATTGGACTTCCAATAAACAATACATTGCTTCCTTTGCCGGATATTTCCCCGCTGACAAGCCCGAATATTCCATGATAGTGGTCATCCATAAACCCGATAAATCCATGGGATACTACGGAAACGTTGTGGCGGGAAAAGTCTTTCAAAAAATAGCCGAAGAAATAAACGGAATTGTTCCGCGTGAATTCATAGTGAAAAACGAAAAATGAAAAATTGGACCAAACATATCGAAAGCCGATTAAAACCCCTCAAAGTAACGGGAGAAGAAGTCATTAAAATCAATAAAGTCACCAAAGACTCCAGAAAAATTGAGGAAGGTGATGTATTTGTGGCCATCAAAGGTCCCGTTTCCGACGGTCATGAGTTTATTGTGCAAGCCATTGAAAAAGGTGCTTCTGTAATTGTTGCGGAAAAAGAAACGGATATTCCGGGGCATGTCAAGCAAATTGTGGTAGAAGATTCAACAAAAGCACTCGGAATATTAGCATCATGGTATTTTGACGAACCTCAAAAAAATTTAAAAATTACAGGCGTAACCGGAACCAACGGAAAAACCACCGTGGCCACATTGCTATACAAAGTTTTTGAAGAAAGTGGTTATAAAGCCGGTTTGATTTCAACAGTAGAGATTAAGATTTCAGATAAATCTTTTCCGGCAACCAATACCACTCCCGGCATTTTAGAGTTAATGGAAATCCTTTCACAAATGCGGGATAAAGATGTGGAATATGTTTTTATGGAAGTGAGTTCACATGGCATTGAACAAAAAAGAATAGAAGGTATAAAATTTTCCGGCGGGATTTTTACCAATCTTACCCGGGAACATTTAGATTATCACGGTGATTTTATCACCTACAGGGATGTCAAAAAGCAATTTTTCGACCAATTACCCACTGAAGCTTTTGCGCTCACAAACGCCGATGACAAAAACGGCTTATTCATGATTCAAAATACCAAGGCAAAAAAATACACCTATGCCTTAAAAAATCCTGCCGATTTCAAAGCCGAAATTCTGGAAATGAGTTTTGAAGGGATGCTCATGCGCATCAACGGAAAAGAATTTTGGACACCCATGACAGGGAAATTCAATGCTTATAACTTGTTGGCAGTCTACGGAGCGTCGGTACTGTTAGGGCTTGATGAAGAAAATGTTTTGGTTCAATTAAGCAAACTCAAAGGCGCGCGTGGCCGGTTTGAACGAATTATTTCCGAAGATAAAAAAGTGGCAATTATTGACTATGCCCACACCCCTGATGCGTTGGAAAATGTGTTGAAAACCATCCAAGAAATAAAAAAACCGGGCCAACAAATCATCACGGTAGTTGGTGCAGGAGGCGACCGTGACAAAGGAAAACGTCCGCTTATGGCCAAAGTGGCTACATCATTAAGTGATTGGACTATCATCACATCGGATAATCCGCGAACAGAAGATCCCAAGCAAATCATAGCGGATATAATGGCGGGTGTAGATCCGATTGATATGTATAAAACTTTGATTATTGAGGATAGAGCACAAGCCATCAAAGCCGCAGAAAAGTATGCCCGTCCGGGGGATATTATTTTGATTGCGGGAAAAGGACATGAAACATATCAAATTATAGGAGAAAAGAAAATGCATTTTGACGACAAAGAAGAAATCATGAAATATTTAAAAATATAAAGTTCATGCTGTATCATTTATTTGAATATTTAGAACAGGCATACAATTTTCCCGGGGCAGGTTTATTCAGATATTTATCATTCCGGTCTGCCATGTCATTTCTTTTGGCCTTTTTTATCGGAATTTTTTACGGAAAAAAAATAATTTATTTACTCAAAAAACAACAAATAGGCGAAACGGTCCGGGATTTGGGGTTGCAAGGTCAAAAAGAAAAAGAAGGCACACCCACAATGGGTGGAATAATCATTATCATTGCCACGTTGATTCCTGTTCTGCTTTTTACGGATTTGACCAATATCTACATCCAACTTCTCATCATCACCATTTTATGGATGGGTGCCATCGGATTTATAGATGACTACATCAAAGTGATAAAAAAAGATAAAGGAGGGCTTAGAGGAAAATTCAAAGTATTGGGACAATTGGTACTGGGAATTTTTATGGGTATCGTCATTTTCTATCATCCCGACATTACCATTCGAACCGAAAACAGACATATTCCCGCAAGCGAAAGAACCTTGAAAAACACATTCGGTCCGCCCAAGAAATCTTTGGAAACCACACTTCCCATATTAACCAATAATACTTTCAATTATTCGTGGCTATTACCTAAAAAATTGAGGTCATATGAATGGTTATTGCTTCTTTTAACCATTGGAATAGTCACTTTTATTGTTACAGGAGTTTCCAATGCCACAAACCTAACGGACGGAATAGACGGATTGGCGGCGGGCACGTCGGCAGTGGTGGTTTCGGCGTTAGCACTTTTGGCTTGGATTTCGGGCAACATCATTTTCACGGACTATTTGAATATTATGTTCATCCCGGGTGTTGGTGAAATATCGGTATTTCTGAGTGCCTTCACGGGAGCCATTCTGGCCTTTTTATGGTATAATGCTTTTCCGGCTTATGTGTTTATGGGTGATACGGGTAGTTTAACCATAGGAGCCGTGATAGCTTTGATAGCCATTTTTATTCGTAAAGAGTTGTTGTTGCCGCTTTTGGCGGGAATCTTTGTTGCCGAAACCTTGTCGGTTATCATCCAAACCAGGTATTTCAAATATACCAAACGCAAGTATGGTCAAGGCAAAAGGGTTTTTAAAATGGCACCTTTACATCATCATTTTCAAAAATTGGGATTACATGAGAATAAAATTGTAGTGAGATTTTGGATTGTATCCATTTTATTGGCTGTGGCTTCCATAGCATTATTAAAAGTTAGATAAAATGAAAATTATGCAATATAAATTGAAGGATAACGGATTAAAATTAGTGGACAAACTGGCCGGAAGACAAGATATCCCGGACAATATGTCAAAAATATTTCATTGTGAAAAACCATGGGACTTACCCGGCAGGTTAAAACTTTTTTCCAAAAAAGGGAAAATCAATTGGTACAATGATACGGCTGCCGACAATATGAATGCCGTTTTTTATAGTATGCAACATTTGGACAACAGGATTATTTGGGTTTTATGCAATGATGATGAAAATATCAATCTAAACGGCATGAACGATCTGTTGATGGAAAAAGTGAGGGCTATTGTGGTGATGGGACAAGCCGCATATAAATTGGAAAAAATTTTTGGAAATAGAATTACAGTGGTAGAAGTAAATTCTATAAAAGATGCACATCAGGTGGTTAAAAAAATCGCCCGGGAAGGGGATGCGGTTTTGTTTTCGCCCGGAACCAAAAATTTATCCGGAGGAACAGAGATAAAAACTTTAGAAGAACAATGGAGAAAACTAATCATAAAC
>Ga0256832_1003904_pt1 | contig 10107 bp, 8 predicted proteins | sample 134614metaG_FD_190534 | JGI IMG/M metagenome (GOLD analysis project Ga0256832, IMG submission 190534) | Hydrothermal vent microbial communities from Lau Basin, Pacific Ocean - 134-614 | ecosystem: Environmental > Aquatic > Marine > Hydrothermal vents | place: Pacific Ocean: Lau Basin | collected...
GACTTGTCCGGCTTGTCAAAACTATTTAAAACTGGATCAGATTATATAGAATGAGTGTATAAGGGGATAAGTGCATGATTATCAAAACCATTGAAAAAGATCCAGGTAAAAAAATATTAGCTATTTTAAAAAAAAGTCTTACCTTTGTGTGCCTCAAAAAAATATGTCTTATGACTAAAGCCGATTTAGTAAAAAATATTGCAGATAAAACGGGACTTGAGAAAAAAGAAGTTCAAAAAGTTATTGAATTGTTTATGGATGAAATCATCCACGCGCTAAGTAAAGGCGAAGCGGTTTATTTGAGAGGGTTTGGTACTTTCAACAATAAGTTTCGGGCCCAAAAAATTGCCCGGAATATCAAAAAAAACACCTCGTTGGTAGTGCCTGCACATTATATCCCGTCATTTAAACCTTCCAAGTCTTTTGTAGATAAAATCAAAAACAATATAAAACCCTGAGATTATGCCTAGTGGTAAAAAAAGAAAAAGAAAAAAGATTGCAACGCACAAAAGAAAGAAACGCAGTCGCTTGAACAGACACAAGAAAAAGAAAAAGTAGGCTCCTACTTTTTCTTTTCCTTTTTTATGGAATTTGCTCTTTGATATATCGCTTGCTGAATCAGTTATTAACTCAAAAAAATAAAACGATGGGTATAGATTTAATTATTCGATCTAGTCCATCCGCTATTGATTTTGCATTGCTGAAAGACGGTTTACTTGTAGAATTGCATCGGGAGGAAACAGGCATCAAATTCAATGTAGGAGATATTTTTCTGGCTAAGGTTTCCAAAATTATGCCGGGACTAAACGCCGCTTTTATTCACTTAAAAAGCAAAAAAGACGGTTTCCTACACTATCATGATTTGGGTCCCAATGTTCGTTCTTTGCTAAAATATATCAAACTCTTGCGGAGTAATAAAAAGATTCATCCTTTATTAAAAAATTTCAAGTTTGAACCTAAAATCCACAAGGACGGTTCGATCAATCAAGTATTGCGTCAAGGAGAATTGATTTTGGTTCAAATCGTAAAGGAGCCCATTTCCACCAAAGGTCCCAGGTTAACATCGGAGATTTCATTGGCCGGAAGATACTTGGTTCTTGTTCCTTTCAATGAGGGCGTTTTTGTTTCTTCCAAAATTGAGAGTGAAACTGAACGTTCGAGGTTAAAAAGACTCGCTGAAAGCATCAGGCCTAAAAATTTCGGATTGATTGTTCGCACGGCTGCCGAAGGGAAAAAGGTAGCGGAACTTGATAAGGATTTGAATACACTTATTTCTTCTTGGGAAGAAACCTCAAAAAATATTGTAACCGCAAGACCACCTCAAAAAGTTTACAGGGAAATAGGCAAAGCGGGATTACTTTTGCGGGATCTATTAGATGAAAATTTTGAATCTATTGTGGTGGACGATAAGAATCTTTACAATGAAATTCTACAGCTAGTAAGAGAAATTTATCCGGAAAAAGAAAAAATCGTTAAGTTTTACAACCAAAAAATACCGATTTTTGAGAAATACGGCATTGAAAAACAAATCAAAACCTCTTTCGGAAGAAGTGTATCTCTGGACAAGGGGGCCTATATCATTATAGAGCATACCGAAGCCATGCACGTAATAGATGTCAATAGCGGATTATCACCGGGAAAAAGCGGTGACCAGGAAAACACAGCGCTACAAGTCAATTTAAAGGCGGCAAAAGAAATAGCCCGTCAATTGAGATTGAGAGATATGGGAGGTATTATTATTGTGGATTTTATTGATCTGCATTCGCAAGAAAATAGAAAGAAACTCTATGAATATCTCAAAGAACAGATGAAAGATGACAGGGCTAAACACAAAATCCTTCCTCCTACCAAATTCGGTTTAATACAAATCACACGACAACGTGTCCGACCGGAAAGAAATATTGATACTTCCGAGAAAAATCCAAGTTTGGTATTCAAAGATCAAGTGGATGCACCCATAACATTGATTTCCAAAATAGAAGACGATTTGGAAAAAATTGTTGATAAAACCAAAGGGAAATTAATCTTGGCCGTTCATCCCTTTATTGCCGCTTATCTCAGAAAAGGATTTCTTTCATGGAGATGGAAAAAAATATTCCAATATAAGCGTATGTTGGATATTCAACCGAGATATGGCTATAAGTATTTGGAATATCGTTTTTTTGATAAAGACGGAAACGAAATTGACTTGATCAAATAAAAACAAGTAAATAATAAACCCCGCCGGCTTTGCCGGCGGGGTTTATTATTTTGCATAAAAGCACCAGTGATTATAAGTTGGCAAAAATCTGAAGCCGCTCCCAACGGGCATCAATTTCGGTTTGAGCCATTTCCAAAAGTTCCTTGGCGTTTTCGGGATTTTGTTTGATAAGCCTTGTAAACCGTGCTTCTTTGTTCATGAATTCCGAAACAGGAATTTCAGGTGCTTTGGAATCCAATGAGAACCGTTTTCCGGCCGGTTTAGCCGGGTTATATCTGAATAAAGGCCAATATCCCGATTTCACGGCCAATTCCTGATGGGTGGCACCGTCTCCCATATCATATCCGTGTTCAATACAATGGGAAAATGCAATGATTAACGAAGGTCCGTCATATTCCGCGGCTTCACGAATGGCTCTCAAAGCTTGTTGCTCTTTGGCTCCCATAGCAATTTGTGCTACATAAACATTGCCGTAGGCAATAGCTTGAAGTGCCAGATCTTTTTTGGGTGTACGTTTTCCGGAAATGGCAAATTTGGCTGCCGCTCCCAGTGGAGTAGCCTTGGATGCTTGACCGCCCGTATTGGAATATACCTCCGTATCCAACACCAACACATTGATATCCTCACCCGATGCCAATGCATGATCCAAACCACCGTATCCTATATCATATGCCCAACCGTCTCCGCCTATAATCCAAACATATTTTTTTCTCAAGTAATCCGCCAATATCATCATTCGTTTGGCTTCGGGTGTATTTATACCTTTCAATGCCGCTCTTACCAATTTGATATTTTTGATTTGTTCTTCTTTTTGTGCTTCGTCGGATTCGGGGTTATTTACAATAGCATTGACCAACTCCGATCCGATTACATCTTCCAATTTAAACAATAAATCAAAGGCTTCTTTCCTTTTGGCATTCATAGCCAATCGCATTCCCAATCCATATTCGGCATTATCTTCAAACAACGAATTGGCCCAAGCCGGTCCCATGCCGTTTTCATTTACCGTATAAGGTGTTGTAGGCAGGTTTCCGCCGTAGATGGAGGAACATCCCGTTGCATTGGCAATTAAACTGCTGTCACCATATAATTGCGTAACCATTTTGATATAAGGAGTTTCCCCACATCCCGGACAAGCGCCCGAATATTCAAATAAGGGTTCCAAAAATTGGACGTTCTTGATGGTTGTGGTTTTGAGTTTCTTTCTGTCATACCAAGGTAATTCGGCAAAGAAATCCCAATAAGGTTCTTCTTGCGGTTGAACCTCCAGTCGAGGGTGCATGTTGATAGACTTGAAGTTAGGGATTTCCTTACTTTCAGCAGGACATACGGCCACACAAAGTGTACAGCCCGTACAGTGTACCGGATCCACTTGCAGCACATATGTATCCACGCCTTCATAGCGGCCTTTGATAGGAACTTGCCTGAACCCTTCGGGGGCATTTTTCAAATCATCTTGTGAAACGATTTTGGCCCGGATGGCCGCATGCGGACAAATATCCACACATTTATTACATTGGGTACACAACTGCGGATCATCCCAAACGGGAATAAAATCGGCAATATTCTGACGTTCATATTTGGCTGTTCCCAAAGGGAAAGTTCCATCGGGTTCAAAGGCACTTACGGGCAAGCTATCTCCTTCTCCGGCATATATTTTTCCAAGTACGTTTTTCACATAATCGGGAGCGGAAGGATCCATCACCGGCTCAAAGTCGCGTCGGGAAGTTACTTCTTGCGGATAGTCCACTTTTTGGAGATATTTCAACGCCGTATCTACCGCATTGAAGTTCATCTGAACAATAAAATCTCCCTTGTGGGAATAGGATTTTACAATAGCATCTTTGATGCGCTGAATGGCTTCTTCTTGTGGCAAAATACCCGAAATGGCAAAGAATGCCGTTTGCAAAACCGTATTGATACGACGACCCAATTTTGCCTCATAAGCCACTTTGGATGCGTCGATCACATAGAATTCCAATTTTTTTCTTAGAATGGTTTCTTGAACTTTTTGGGGGAGTTGATCCCAAATATGATCCTTATCAAACGGAGAGTTCAACAATAATATTCCGCCTTCTTTTACTTTCTCTGCCAAATTAAATTTTTGAATGAAGTCAAATTGATGTACGGCCACAAATTCGGCTTCATCTATCAAGTAGGTGGAATAGATGGGATCCGGACCGAAACGCAAATGCGAAATAGTACGCGCACCGGCTTTTTTTGAATCGTAAACAAAGTATCCTTGTACATAATTGTCGGTTGTTTCACCTATTATTTTAATGGAATTTTTATTGGCACTCACCGTTCCGTCCGAACCCAATCCGTAGAACAGGAAAGATTTGGTATTGGATTTGATTTTGAAATCGGGATCCACATCTAAATTCGTATGCGTAACATCATCAATAATGCCTACGGTGAAGTGATTTTTGGGTTGCTCTTTTTTCAGTTCGTCATAAATACCTTTCACCATGGAAGGATTGAACTCTTTGGATGACAAACCGTATCTTCCTCCTACAATCTTAGGCATCGTACGTCCCGACTCCACAAAAGCATTAACCACGTCCATGTATAAAGGTTCGCCTATGGCACCGGATTCTTTGGTGCGGTCCAAAACAGCAATTTTTTTCACCGTTTCGGGGATGGCATCAATAAAATCTTTGACAGAGAACGGCCTGTATAACCGCACGGCCAGAACACCGGTTTTTTCACCGGCTTTGTTGAGTTGTTCAACGGTCTCACGTACGGCACCCAAACCCGAGCCCATAATGATAATCAATCTCTCTGCATCGGGAGCACCAAAATATTGATAAAGTTCATATTTTCTTCCCGTCAGTTTATAAAATTTATCAAATACTTGTTTTACGATTTCGGGAACTTTTTGATAATAAGGATTAGCACGCTCACGGTTTTGGAAGAACACATCCGGATTTTGGGATGAACCTCTCAACTTGGGAGCGTCCGGATCCAAGGCTCTCTCCTTGAATGCAAGAATATCCTCTTCCGGCAGCATTTCTTTCATGATTTCGGGCGTGAGGCCGTCAATTTTTTGGATTTCATGCGAGGTTCTGAAACCGTCAAAAATGTTCATAAAAGGCACACGGGATTGCAAAGACGCCGCTTGAGCCAACAAAGCGAAGTCCTGTGCTTCTTGCACCGAACTGCCAAACATCATTCCCCAACCGGTTTGTCTTGCTGCCATCACATCCGAATGATCACCGAAAATGGACAGCGCATGTGTTGCCACGGTCCGGGCGGCAATGTGAAATACGGTAGGCAAAAGCTCTCCCGCTATTTTATACATATTCGGAATCATCAACAACAAACCTTGCGAAGCCGTGAAGGTTGTTGTCAACGCTCCTCCTTGAAGAGATCCATGAACGGTGCCCGCGGCACCTCCTTCACTTTGCATTTCAATAATACGCGGAACTTGACCCCATATATTTTTTACTCCCTTGGCACTCAATGCATCAGCATGTTCTCCCATTGGAGAAGAAGGCGTAATGGGATAAATGGCACAAACCTCATTGATGGCATGCGCCACTCTCGCTACCGCCTCATTTCCGTCTACAATGATTTTAGGAAAGTTCTTTTCTTTATTCATGATTTTTGATTTTTCTACATTCAAACAAATGTATTTATTTTCATTCAAAAAAAAATGCTTTTTGTCAGCAAATATTCTTCCGGCAGTTACATTTCACCGGAAAAAACCGGTAAAAATTTTAAGCCTGTTGAGTAGTTTCCCTGAAAATTTCTTCCAAACGGGTTTGGTAGGTGTTGATATGTAAGATTTTCAATCCGTTTTGAACAGCAAAATCAAAGAGAACAGGACGGATATCACTCTTATGTTTAAAAATAAGCTTCCATGAATTTTCACCTATATTATCGGCCGAAATAAATCCGGGAAGGTGAGCAAACCATTGCGGTTCCAAATTCACATCAAAACCTATTTCCACCACCTGATTATCCGATGAAATTTCTTCCATATTCTTATCCAATAATATTTCTCCTTGATGAAGAATCAAAACACGGTCGGCCATGTGTTCCACTTCTTGCATGATATGTGTGGAAAGAATAATACACTTATTTTGCCCCAAGCGCTTGATCATACTTCTGATTTCCACCAATTGATTGGGGTCCAATCCGGTGGTAGGCTCATCCAAAATCAAAACCGGCGGATCATGAATGATAGCCGCCGCCAAACCCACACGTTGCCGATATCCTTTAGAGAGTTGGCCTATTTTTTTGTGGGATTCTGGCATCAAACCCGTCATACTCATTACTTCCTCCAATCTTCCGGGTTTTATATTCCGGTAAAATCCTGCAACAAAAGACAAATATTCCCGCACATACATATCCAAATAAAGCGGATTATGTTCAGGTAAATAGCCCAACTGTTTTCGCACTTCCATAGGTTCGTCAAAAATAGAATGCCCGTTCACAAAGACTTCACCTTCATCAGGTGACACATAGGTGGTGATAATTTTCATCAGTGTGGACTTGCCTGCTCCGTTCGGTCCCAAAAGTCCTACAATTTTTCCTGCTTCCAAATCAAATGAAATGTTTTTTAAAACCTGTTGATGTCCATACCGCTTGGAAACCAACCGGACACTAAGACTCTTCTTCTTCTCCATCATAAAAATCATGAATTAAATCCAGTGCTTCATCCGCTTTTTCGTCGGGAACCCACACAGGTAACCGCGCAAAATATAGATTGGGAAAAATGGAGTCCACCGGCTCGCCCAAAATACGCACAGGAATATCATTGTTTTCCAAAAAAGCCTTTAATAAATAGGCTTCTTCTTTGGATTCTGCTTCCCAAACTTTTTCCCAACCTTTGAGTTCCATAGTGATAATTGCTTATTCAAATTTAATGATTTTATTTCAAACCGGTTTATAGTGTAACGGAGATTTCAGGATTATATTTGACCATAAATTTTCGCTATATTTTATTTGTTTTTTAGGAGAATTTTGGGCGCCTTTTGGCGTGCTCCGTTTAAATCTTTTTCGGCTCAAGCTGTTTTTGTATGGTGTGCTGCGGGGTCTCCCGGCATTCGCCGGCGAGCCTCCTCCCACACACAAAAACTTGCTTTCGCCTTCGCAAGGATACCACTTCGCCCGCCGGCACAGAGATTCCTCGTCGCTTCGCTCCGCCGGAATGACATGGTGCTACTGATTTTATTGTAGGAGAGTGTGTCATTTCGTGGGAGCGAGCCGCAGGCAAGCGACGAGAAATCTCTTACAAAATCATAAAAAGGAGATAAACATTCAATATTCATTTTAAGGACGATTTATCGTGCGAAAATAAGCGCCAGGGATGGGAACGATATGAGGCGAAGGGGAAGACGAGTGTTTTTGTGCTTGCAAGGAGGCTTGGAGCGGAGGCGACAAGACCCCGCAGCAAGCGATACAAAAACCGGCTTGCCCGAGCAGAATTCAAGCGGACAGCCCGATGCCAGCCGGGTGAAAGCGCCGGCGGACGAGCTTTTGGTGAAGGCCACCGGCATGCTTGAACCCGTGCGGGCAGGCGCCCTGAAAATTCCTACATCCAAGCGGGAAGAGTGCTTATGGAGATATCAAAAACATATTGCAAGTAGAAATAGGAAACAAGGGTCAACACAAGAATTCCTATGAGGTTCATCCAAAAGCCCGTTTTGGCCATGTCGGATATTTTCAACTTGTTGGTACCAAACACAATGGCATTGGGCGGTGTGGCCACGGGAAGCATAAAAGCAAAAGAGGCGGCTATGGTGGCGGGAATCATCAAAAACAAAGGATTGATATGAATGGCGGCGGATAAGGAAGCCAATATGGGAAGAAATGTTTGAGCGGAGGCCGTGTTGGAGGTTAATTCGGTTAAAAAGGTTAATGTGGTCACCACCACCAAGAGTACAATAACTGGATGAAGCGTTTGAAGGGCGTTTAGTTTCATTCCAATAAAATGGGATAATCCTGATGTTTTAAAGCCTGCAGCCAAAGCAAATCCACCACCAAACAACAAGATGATGTTCCATGGAATACGTTCGGCTGATTTCCAGTCCATCAAAAATTTTGAACGGGATGAATTTTTGGCGGGTATAATAAAGAGCAAAATGGATACAAGAATGGCAATATTTCCGTCTTTAATCCACCGGGGATGGGAAAAGATTTCAACCCAGCCCGGCATTTTGAATGAACCGATATGAAGGGGTTGTTTGAACAACCATAATAAAGCAAGGAGTACAAAAAGCGAAAACACCCATTTTTCTTCATATTTCATGGGGCCCAAAGAAGTGTATTCTCTCCGGATGATTATCTCACTGTCCGAAAGGATTAGTTTCTTTTTCTTGAAATAAGTTGCGTATAGATAAAAATAAGCAATCAAAAGTAAGAGCATGGACAAAGGAAAAGCAAAATAAACCCATTGAACAAAAGATATTTCGGGTGCTTGAGGAAAAGAAATTTTCAATATTCTGACAAATGCCAAATTGGGAGGTGTGCCGATTAATGTGGCAATACCCCCAATGGATGCAGCATAAGCAACGCCCAAAAGCAAACCTTTTTCTATGGATTGTACATCGGGGCCTCCGGAAATTTCTTCGAGTTTATAAAAAATGGAGAGCAATATAGGAATCATCATCATCACGGTGGCCGTATTGGAAATCCACATGGACAAAAAGGCGGTGGCCAACATAAAACCCAATAATATTCGTGCCGGACTGATGCCAATCCACAAAAGCAAACGAAGTGCAATGCGTTTATGGAGATGCCATTTTTCCATGGCCAAGGCAATGATAAACCCGCCCATAAAAAGGAAAATCAAATGATTGAAATAGGTTTCGGCTACGGCTTTACCGTCCATAATTCCAAGCAAAGGAAAAAATGCCACCGGAATGAGTGCCGTAACCCCCAAAGGGATGACTTCTGTCATCCACCAAACGGCCATCCAAATGGCAATGGCGGCCATATAAGCAATTTCAGGCTTGGAAGGATCCATTATTTGAGGGAAAAAAATCAATACAAGCGCCCAAACCGGTGCAAGAATAAATAAGATCGTCTTGAGGGGTATTTTGTTTAAACGCATCACAGTTTTTTATCAATGAAGTTATAAAAATTCGGTCTTTTTGGGGCTAAAATAAATCAGTGTTTATAGAATCGTAATATTGTTTGTTTTCTTATCACGAGAGTGAAAGAAAAAGATGAAACACCAAAATAAATCCGTATATTTGTAAGTTATAATCTTTAGTGAAAAAGACAGTATTATGGGTATTTTAGACGGCGTTATCAAAATTTTTGTAGGCGACAAACGAAAAAAAGACATCAAAGCCCTTCAACCCATTGTGGATGAAATCAATAAGATATATCCGGGCTTAAAAAATTTATCTAATGACGAACTCCGGGCCAAGACACAAGCCTTTAAAAACAAAATAAAAGAAGCCACCAAAGATATCACAGCCAAACAAGAAGCGCTAGCACGTCAAGCCGCCGAAGAAGAAGATATTGATAAGCGGGAAGATATTTATAAAGAAATTGACAAGCTGGAAGACGAAAAATATAAAATGGAAGAAAAGGTCCTCAATGAAATTCTTCCGGAAGCTTTTGCCGTGATGCGTGAAACCGCCAGAAGATTCAAAGAAAACGACCGTTTGGAAGTGACGGCTACACCCTTTGACCGTGAATTGGCGGCCACCAAATCTTATGTGGAAATTGAAGGCGACAAAGCCATTTGGTATAACGAATGGGAGGCCGCGGGAAAACAAGTCAAGTGGGATATGGTCCATTATGACGTGCAATTGATGGGGGGAATTGTTTTGCATCAAGGGAAAATTGCGGAAATGATGACCGGTGAAGGTAAAACTTTGGTAGCCACCCTGCCCTTGTACTTGAATGCGCTTCCCGGTCGCGGAACCCATTTAGTGACGGTGAATGAT